>ERZ780144.2739-NODE-2739-length-14406-cov-3.731656_pt1 | contig 14406 bp, 12 predicted proteins | sample MGYA00511380_ERZ780144 | MGnify/ENA primary metagenome ERZ780144 (study PRJEB29588, sample SAMEA1965858) | human gut metagenome | biome: human gut; feature: human-associated habitat; material: faeces | place: Denmark | collected 2008/2010 ... | reverse complement strand
CGTGTTGCTGCCGATCGTATAACCGATACGCTTCAGGAGCCACCGTTTGATGCCAAAATATTTTGTACCGGCAAAAACATGGTTCACGAAATACATCGTGCATCTGCGCTTGATGGACGAAAAACTCATGTCACAAACCAATCCTCATGTAGAATCTCCGCTCTGCTGCATGGACCGCGCTCGAACAGGTCCGGAAACGCATCGCCATTCATGATCGCCTGTGATAGCTGCAGAAGCCGTTTCGCAGCCACTTCCGCATTCCACAGGTCGGCGATCGTGTGGTAAGCCGCATCTCCAAGCCGGCGCTGCCGCTCCGGCTCCTCCAGCAGACGCTTGATCGACGTATACAGCGTCTCCACGTCGCCGGACGGATAGATCAGCCCGTTTTGCCCGTGCCCGATCAAATACGGGACCGATCCGGCCGCGTCACTGGCGACCACCGCGCAGCCGCTGTTCATCGCCTCATTCACGACTGCGCCCCAGCCTTCCCGCCGGTCGCTCGTGAACAGGAAGATACCCGCGCGCTCCATATGCGCGCGCACCTGCTCCGGCGGCATCGTCCCAAGCAGCTGCACGGAATCCTGGAGGGCGTATACATCGATCATCTGCCGCAGCTGCGCTTCCATCGGTCCGGCTCCGATCATATTCAGGTGAAAAGAGCAGCCGTCCTGCCGGAGACGCCATGCGGCCGAAAGCACATCATCCGGGTGCTTCAAGTCCAGAAAGCGGCCGGCCCAAAGAATCTCCGTCGGATCCTTTTGACGCGCAAGCGCGTCCGGTTCGGCATAGATCCTCGTCTCCGGAAAGTATCCCCACCGGTAGGCCCGGTCACGGAACAGGCCGAATTCCGCATAATCGCCCGCTGCGAACGCACTTGCGGCCAGGAGATAGACCGGCCGGCTCGCCGGGTTTTTGCAATGCCAGCGAACATAGCGCGGCAAATACTTCAGCGGTTCCGCTCCCTGCTTCAAAGGCCGCTCCGAATACCGGAAGATCAGCTGTCCCCGGCGCTTTCTCTGCCGGAGATAACGCTCCTGCGCGGACCCGAAAATGACCACATCCGCGTCTGTCATCCATGCGCGTGTTTTCTTTGTGTCCCCCGTCTCGTATTCTGTGTACACATAGGCCGGCTTTTCTTCCCGGCCATACCCCAGCTGGCGGCGCTCCTGACGCATCGGCGTTGTTTCGACGAATGTAAAATCATCCTGAACGGCATCATACAGTGCGTCGGAAAGCGCGCGTTGATGATGGTTGAAGTAATTCGAGATAAAAGCTACCTTCATATGGCTCCTTGCTCCTTGTATAGCGCCTCCGCCCCTGCCGCACCGCCAAGGATCATCAAAAACGCCAAAAAGAAATAGGGGTTTGCATCGATCACGGGTTCCAGCGTGCATATCAGCATCACGCCGGCAACAACATAAGCGACCGCATCCGCCAGAATGGCATTTTCGCGCGCGCGCAGGCAGGCAACAGCCCTTTTTACACAAGCCAGACTGGTAACTGTAAAAATGACAAACATCCAAAACGGGAAAGCCCCCGCCTTGTTGTAAATATCCAGCCACAGATTGTGCATCCATTTTCCTCCCACTGCAGAGGTCATTTTCTGGCCGCCGAACGGATGCAGGAACCAGTCTCCCGAAGTGAAAAAGGAGACCCATGCGCGGAGCCGCGAAGTCCGTTCATCGGAAAAGAACCGGCGGACGATTTTCAAAGACAGCAGGTTTGTCCGGATGTTGTGTACATTCAGGTATACCGCCAGAGAAAAGAGGATGGCCGCCAGAAAAAGCACGCAGATCAAGGCTGCCTTTTTCGCGCTTGTGACCTTTGCATCCTTCACCCACTGCACAAAGCGAACCACAAGAAGAATGGCAATCATCAGGATCATGGAGCGATACGCAAAAAAGGCCGCTTCCGCAGTGCTGACCGCCAGCACCGCGAAACACAACAGCTTTTTTTGTATGGAACAGGCGGAAAACAGAGAGCTGATCGCCCAGGAAAGCGCAAACGTCAACAACATGCAGGTGGAAATGACGGAGACGATATCCTGCCTCCAAAAGTCGACCGACAGTCTCTGATAGGCATACTGCGCATAGTAGCCCGACCGCAGATATGCGATCAGATTCAGCACACCGTGCGCAAAAAAACCGCATGCGATCATGGTCAAAAGCCGCCTGAGCGCCCGTTCTCCTCCGCTGTGCAGAACATAATACTTCCCGAACAGATACGCCGCCCACGGCCCCCATAAATAGACGATCAGGCTCTTTACCTCAAAGTCGTAATAATAGGTATACGCAATGAAATAGGAAACGGAAAAGAGCACAAGCGGGATCTCCCGCATGCCGAAGGACACGGACCGGCTCTCAAGCAGGAGGTACACAAACGTCAGCAGAAGGAAAAAATATCCCGGTAAATTAAAAGCGCCCAGCGCAAACAGGAAAAGCAGCCCTCCGACAAACACAGAAAGCACATTTGCCGTTTCATATGTTTTTCTCAGTCTCATGTTGCTTCTCCAACAGTTGTTCATACAGCACAATATACGCCTGACTCATCCGGGTATCCGACAGCTGGTCTCGTTTCCCGCTCAGGACTTGCTTCCAATACGCCTTTGGGCGGGCGCTATACTCCAGCACTTTCTGCTTCATGGCCGGAATGTCTCCAAGCGCTACCACATCTCCGATCCCGTTATGGACCGCTTCCGCTTCTCCGCCCACGTCAAACCCGACGACCGGGGTACCGCAGGCGGCGGCCTCCAGGCAAACCGTAGGATAAGTCTCGTACCGGCTGCAGCAAACCACCACATCGGCAGCGCCATAGTACGCCGCCAGTTCCGTCTGATCCTTCACGTTCCCCAGAAACACGACATCTCCGCAATATCCGGCCGGCGCGTCCGCCCCGGCGACCGCAAACTGGAACGGAAGCGCATGCATTGCATCCACAAGCGCAAAAAACAGATCACTTCCCTTCGCCGGATCAAACGAAGGCGTAACCAGCAAGACCAGCTTTCGCTGCCCGGTTTTCAGGTTCTCCCGGACGCGGCCGCGATCGTACCGATCCGAGAAAACGCGCAGGTCAATGCCATTGTTGATCTTGCAGATCCGATGCTCTCGCAGGATCGGCGAGACGGAAGCGCGCTGGCAGATCCATTCCGAAACGCCAACGACCGTCAGCTCCGAAAAACCATGAAACGCGTCATACATTCTCCGAAATTCACTTGCCGTGCGGTCAAGCAAAAGGCTGCCGGTAGCCTCTCTCAGACGCGGACAATGGCCGCAGCCGGCTTTCCACCGTTCACAGGACCCGGCATGCGCGCAGTTGCCGGTATACATAAACTCCGCATGCAGGGTCAGGACCGTGGGAATGTGATGTTCCTTCAAAAACAGAATCACGCGGGGAATGTTGGCAAAAAAGCCGTTCATGCACTGCAGATGCACGACATCCGGCCTCTGCATCCGCAGAAATTGTAGCAGCTGCGATGTTGAAAGGAAACAGCCGCCGTAAGGGTCCCCGCACACTCTGGATCTGACATTGTTATATTTTGCAAGCAGCTCACAACCGACCTTCTTCGTCAGCGGCGCGTCCGATTTCCGGCCGCGGCCGTAGATCACGAAGGATCGTTCACCCGAATCACAGACAGTGTGATGAATGGAGGCCGTTATTTTCCCGGTGCTTCCATATGGGTACACGCAATTGATATGTAAAACATACAAAATAACGTTCTCCGTTCTCTTGTCCCCGGTGCATCAAAAAGGTCGTATCCATACACTGCCTGCGCAAATACACAGACAGTGCATGGATATATACAGGGATTATTTGTCTCTCGAAATATGCGCGATATTCTGATTCACGGCATACAGCTCCGCATACGAGCCGGCCGCGACGGACAGCGTCACCTGCCTGCTGCCCCTGAAGGCGTTGCCACCGATCATGGACACGCCCTGCGGCACATACAGATCCGTCAGGCCGTACATATTGCCAAATGCCAGCACGCCGATCGAACGGACCGTCTCCGGCAGGACAACGCTCGTGACCTGGAAATCGTAGTAGAAGCCGGTCACTTCGATCTTCTCCAGCTTGCTGCCCTCGGCGAAGGTGATGCTGGTGCACGCATACAGGTGTGAGAACGCATATCTGCCGATGGACCTGATGCCGGCGCCGATCTCGATGCTCTTGATCTGGTCCCGGTAGCCGACCCACGGCGTCACCAGTTGGCTCTCGTAGTCCGAAACCGCGCCCGTGCCGCCGATCTCCAGCTTGCCGCTGTCATACAGCGTCCACGTCGCGTTCTCTCCGCAGCTGCCCGACGCAACGACTGCCGCGTCACCGGGGCCCACCAGGACGCCGTCCTCGCCGAACAGGTAAGTACCGGCCGGGATCGCAGTGCCCCAGTTTACCACAAAATTGCAGCTCTCGCAATAGGTGCAGCCGGTATAGCCATCCTCCGTGCAGGTGGCAGCCTGATCGGGCAGCGCTGCGGCAGTGTGGATATGGCCGCCGTCCCACGCGTCGTAATAGGCCTTTCCCTCGACGGTGGAGATCATATCCTTCGCCATCTTGTACGACTCCGTATCCACCTGCGGCCCTTCGCCGGAGAAGGTGTCGGTCGTACCGTCGACAAAGGTCACAAGGCCGCGGTCGATCTCCATGCTGATATCGACCGGCCAGAACTCCTTCATATCGCGGAACTGCTTATAGGTAAAGGCCGGCTTTCCGTTCTTCGTGCCGCTTTCGTAAGTGTAGCCCGTCTTGAGTTCCCAAGTGCGAATGGGCATGGAAACCAGAGCACCTTCCCCCGCCGGATCGTTCTTATCCGTTCGGGTGATCACGATCGTTGCAATGTTCTCGTCATCCTGAACGGTATAAGTCGCCGTGAAGCCAGGCGCAACACGCATGTGGTCGAGCTCCCAGCGGCTCATGTTGTTGAGACCAATGTCGACCACAACGAACTGGACCTGCTGCATGTCTGTCGCAACAACGTCCGCATACCAGACAGAACCGAGCTTGATCTTATCGAGAGAAGGATCGTGCGCAGCGACCTTCACGGTGGGCAGGCCGGAATTGGCCTGGACATTGATCGTGCGGATCATGGAAGCATAGTTCCCCTGCCGATCGCAGATCGAAAACTTGACACGATGCACACCGTCTGCAAGCACGGCATCCGAAACGGACATGACGCCGTCTTTGAATCCGCACGCAGTTTCCACGCCGTCGATGTATGCCTTGGCCGTGGCGGCATCCAGACCGGTATCATTGGACTTGTCCGGGTGATCGGCCGCCTTGGTGCTGAAGCTGAGCGTATTGTCCGCCACAGTCTGCCCATTCAGGACCGCTGCGTCCGACATGGACGTGCTCGCATAGGTAACGTCACCGAACACCGGTGCATCACGGTCCTCCACCGCATCAGAATAGTCGACGGTAATATCGTCGACATACATGACGTAGCGTCCGTTATAGGACTTGTGCTGGTTGTAGTAATAGTCATAAGCGGCGCCGTCGCGGTCAAAAATATAAAACTGAACGATATAGCCCTGATGGAGATAGAGGCCCTTATAGGCGCTCAGATCGATGGACAGATAGTGCCAGCCCGGCTCCTGATATGGATTCACAAAGCCGGTATTGGATGCAGCGCCGTCCGCCACGTCTTTCCCGTCGCGCACCAGCCACTGAGAGCCCGCAGCTGCCTGCCAAATCGTGCTGTTGCCGTCGGCGTCCACATAGTTGCCGATATTCTTTTCGTAGTCAATGACCGCCGTTTTGCCGTCCTTGAGAATGGCGAAGAAGTTATCATAGCTGCTGGTGCCAAAAGACACGCCGTCAATATAGGTGATGCCCATCGGCTGACCGGTGGTCATATTGTAGAAAGATGCATTCACACCCGCCACAACATTGTAATACTCACTGATGTACTGCGGATCACTCGGATCGCTGTATTTCTGGTTGGCATACGCGATCTGATTGGTCAGCTTGTCCATGCCCATCACGCCGTTTTCATGCTGCTTCAGATAGGAAGTCTGAACCACAACATCATCTCGGCTGATGTCCGCAGTGGCCACATAGTATACCATCTGTTTGCCGTCTTTGGCGTAGGCATAATTGGTGTACTGCTCTACGCCCGGGGCAAGCGTGGATTCCGTATGCTGAAACACGTCATGTGTTTCAGAAACGAAACTTCCGTTTCCGCCGCTTGTATCTGCCGCAACAACAGCGCCCGGAACGAGGCTGATCGTCAGCACGACACAAAGGAGGAACGAAAAAATCTGTTTGAACAACTATTTTCTCATCACTTTTCTCCTTTTCATTTTTCTCCATCCCGATTACAGGAAAGCAGTTCACAGATATTTCTCAGCGCAGCCGCCGCCCATGTGCACTTTCTATTCTTCAGGGCGCGGATCCGCCGCTTCATCGGCAAGCCGATAAGCGTGTTTCGGATCGCACACCACATAGTCATGGTGCCCTTTTTGCTGTTCAGGCGGAAGATCCGCCCGCCAGTCGCCGTACTTCTGCGTCAGGTACTGGTCATACCGGACAGGTATGCGGACAGGCAATCCCTCAAATACCGCCCACACGCCATCGCCGTATTGCTCCCTGGGCGCATAGTCCAGCTTCCCCTGCCAATTGCCATGATTACAAAGAATATCACTGGTTTTGGCCGGATACCGGGAGATCCGCTCCGTATATTTACGGGCAATCTGCGCAGTTCGTTTGGGCGTACCAAGGAGCCGGTCGACCAGATACAGCAGCTGCTCACCGCCGGATCTGTCCAGGCTGAACGCCGCGGCCAGCGCATGCTTATACAGACGCTTGAAAAACTCCAGCCGTCTGCGCGCAAGCCGTCCGTCCGGATAACCATCCAGCGGGAACACATCTATGAAAATGCCGTGGTGGATCGGCAAATGCCTTGCGCTCTTCTCAATATAGGTCGTATTGGAATCCCTGAGCTTGCTGTAGATCGCCGGAAAAGCCGGATCCGTGCGATCATTCTGGACAAACAGATGCTCCGGCAGAAGCGCTGCCGCATGTGCGCAGAATATCTCGTAGTCCTCCCGGTACAATGCCACGTCGATATCATCGTCCCAGGGAATGAACCCCCGGTACTTTGCGGCACCCAGCGCGCTGCCGCAAACCAGAAAGTACTTCAGGCCCAATTTCGCACACACCTGGTCAAACGCTTTCAGCAGCGCAAATTCGGCCTGCTGCAGTTCATTCATCATCGACAATGACACTTCCATCCGCGCCGATCCGATACCGGCTCTTCTCCGTTGACTGTACACCGCTGCTGCCTGTGGACGTAATGGTCTCCGTGCAGGTTTTAGATCCATCCGGCGCAGCTTCCGTCACCTTTTCCCGCGTCACGGTGGTGCCGTCAGCCAGATGATTCACTTTCGTTTCCGTGATGACTTCCGTACTATCCTGCAGCCTGCGCGTGGAATGTGTGATACATTCGCCGGAACCATCCTTGCTCTGCGTGTCGCTGATCGTCCTCGTTTCCGCGTCTCCGTTCGGGTAGGAGATCGTCATCGTCGTGTCCTCAATGCGCGTACCGTCATCGCACGTCGTTGTGTTCACTGTTGACTGCACATAGGAACCGTCCTCGGCAAGCTGTTCCGTCGTCTGGGTATCCGTTTTCATCTTATCCAGTTCCTTCTGCACTTTCCGTGAAGCATGCAGATCCGTGCCGCCGGAGGAAGCGCACCCGGCCAGTACCATCAGCGCAGCCAGAAACGCCGCCAGCATCAGCGCAGTTGCGCTTTTTCTTATGTGGAGTCGCACCCCGTGAACACTCCTTTCGACTCTCCGTCATGATCTTTTTCGCCGTCCGGCTTCCCGGGCGAGATCGGATCCGCCTGCCCGGGATCGCAGCCTGCATCCGCAGTCACACACTGCACGAGCGCATGCAGGCGCAGACTGTTTTTTTGCAAGTCATGGTACTTACCCGCCGCACGCAGCGCATTTTCCACAATTTCCTCCCGCGTTTGGGGGCAAAAGAGCGCCGTTTCCAGCATGGAGCCCAGCTCCTGCTGCGAAACCGCAACAAACGCACAGTTGTTGCGAATCAGGTGCTGCATGGACGCAATGTCCTCCGGGCCATAGGCCAGCAGCGGGATCCCGCTCGCAAGACTGTCTGCAATCTTGGTGGAAATAGAGCGCCTGACCAGCTCTCGGCTTTCCGCGTCAAACGCCTCTGCATGCAAAAGAAAATCCGTGCCCTGCAGCGCGTTTTGATGCTCCTCGCCGGACACGAAACCGTGCAGGCGGATGGAGCGGATGCCCTCCAGTGCTGGGAGAATGGTCTGCTCGGCTTCTGCAGTATAGACATCCAGAAAACAGTTCGTCCCGTGTCTGGCGTTGCACGCGTCCAGCGCCTGTCCGAATTGAGACAGAGCGCGCTCCCGATTCGGGCGCAGCGCGCCGAAATAGGAAATGCGGATCTCACCGTCATGGTCTTGATGCCGCACCCGCTCCCTCTGTGCGGCGCCGGTCATGATCACGGTTGCATCCGTACCGAATCTTTCGGTATAAACATCCCGGATCTCCTCGCAGATCGCCACCAAGTGGCGGGTTTGCGCCATCAACCGGTCCATTTTCCTCCGAAGCAGCCACAGCTGCAGGCGTCCCGCCAGCGTATCCGGCCGCTTCACGAAATAGTAATCGTCGCAAATATAGGTCACGATGGGGAGCCCGTACTCCCGGCTGATTTTCAGCGCAATATCATAAATCAGCTTTGCATAGCCGGGCGCCAGAAAGATACAGGTCGGTTTCTCCTGGTCGAGCCACCGGCGGAGCTGCGGCGTATACCAGCGTGAAAACTTCCACATCGCATCCCGCAGCAGCCGAACGGAAGGCGCCGAATTTGACCGGCGCTGATAAATCGACGCATCCGCTGCCCGCGCAAACGCCGCCGGTTTTCCGACCTGCAGGCACGCGTCGGCCACGGGGCCGCCGGGCGCATGAAGCCGAAAATAGCTGCCGAGGATCTCCTTATCCGTGACCCTGTAATAGGAGCGGCAGATGTCCACATCCGGATAGGACGGATAAATATACAGCTGGCAGAATTCCTCGCTGGCAAACTGGGAAAACAACGCACAAAATGTTTTCCCCATGTTGTTATATGTAGAAAAGCAGGTGTGGCTGATGATCAGGACCTTCACAGTGCGCCCCTCCGGTCATTCCCCTTCGCAGAATACTTTTTCACGCCGCCAACAGCGTACCCGCACATGGCCCGCAGGCTGGTGCCCAGATCAAGACCCAGGTATGTGCGATAGATCTCCCAGCGGTGAACAGCGCTTTTCCACTTGTTGTTCGAGCGCGAATTCTTTGAAACCCGGTAATCCGCCAGGACCTCCGGCGTTCCGGAAGCAGAAAAACCATCCCGCAAAAGTCGAAGCCAGTAGGCATAATCCTCATGATAAAAGCCGGTTTCGAACGGATGCGTTTCCGCAAGCTCCCGGCGCAGCAGAACGGTCGAGCAGCTCAGCTCACTTCGTATCAGCATCCCGTCAAAATCCGTTGACGGCCCGACAATGAAGTCCGGGTACGCCTTCCGCCCCGCTTCATCGATCATGCCATAGGAACAGTAAAGGATATCCGCCCCGGTTTCCTTTGCCAGCAGCAGCTGCCGGGCCAATTTCTCCGGCCGCCAGAGATCATCCGCATCCAGCAGAGCCACATAATCCCCCCGGCAATACGAAAACGCGAGATTCCGGCTCTCTGCCGCGCCATGATTTTCCGCGCTGAAAACCGGCCGGAGCCTGCCATCCTCTGCGGCAAGCGCGCGGATCCGATCCGCCGTGCCGTCTGTCGAGCAATCGTCCACAAGGATCAGCTCCCAGTCCGGAAACGTCTGTGTCTGCACGGAACGAACGGCCGCCTCTATGTACTTGTCCGCGTTATACGCCGGCATCACGACCGAAACCAGCGGCGCTGTCTGATCCTGCACTATCTTGCTCCCTCGTGGCGAAACACGACACCGATCGTCCGGAAGAGGCACTTGGCATCAAATGCCGCGGACTGATGCTCTATATACTCCATATCATAAAGGATCTTTTCTTCCGGCCGCAGCAGATACCCGCCGTTGACCTGTGCCCAGCCGGTCACGCCGGGCACCACCTGCAGGCGCTGCCGAAAGCCATACACATATTCCTCAAACTTGGCATAAAAATATGCGCGCTCCGGCCGCGGACCCACAAAGCTCATCTCTCCGCGAACGATGTTGATGAGCTGCGGAAGCTCATCCATTCGGCTTTTGCGCAGTGCTTTTCCAAGCTTTGTGCAGCGGGAATCATGCTCACGCGCCCACTGCGGACCGTCCCGCTCGGCATCCAGACACATGGTTCGGAACTTATAAATAGTAAACGGAACGCCGTCTTTTCCAAGGCGTTCCTGCCGAAAAAGTGCCGGCCCGGGGGAAACCAGACGGATCAGCACCGCCAGGATCGCCATCGGGACCGCCAGGATCGCCATCGGGACCGCCAGGATTATCAGCAGCACAATCGCACCGATCAGATCAAAAGCACGCTTTGCAAACCGATAGACCGGCTTGCATTTTGGTGTCACGCGCTCTACGTAATACACGCACTGCGGCTGTTGTATTTGTGTTGTAGCAGTTAACATCTGTTGCCATTCCCATCGCTTTCCTCGATCATGCACCGGCAAACGGTGCATGCCGCGCGCCTGCGCCATATCTGCGCTTTGCAATAACAAGCCATTCGACAAAATCTCTTAAAATATAGCATATATCGACGCGCGTGGCAACAGATAATGTAAAGAATTTAATTAAATGGTGATGGGGTCAGAAATTTACATTCCGCAAATTTCTGACCCCATCCACAATATTCATATGTTTGTTACTCCGCCAGAGACTGCGCCACCCGCTTTCCGGTCGGCGTAGCGGCAAGGCCGCCAAGTCCGGTCTCGCGCAGGTCGGCCGGGAGCGCGCTGCCGATCTCCCCCATGGCGTCGATGACCTCATCGACCGGGATGCGGCTCCGGATGCCGGCAGCAGCCATGTTCGCCGCGCTCACGGCGTTGACCGCACCGATGACATTGCGCTTGACGCATGGCACCTCGACAAGGCCCGCGACCGGGTCGCAGACAAGACCGAGCAGATTGCCGAGCGCGATGGCGTACGCATCCGCGCACTGCTGCGCCGTGCCGCCGAGGATATGCGTCAGCGCAGCCGCCGCCATGGCGCTGGCCGTGCCGATCTCGGCCTGACAGCCGCCCTCCGCCCCGGCAACGCTCGCGCGCAGCGCCGTGACCTGACCGAACCCGGCCGCGATATACAGCGCCTCCAGGATCGTCTCCTCTGGCACGTCCCGCTCCTCCGCCAACGGGATGAGCACCGCCGGCAGCACGCCGCAGCTGCCCGCCGTGGGCGCGGCGACGATACGCTTCATGCACGCGTTGCACTCGGCGACCTTGAGCGCCTCTTCCGTCACGCGCTGAAAATATGTTCCACCGAGGAGACGGCCGCTCTCCGCCGCCGCGCGGAGCCGGGCTGCGTCGCCGCCGATGAGCCCGCTGTTGGAGCGGTCGGCCGCGCAGTACTGCCGGCTCGACTGCTGCATCGCCGTCCAGAGCGCCGTGATCTGGCGGTGGGACGCCGCGGCGGCGTAGCCGTTTTCCTGACAGTCCGCGTCGCGGATGACGGCATGGAGCGGCTGCCCGCTCGCCTGCGCCATGGAAAGCATGGCTGCAATACTCGAAAAGCTCATACCGGTTCCTCCTGGTTAAAGATCGTGATCTTCTGAATGCCCTCGATGTGCGACAGCCACTGCTCAATGTCCTTCGGGATCGGCTGGTCGCACTCGAGGATCATGACCGCATAGCCGCCCTGCTCGCTGCGGTAGAGCTGCATGGTGGCGATGTTGACGTGCCGCTGCATGAGCGCCGCCGTCACGGCCGCGACATGGCCCGGCGTGTCCTGGTTGTGGACGATGAGCGTGTTGTGGTCACCGCCAAAATTCGTCGTGATTCCGTCGATTTGGCAGATGTTGATGCGCCCGCCGCCGATGGACGCGCCCACGACTTCCAGCTTACGGCCCGACACACCGGTCAGCCGCAGCACGGCTGTGTTGGGATGCGCCCCGCGCAGGTTGATCGTGCCGATTTTGAAGTGCAGTCCGGTCTCTTTGGCGATGGCGAAGCTGTGCGGGATGCGGTCGTCGTCGGGCTGCATCCCCAAAAGGCCCGCCACCAGCGCTTTGTCGGTACCGTGGCCGCGCCCGGTGGCGGCAAAGCTGCCGTAGAGCAAAATCTCTGCGTCGGCGGGCTGCTCACCCAGCAGACGCCGCGCCGTGCTGCCAATGCGCACCGCGCCCGCCGTATGGCTGCTGGACGGCCCGGTCATGACCGGGCCCAGCACATCAAATAACCGCATCGTGGGCACCTCTTTTTCAATGGGATACCAAAAGTATAACGGATTCCCGCAGACAATGCAAGACTTGGCAGAAAGCACAAAAGAATCCAAGAAATTTTGTGGATCGGTACAAAGAATGGAAAGTGCAGATGTGGGTAAAAACGCCATAAAAAACCAAAAGCCATGATAAATCTTACGATTCATCATGGCTTTTGTTGGCGGAGTAAGAGAGATTTGAACTCTCGCGGCGGTTTCCCACCCTACGCCCTTAGCAGGGGCGCCTCTTCGACCTCTTGAGTATTACTCCACAAGTCAAAGTGATAAACTATTCACTTTTTCACACAAAATGGCGGAGAGGATGGGATTCGAACCCATGGTCCGCTCGCGCGAATCGCTGGTTTTCAAGACCAGTTCCATAAACCACTCGGACACCTCTCCACAGTGGCTGCCGCCAGAATGCAGGTATTATTATACAAAAAAGCGGAGGGGTTGTCAACCCTTCCGTGCAAACTTTTTTAAATTTTATTCTGCATTTTCCAGCGCGGTGCGCACGGCGTGGTATCCTTGGCGGCAGAGCAGGCGGTCAGTGCGCCAAAGCAGAGAACGGCGGTCAAAGTCAAAGCGGCAATACGTTTAATGGTAAAAACCATTTTGAAATTCGGTTGGTTTCAAAATATCCAGTTCAGAGGTCGCTCACTCATAGAAACGCAAAAGCCGCCGCAGCGTTACACTGCGGCGGGAAATTTTAAAAAATATTTTACAGTGCGCAGGGGATGAAGCCGTCCTTACCCAGTACCTGCACCTTGGTGTAGCCCAGCTCTTTCAGCTTCGCGGCGGCTTCCTCAAAGCCGTAGGTCAGCGCCTTGGCGTCGTGGGCGTCGGCGGTGATGACCACGTTGCCGGACAGAATGAGCCAATCCTTCAGGATGGCGTCGGAGGGAAAATAATCCTTGCGGAAGCCGCGGTACGCTGCGGAGGTGTTGACCTCCAGTACGCAGCGGTTGCGGGCGGCGGTCATCAGGGCGGCGTTGGCAGCAGCGGTGTAGCGCGGGTCGTTCTCGTCAAAGAATTTGCCGTCGCCGTTGATCTTTTTAATCAGGTCAAAATGCCCCAAAATCGTCGGCTTCTTCTCGGCGACCTTGGCCACATTGGCAAAGTATGCCTCGACCACGGCGAGCGCGTCACCGTCGAAATCGTCGTCGATGCAGGCGCGCAGATCCTCCTCGCGCCAGTCGATCTCATAATACTTGCCGGTCTTGGGCCCCTTGACATAGTGCGTGCTGCCGATCCAGTAGTCGTACTGGGTCGGGTCATCGTCGCTGAACAGATCCCATTCCAAGCCGCACAGAATGTCCAGCTTGCCGGTGTAGCGCTCCTTCAGCTTGGCGACCTGCGCCTTGTACAGGGCAGTACGGCTCTGGGTCATGCAATATTCCAGATCACAGGGGGTGTGGCTGTGTCCGCTGAAGCCCAGCGTTTGCAGACCGTTCCGCCATGCCGTGACCGCAATCTCGTCCAGCGTGTTCTTACCGTCGCACAATTTGGAATGAACGTGTACAGAGCTTTTCAGGTATTCGCCTGCCATAGTTACTGCATCCTTTCCTGCTTGACCTTATGGTCAATTACGTGTCGTTTTTCGAGTTCCTTCGTGATGTCCTCTACGGAAATGCCCAGCTCGATCATCAGCACCATGACGTGGTAAGCCAGGTCGCTGATCTCGTAGATGGTCTCCTCCCTGTCGCGCTTGGAGCCTGCAATGATGACCTCGGTGGATTCCTCGCCGACCTTTTTGAGGATCTTTTCCAGGCCCTTGTCGAACAGATAGGTGGTGTAGCTGCCCTCCTTCGGGTCGGTCTTGCGGCCCTCGATGAGTGCGTACAGGCCCTGCCAGGTGAACTGCTTCAGCTCATCGGAGACATAGACCGGGTTGAAGAAGCAGCTCTCCGCGCCGGTGTGGCAGGCGGGGCCGGATTTGACGACGTCGATGACGAGCGCGTCCTTGTCGCAGTCGGCGGTGACGGAGACGACCCGCTGCACATTGCCGGAAGTAT
>ERZ780144.2737-NODE-2737-length-14409-cov-16.808764_pt1 | contig 14409 bp, 8 predicted proteins | sample MGYA00511380_ERZ780144 | MGnify/ENA primary metagenome ERZ780144 (study PRJEB29588, sample SAMEA1965858) | human gut metagenome | biome: human gut; feature: human-associated habitat; material: faeces | place: Denmark | collected 2008/2010 ... | reverse complement strand
TTCGCCAGAGGCTCCCCTCGGTAGGGGAGCTGTCTGCGAAGCAGACTGAGAGGTTGAGCTATTACACGACTAAAATGATTTTCAAAAAGTGTTTACTGCGCACTTGCAGCCTCCTGCTCCCCTTCTGCGCCTGCCCCAGAAGAAGCCTCTGCCTCCCCTGCGGCCTCGCTGGAAGCGGTGCTCTCGGCTGCGGCCTCCGAAGAAGCAGCGGCGGAGTCGGCGGCGATGTCAGCGTCGTTCACGCCGCCCACGGTGGTGACGCCGGTGAGCTGCTGTGCGCAGCTGACGGCGCGCTGTATCTGCGGGTCCGTGTCGAGGGTGTAGTCATAGTAGCTGGCCTGCTCGTCGGCAGTCAGCGGGCGCTCCACGTCCACGGTCAGGCCGGTGCCGTCGAAGCAGGAGCCGTCGCCGCAGATGAGCTTTGCCACCGTGACCACGACGGCACTGCCGTCCGAGAGGCGCTGGGGGCTGCTCTGGATGGTGCCTTTGCCCATCGTGGTGCTGCCCACGAGGCGGGTGCCGCACAGGGTGCGCAGGCTGGACGCAAAGAGTTCTGCCGCACTGGCGGTGTTCTCGTTCACGAGGCAGACGGTGGGCTGGCTGATGACCGAGTCGCCGGTGCTGCTGCCCAGCAGGGTGCGGTTGCCTGCCTTATCCTCCGCGTAGGCCAGCACGCCTTCCGGCGCGACGAGTTCGATGCAGCTGATGGCGTCGTCAAGGATGCCGCCGCCGTTGTCGCGCAGGTCGAAGATGAAGCTCTGGGCGCCGCTGGCGGTCAGACTGCGGAGCGCAAAGTCCATCTCACTGGGGGTGGAGTTGTCGAACTGCCAGATCTTGATATAGCCCACATTGCCCTGCACCAGCGCGGAATCGACGCTGTTGGCCGTAAAGCCGGAGTGGGTCAGATCGGCGGTGTGCTGGGCGTTCTCGCTGTCCAGCCAGCCTACATTGACGCTCGTGCCGCTCTCGCCCCGGAGTTTGTTCTGGACAGCCTCCACGCTGCCCAGACTTTTGATGTCTGCGCCGTCGATGGTGGTGATGTAATCGCCCCGCTGGAGGCCGGCCTCCTTGGCAGGAGACTCGTCATACACTTTGATGACCTTGGCGTAGCCGGACTGGTCGATGGCCAGCTCCACGCCGATGCCCATCAGCTTGCCGCTCTGGGCGTTGAGCAGGTCGGTATAAGCCGAGGCGGTGTAGTAGCGGGCGTACTTGTCGCCGGTACCCAGCAGATAACCGGCAGTCAGACGGTCGTACAGCACGGTCTCGTCGATGTCGTAGTAGTCGTTGGCGCGCACATAGCGGTCTACCTCGGCCACCTTGTTGTACATGCTCTCCTTTTCCTTCACGCTGGTGACGGTGTGGTCAAACAGCCGCATCGCCATCAGCATCGTGATGGAAAAAGTGACCGTCATTGCCAGAATGACGATGGTCACGGTCATCCCTACGGAAATTTTGCGGTTCATTCAGTGTCCTCCCCCAGTTCAGACCAAAAGCATCAGGATGACACTGCCCAGTACCGACAGCAGGAATGCTCCTGCCAGAATCAGACAGCCCACCCGAAGGATACGCTTGCGTTTTTGCTCGTTCATTTCGCCTTGTGGCCTCCTTTGACCCCTCGACTTCAATTACAGTTGTATTATCTTATCGGAATATAACCGCGGGGATTGACCGCATTGGCCTTGGAGCCGCCCTTCCACACCTCGAGATGGAGGTGGTTGCCGGTAGAGTTGCCGGTGGAGCCCACATAGCCGATGAGGTCGCCCTGGTTGACATACTTGCCCGCCGACGTTGCCACCGAGCGCATATGGCCGTAGAGGGTGGAGTAGGCGTTGCCGTCTGTCATTTTGCCGTGATAGATGACGACATAGTTGCCATAGCCGCCGCTGGACCAGCCGGCCACCTGCACATAGCCGCTGGCGGCTGCGTAGATGGGAGTGCCTGCGGGGGCGGCAAAGTCGATGCCGGCGTGGAGCTTGTTGACGCCGGAGACCGGGTTCTTGCGCCAGCCGTACTCGCTGGAGATGCGGGTATAGCTCTTGAGCGGGCAGATAAAGCCGCTGAAGCTCAGCTGGGGCTTGCTGGCCGCTGCCGCTGCGATGAGCTTCTGGATCTCTTTCTTGACGGCCTCGTAGTTCATCTCGTCCGACTCGATGGCCGCCTGGGCGTTCTTCTGGGCCTGCTGGGCCTCAGCGGCGCTCAGACGGGCCTCCTTGACGCTGTTGTTGAGCTCGCTCTGCTTGGACTGCATCTGCTTGTTCTGGGCGTCCAGCTCAGCCTTTTTGTTCTGCAGCTGGGTGCGCTCCTCCACGAGCTGGGTGCGGTCGGCCACAAGGGCTTCCTTCGCAGCCTTCATGTTGTCGAGTATCTCGGTGTCCTTCACCGAGATGTCCTGCATGACCTCATTGAAGGTCAGAAGCTCGTACAGATCGTTCACAGACTGGAGCATGGCGACGCTGCCGCCGTCCCGCAGCTCCTGCATCGCGGCCATGTGGCTCTTGAAATCGTCCCACTGGTCGGCGATCTCCTGCTCTTTCCGGGCGATCTCATTCTGTTTGGCGGTGATCTCCTGCTCTTTGACGCCGATGCTGTTCTGCACCTCGGAGATCTGGCTCTTGAGGACGCCGATCTGGCTCTGGAGCACCGAGACTTTTTCTTTCAGCTCAGACTCGAGGGCCTTGGCAGCAGCTTCCTTCTTTTTGGCGTCGCTCAGCTCCGTCTTATGCTGCTTGATGGATGCAGAGATCTTGTCCAGCTTATTCTGCAGCGAGCTCATACTGGTGGCCGCACTGGCCGGGTAGACCGTCACGCTCAGCACGAGGCAGGCAGCAGCCAGAAAGGCGCAGGCTGCGCGCATCATGGCCGAATGGCCCGACGGCTTTGCGTGGCGGGGCGGATGGTGCAGGACAAAGCCTGCGGAATGCTTGTCGTGGTACACAGTAGGCCCTCCTTACACGTTCAGGTGCTTTCGGATGGAGAACATACTGCCCAGACCGCCCACCAGAGCGCCGCCCGCGAGGCTGTAGGTCAGGATGGTGGGCCAGACATTTTCCAGCGGCACCAGAGCCGTACCCATGAGCATCTGCCACAGACCGCCCAGCGTGGGCGACAGCTGAACGATGTAGGCATAGCCGCCGATGGTGGCAGCTGCCGTCAGGATGCCGGAGAGCAGGCCCATGGTCAGGCCCTCGATGACGAAAGGCAGGGTGACGAGGGCGTTGGTAGCGCCGACATACTTCATGATCTCGATTTCACGGCGGCGGGCAAAGACGCTCAGCCGGATGGTGGTACCCACCGTGATGATGCTGACAGCCATCAGCACCAGCACCAGACCGCGCCCGACCTTGGTGACAGCCTGCTGGACCTCCACAAAGGTCCTGGTCATCTCGATGGGAGCCGTGACGCTGTAGACGCCGCTGATGTTCTCGAACTGCTTGCTGATGGTCTCCATCTGGCTCAGATCAGACAGGGAGACGCGGTAATTGGCCTTAAAGGGGTTGTCGTTCTCGAACTCGTTCAGCAGGGCGGCATAGTCGGACATATAGCCCTTGTACTGGTTGAGGACGTCTTCTTTGGACATATACTGCACCCGGCTCACACCTGCGGTGCCGCTGAGGGCATTGCCCACAGACTGGATGGTGGCGTCATCGGCCTCGGGGTCCACATAGACCACCATCTCGTTCTGGCTGCCCAGATAACTCACCATGCTGTCCACATTGACTTCAATGAGGCTGGCGAAGATGTTCAGGGTCATGCAGACGCTGAGGGAGGCGATGCAGGCGATGGTCATGGCCCAGTGCTTGCCGAGGTTGCGCACGCCGCGCCGGGTGAGGAACCCAAACGTAGAGATCTTCATACGTGTACCTCCTCGCCGAAGCTGGCCGGAACATCGGAGATGATGCGGCCCTGCTTCAGGGTGATGGTGCGGCGGTTGAAGCGGCGCACCAGCTCATGCTCGTGGGTGACGACAAGCACCGTGATGCCCATCTCGCTGACACGTTCCAGCAGTTCCATCATCTCAAGGCTCATCTCGGGGTCGATGTTGCCGGTGGGCTCATCCGCAATGACGAGGCGGGGGCTGTGGGCCAGAGCGCGGGCCACGGCCACGCGCTGCTGCTCACCGCCGGAGAGGAACTCGGGGTAGACCTTTGCCTTATCTTCCAGATGCACCAGCTCCAGCATGTAGTTGACGCGCTCTTTGATGTCTTTTTTGCCGATATTGGTGACATGCATGGCAAACGCCACATTCTCGTAGACCGTCATGGTGGGGATGAGGCGGAAATCCTGGAAGATGATGCCCATCTGGCGGCGAAGGAAAGGCACTTTGCCCCGGCGCAGCCGGGCGACGTCCTTGCCGTCCACCATGACGCGGCCCTCGGTGGGCAGCTCTTCGCGGAGGATGAGCTTGAGCAGAGTGGACTTGCCGGCGCCGGAGTGGCCCACCAGAAAGACGAACTCGCCGTCGTCTACATGGAAGTCGATGTCCTCCAGAGCGGGAGTGTCACTCCGTTTGTATATCTTGGTGACATGTTCAAAATCTATCATGAGTATCTTGCTCCTGAAAAATTTATTTGGCGCAGAAGTTCCAGACCATTACAAAAGAAACCGGCCAGCATCGGGGTCGAGCGGCCGGTTTCGGCGTCCGCAGCCGGAGCGGCTGAGACGAAATATCAATATTTGGCCGGGTTGTTGGACAGGTACTTCTTGACCATGAGCGCTACCTTGAACACGATAGCGTCGTCGAACTCACGCAGATCCAGACCGGTCAGCTTTTTGATCTTTTCCAGACGATACACCAGCGTGTTGCGGTGGACGAACAGGCCGCGGCTGGTCTCGGAGACGTTCAGGTTGTTCTCGAAGAAGCGCTGGATGGTGAACAGGGTCTCCTGGTCCAGGCTCTCGATGCTGCCCTGCTTGAACACTTCGCGCAGGAACATCTCGCAGACCGTGGTGGGCAGCTGGTAGATCAGACGTGCGATGCCCAGATTGTCGTAGCGGATGATCTGCTTCTCGGTGTCGAACACCTTGCTGACCTCCATGGCGATCTGTGCTTCCTTAAAGGAAGTAGCCAGGTCCTTCACGTTGGCGATAGGGGTGCCAATGCCCACGACAGCCTTGATGTAATGCTCGCCGGACAGGGTGTCCACGATGCTGGCGGCCAGCTTCTCCATATCGGTGCGGTCGATGCCCTTGCGGATCTCCTTGACCAGAACGGTATCCGTCTCGCTGATGTTGAAGACGAAGTCCTTCTGCTTGTCGGGGAACAGGCTGCTCACCACGTCGTAAGCGGAGATGTCGCCGCCGCTGGTGACGCGGACGATGAACACCACGCGGGAGACGTCGGTGGCAAAGTGGAGCTCACGGGCCTTGGCGTAGATGTCGCCGGGCAGAATGTTGTCCAGCACCACGTTCTTGATAAAGTTGGCCTTGTCGAACTTCTCGTCGTGATACTGCTTGATGCTCTGCAGGCTGATGGACAGCACAGCGGCAAACTGGCCCGCAGTCTCGTCCGCACCTTCCACAAAAACGGCATAATCGTTATGCTTTGCGCTGGAGAACTGCTGGTAGGTGTAGCCATCCCGCACGAAGCGGTCACCGGCCGTCAGACGCTCTGCCATAAAGCCCTCGCGCACCTCGCCGATCAGATTCAGCTCCGAGCAGGAGATGACAGCGCCGGTCTCATCCACCACGCCGACCACGCGGTCGATCGCGTCCTTCATCTGGTAGATCACGCTCTGAAATACTCTATTGGCCATAAATGGATACCCCTTTTCCTCTCTTGTGCAAACCGCAGGTGGGCGGGATTGTGATTTTTAACAATTTCGCCGCATTACATTTTATATTTTACACAAAAGAATTTACTTTTGCAACATATTTCACCAAAAAAAATTCTTCTTTCTTGTTGAAATTATCTTTCGGGGTCATTTTCGGGCCAAAAAGGGCCTTTCTGCGTGGTTCTGAGGGCTATTTTACCGGTAAAATGTGATACTTTTTTGAAAACCGGGTGAAAAGCAGTCCTTTACCCCGTGGTAATTTTCGCCACCTCGTCAGCTGTCAGCTCCCGCCACTGGCCCGGGGCAAGGCTCTCGTCCAGCGCAAGCCCGCCGATGGCGTCCCGGTGCAGGGCGTTGACGCCCGCACCGTAGACGCCGAACATCCGCTTGATCTGATGATACACGCCCTGCCTGAGCAGGACGCGGACCGTCAGCCCGTCGGGGGTGAGGGCGGACACTTCCGCCGGCGAAAGGGCCGTGCCGTCGGCAAGGGTGACGCCTGCGGCAAAGCCGGCCTTCATCTCTTCCGTCAGCGGGGTGTCGATGACGACGGTGTAGGTCTTGGAGACGTGGCGCTTAGGCGCGAGGATGTCGTGGGCAAAGCCGCCGTCGTCCGTCAGCAGGACGAAACCGGTGCTGGTCTTGTCCAGCCGCCCGGCCGGGAACAGCTCCCGCCGGGGATAGGCATCCCCCACCAGATCCACGACCGTCGTGTCCCGCTTGTCGGTGGAGGCGCTGACGACGCCCTCGGGCTTGTTGAGCATGAGGTAGACGAACTGCCGGTAGGCCAGCGCTTTGCCGTCCACCGTCACGGCGTCCGCCTCTTTCAGCTGGGTGTCCCCTTTCTTGCAGACCGCGCCGTTGACCGTGACGCGGCCTTTCGCCAGCAGTGCCTTCGCCTCGCTCCGGGTGCATTGGGCCGTCTCGGCTAAATATTTATCGAGTCGCATGAAAACTCCTTCTGTGTGCAGAAAAGAGGCCGTTGCCTGCGGCAACAGCCTCTTTTCCTGTAAAATCACGTTTAGACGCTCAGGTTTGCGTGCTGTTCCACAGCGTCCGGGTTGGCGTCAAAGATGGGCTTGAGGATGTGAGCAATGAACTCCTCCACCTGCTGGGGAGCGCGGCCCACAAAGTTCTCCGGCACAAGGCCCGCCACGATCTCTTCCTTGGTCAGACCAAAGGCCGGGTCGGCGGCGATGCGATCCACCATGTCGTTGGGCAGACCCTCTTCCTTGACCTGCTTGCCGGCGGCGATGGCGTGCTGGCGCAGACGTTCGTGGAGCTCCTGACGGTTGCCGCCCTTCTCCACGGCCTGCATCATGATGTTCTCGCTGGCCATGAAGGGCAGCTCAGCCATCAGGCGGCTGCGCACGACCTTCGGGTAGACCACGAGGCCGTCGGTGACGTTGAGCATGATGTTCAGGATGGCGTCGGTGGCAAGGAAGCCCTCAGCCATGGCAACGCGCTTGTTGGCGCTGTCGTCCAGCGTGCGCTCGAACCACTGGGTGCCGGTAGTGAAGCTGGGGTTGAGCACATCCACCATCAGGTAGCGGCTCAAAGCGCAGATGCGCTCGCAGCGCATGGGGTTGCGCTTGTAGGGCATGGCGGAGGAACCGATCTGGTTCTTCTCAAACGGCTCTTCCATCTCCTTGAAGTTGGCCAGCAGGCGCAGGTCGGTGGCGAACTTCATGCAGCTCTGGCCGATGCCGGCCAGTGCGTTGAGGATGAAGGCGTCCACCTTGCGGCTGTAGGTCTGGCCGGACACCGGGATGACAGCCTCGCAGTCGAAGCCCATCTCCTCGGCGATGGAAGCATCCACGGCGCGGATCTTGTCGGCGTCGCCCTTGAACAGCTCCATAAAGGAAGCCTGGGTGCCGGTGGTACCCTTGACGCCGCGCAGCTGCAGGGTAGCCAGACGGTGGTCGATCTCGCTGAGGTCCATCACCAGCTCGTTGGCCCACAGGGTGGCGCGCTTGCCCACGGTGGTGGGCTGGGCGGGCTGGCAGTGGGTGTAGGCCATGCAGGGCATATCCTTATACTCCTCGGCGAACTTTGCCAGCTTTGCCAGCACGCCGATGAGCTTCTTGCGCACCAGCTCGAGGCCCTGACGCATCACGATGATGTCGGTGTTGTCGCCGACATAGCAGCTGGTGGCACCCAGATGGATGATGCCTGCCGCCTTGGGGCACTGCTGGCCGTAGGCGTAGACATGGCTCATGACGTCGTGGCGCACCAGCTTCTCCCGCTCGATGGCGACTTCATAGTTGATGTCGTCCACATGAGCTTCCAACTCGGCCACCATCTCGGGGGTGATATTGGTCAGGCCCTGCTTCATCTCGGCCCGGGCCAGCGCCACCCACAGGCGGCGCCAGGTGCGGAACTTGTTGTCGTCCGAGAAGATGTACTGCATCTCATCGGAGGCATAACGGGTGGAAAAGGGGCTGATATAACGGTCATGCTGAGACATTGGTTGTTTCCTCCTTGTAGCCCTCTCAGTCTGCCTCCGGCAGCCAGCTCCCCCAGAGGGGGAGCCATTGGCAAACCGGGTAACTCTGCGCTGTCCGCCGGAAGTGTACTGGCACATCAAAGGGCGGGCCTCGCTGCAGAGGGCAGAAGCTTCTCAGCAGGGCATTTTGTCAAGCTGCTGTGAATCTGTACAGCAGGGCACTATCGTTTCCGAAACAGAAAACTTTATTCATCCTGCTCAGACCTGACCGACACGCCAGTGGCTCCCCCTCTGGGGGAGCTGACGCGTAAGCGTCTGAGAGGGCTATTATACCATCAAATCTTGAAATAGTCCACGCCGCCCTCGAAAATAGGCTGATACTTGTCGCCGGTGACGTTCTTATACAGGTACTCGCCGCTGCGCTCCGAATGGCCCATCTTGCCGAAGACGCGGCCATCCGGGCTGGTGATGCCCTCGATGGCGAGGACGGAGCCGTTGGGGTTGTACTTCATGTCCATGCTGGGATTGCCGTCCTGATCGACGTACTGGGTCGCGATCTGGCCGTTGGCGATGAGGGTGTCCAGCACGCTCTGAGGTGCCACGAAGCGGCCCTCACCGTGGCTGATGGCCACGGTGTGCTGGTCGCCCACGCTGCACTTGGACAGCCAGGGGCTGCCGGTGGAGGCGATGCGGGTGCGCACCAGCATACTCTGGTGGCGGCCGATGGTGTTGAAGGTCAGGGTCGGGTCGCAGGCCGTGATGGGGCGGATGTCGCCGTAAGCGGCCAGACCCAGCTTGATGAGGGCCTGGAAGCCGTTGCAGATGCCCAGCATCAGACCATCCCGGTGCTGCAGCAGGTCGCGGATTGCCTCAGTGACCGCAGGATTGCGGAAGAAGGAGGCGATGAACTTTGCGCTGCCGTCCGGCTCGTCGCCGCCGGAGAAGCCGCCGGGCAGCATGACGATCTGGCTCTCGTTGATGGCCTTGACCAGTGCCTCGCAGCTGGCGGTGACGTCAGCGGGGGTCAGGTTGCGGATGACCAGCACCTCAGGGTCTGCACCGGCGCGGGCAAAGGCGTGGGCGGTGTCATACTCGCAGTTGGTACCCGGGAAGACCGGGATGATGACCTTCGGCTTTGCCACGCCGATCTTGGGCGCAGCGGGGGCGGTCAGGCTGCCGTTGATCTTCTCGACGGCGGGGCCGGCCTTGCGGTAGGGATAGACGGGCTCGAGCTTGCTCTCCCAGATCTCCTGCAGCTGAGCCATATCCAGCTTGTCGCCGCAGCACTCGAAGGTGTAGTCTGCGGTGGTCTCGCCCAGCAGCTCACCGGCCGGGGCGTCAGAGACCATCTCCAGCACGATGGAGCCGTACATGGGCTTAAACATATCGTGGGTGGCCATGTTGTTCATCATCTTGAAGCCGATGCGGTTGCCCAGACCCATCTTGAAGAGAGCCTCGGCCAGACCGCCATAGCCCACAGAGGAAGCAGCGGCCACCATGCCATCTTCCATCATCTGCTCAACTTTCTTGTAGTTGGCCTTCAGGGAGAAGAAGTTGGGGCAGCCGGTGACGGGGTCCAGGATGGGCCGGATGAGGACGACGGTGCTCTCAGGCTTCTTGAACTCGGTGGAGACAACGCGGCCGGCCTTGCCGATGGCGGTTGCGAAGGACACCAGCGTGGGAGGCACATCCAGCTGCTCGAAGGAGCCGGACATGCTGTCCTTACCGCCGATGGAGGCGATGCCGAGGCCAATCTGCGCGTCCAGTGCGCCCAGCAGAGCGGCCAGCGGCTTGCCCCAGCGCTCCGGGGAAGTGCCAAGGCGCTCGAAGTACTCCTGGAAGGTCAGGTAAGCGTCCTCATAGCGGAAGCCGGAGGCCACCAGCTTGGTCACACTCTCGACGACGGCCATCCGTGCGCCCACATACTGGTTGGCGCTCATGAGGTAGGGGTTGTAGCCCCATGCCATGCCGGAGCAGGTGTTGGTCTCGCCGTCCACGGGCAGCTTTGCGACCATGGCGTTCTGGGGGGTCAGCTGGCATGCGCCGCCGAAGGGCATCAGCACGGTGGCCGCGCCGATGGTGGAGTCGAACCGCTCAGAAAGGCCCTTCTTGCTGCAGACGTTCAGATCGCCCACCATGTTCTTCATCTTCTGCTCGAAGGTCACGCCGGCCCACTGGGGCTGCCAGACAGTCCCCTTCTCGATGTGGACGTTCTGGTGCTTCTCAGCGCCGTTGGAGTTCAGGAACTCGCGGCTGATGTTGACGATGGACTTGCCGTTCCACACCATGTTCAGGCGCTTTTCCTCGGTGACTTTTGCCACGGGGGTGGCCTCAAGGTTCTCCTCGGTGGCGATGGCGATGAACTTGTCCACGTCCTCCGGGGCAAGCGCCACAGCCATGCGCTCCTGGCTCTCGCTGATGGCCAGCTCCGTGCCGTCCAGACCATCGTACTTCTTGGTGACCTTGTTCAGGTCGATGTACAGACCGTCGGCCAGTTCGCCGATGGCCACCGACACGCCGCCTGCGCCAAAGTCGTTGCAGCGCTTGATCATCTTGCAGGCGTCCTCGCGGCGGAACAGGCGCTGCAGCTTGCGCTCGATGGGGGCGTTGCCCTTCTGGACCTCAGCACCGCAGTGCTCGAGGCTGTCCAGTTTGTGGGCCTTGGAGGAACCGGTGGCGCCGCCGATGCCGTCGCGGCCGGTGCGGCCGCCCAGCAGGACGATGACGTCGCCGGGAGCGGGGCATTCGCGGCGGACGTGGGAAGCGGGCGTTGCGCCCACAACAGCGCCGATCTCCATCCGCTTTGCCACATAGCCGGGGTGATAGATCTCATCCACCTGACCGGTAGCAAGGCCGATCTGGTTGCCGTAGGAGGAATAACCGGCGGCAGCGGTGGTCACCAGCTTGCGCTGGGGCAGTTTGCCGGGCAGGGTCTCACTGACGGGCTTGAGGGGGTCGCCTGCGCCGGTGACACGCATGGCCTGATAGACGTAGCTGCGGCCGGACAGCGGGTCGCGGATCGCGCCGCCGATGCAGGTGGCAGCGCCGCCGAAAGGCTCGATCTCCGTCGGGTGGTTGTGGGTCTCGTTTTTGAAGAGGAACAGCCAGTCCTCGTCCTTGCCGTTGACGTCGCACTTGATCTTCACGGTGCAGGCGTTGATCTCCTCGGACTCGTCGAGGTTCTTCAGGATGCCCTGCTTTTTCAGTTCCTTGGCACCGATGGTGGCCAGGTCCATCATGCAGCGGGGCTTGTTCTCGCGGCCAAGGTCGGCGCGCATGGCCATGTAGCGGTCGAAGGCCTCCTGCACCACGGCATCGTCGATCTGGACGTCATCCAGAATGGTTCCGAAGGTGGTGTGGCGGCAGTGGTCCGACCAGTAGGTGTCGATCATCTTGATCTCGGTGATGGTCGGGTCGCGCTTCTCCGAGCGGAAATACTCCTGGCAGAACTTGATGTCGCCCAGGTCCATGGCGAGGCCCTTCTCGTCGATGAACTTTTTCAGGCCTGCCTCATCCAGCTCGTTGAAGCCGTCCAGCACCTCCACTTCGGTGGGGATGGGATACTCCATCTTCAGGGTAGCCCTGGTGTCCAGCGAAGCCTCGCGGGCCTCCACCGGGTTGATGACGTATTTCTTGATCTCAGCCACCTGCTCATCGGTCAGGGTGCCTTCCAGCAGGTAGACGCGGGCAGAGCGCACCAGCGGGCGGTCGCCCTGGCTGATGAGCTGGATGCACTCGGCGGCAGAGTCGGCGCGCTGGTCGAACTGGCCGGGCAGATACTCCACGGCGAAAGACACGCCGTCGGAGACAGGCAGCTCTGCGTAGGTGTTATCCACCGGCGGCTCGCTGAACACGGTGGGGACGCACTGCTCGAACAGAGCCTCGTCGATGCCCTCCACGTCGTAGCGGTTGAGCAGACGCAGACCGTTCAGCTCCTTGATGCCCAGCAGAGAGACGAGCTCATTGCGCAGGCTCTGGGCCTCGCCGTCGAAGCCGGGTTTCTTTTCAACATAGATACGATATACCATTGGGAAATCCCCCTTGTTATTTCGTTGTTTCAATCTTTTATAGGTATCCGCGCCAAAGCCTCTCCCTTTGGGAAAGGTGGCATTGCGAAGCAATGACGGAGAGGGCAGACCCGGTGCGGCAAAGCCGCCGCACAGCGATAAGCAGGCCCTTCGTCAGCGCGATGCTGTCGCCGTGCCTGCGCATCTTTGTCAGCATCCTTGCCCTCTCAGTCACCTTCGGTGACAGCTCTCCCAAAGGGAGAGCCTTCAGAACTGCATTTACTGCTTCTCTGCCAGCGCTTTCAGCGCCCGCATCCCGATGTCGGTGCGCTTGTGCAGCTTGTCGAAGTGGATGTGCTCCGCCGCCTCGTAGGCGATGGAGATGGCGCGGGGCAGGCCGGGCGCGGTGGCCGTCACACCCAGCACACGGCCGCCGTTGGTGACGAGCTGGCCGTCCTCGGTGATGGCCGTGCCGGAGTGGTAGACCGTGACGTCCGGCTCATCGGGCAGCTGGCCGTCCACAAGGCCGGTGATGGGCTTGCCCTTCTCGTAGGCCACCGGGTAGCCGCCGGAAGCGAGGATGACGCAGGCGGCAGCGCCGTCCGAGAACCTGACCTCGGTGTCGGCCAGCGTCCCCTCGGTGCAGGCGGTCATGACCTTGAGCAGGTCGCTTTCCAGCAGGGGCAGCACCACCTGAGTCTCAGGGTCGCCGAAGCGGCAGTTGTACTCAATGACCTTCGGGCCGTCCGGGGTGAGCATCAGGCCGAAGTAGAGGCAGCCCTTGAAGGGGCAGCCCTCGGCGTTCATGGCCTTGATGGTGGGCAGGAAAATTTTCTCCATGCACTCGGCAGCGATGGCCGGAGTGTAATAGGGGTTCGGCGCGACGGTCCCCATGCCGCCGGTGTTCAGGCCGGTGTCGTGGTCGTTGGCGCGCTTGTGGTCCATGGAGGACACCATGGGCTTGACCACCTTGCCGTCGGTGAAGCTCAGCACACTGACCTCGGGGCCGGTGAGGAACTCTTCCACCACGACATGGTTGCCGGAAGCGCCGAACTTCTTGTCCAGCATGATCTCCTTGACGCCCTCGGCGGCCTGCTCTTCGTTCTCGCAGATGAGCACGCCCTTGCCCAGCGCAAGGCCGTCGGCCTTGATGACCACCGGGTATTTGCCCTCAGCCTTGATATACTCCATGACCTTGGCGGGGTCGTCGAAGGTCTCATACTTTGCGGTGGGGATGCCGTACTTCTTCATGAGGTCTTTCGAAAAGACCTTGGATGCCTCGATGCGGGCAGCGGCCTTGTCCGGGCCGAAGGCCGGGATGCCGACTGCCGCCAGCGCATCCACCATGCCCAGTGCCAGCGGGTCGTCCTGAGCCACCACGACGTAGTCGAACTTTTCCGTCTCCGCAAAGCCGACCATCGTTTCCACATCGGTGGCCTTGATGTTGACGCAGTGGGCGTCATAGCCGATGCCGCCGTTGCCGGGCGCACACCAGACTTCGCCGCAGTCGGGGCTCTTCTTCAATGCCTTGATGATGGCGTGCTCGCGTCCGCCGCCGCCAACGACTAAGATTTTCTTTTTCATAGATCCACCTTCTTTATAAAAGTTCTTCTGCCAAGGGAACTCCCCCAGTCTGCTCCGCAGACAGCCCCCTCAAGGAGGGGGCCTTTTGGCATAGCCGAAAACTTTATCTCCTGCTCAAAGGCTCCCTCTCAGAGGGAGCTGGCACGGCGCAAGCCGTGTCTGAAGGAGTTTTAGTGATGGAACAGCCGGATGCCGCAGAATGCCATTGCGATGCCGTACTTGTTGCAGGTGTCGATGACCTGCTGGTCGCGGATGGAGCCGCCGGGCTGGACGATGGCCGTCACGCCGGAACGGCGTGCGCGCTCAATGTTGTCGCCGAAGGGGAAGAACGCATCCGAACCGAGGCAGACGCCGGTGACGTGGCTCAGGTACTCTTTCTTTTCCTCAGCGGTCAGCGGCTCGGGCTGACGGGTGAAGGTCTCGGCCCAGACGTCGTCACCGATGACGTCCTCGGGGGTGTCGCCGATGTAAACATCAATGGCGTTGTCGCGGTTGGGCTTTGCCACATCGTCACGGAAAGGCAGCTCCAGCACCTTCGGCATATGGCGCAGCTGCCAGTTGTCGGCCTTCTGGCCTGCCAGACGGGTGCAGTGGATGC
>ERZ780144.2730-NODE-2730-length-14431-cov-8.619366_pt1 | contig 14431 bp, 10 predicted proteins | sample MGYA00511380_ERZ780144 | MGnify/ENA primary metagenome ERZ780144 (study PRJEB29588, sample SAMEA1965858) | human gut metagenome | biome: human gut; feature: human-associated habitat; material: faeces | place: Denmark | collected 2008/2010 ... | reverse complement strand
CTTTCAAGGTTTTTCACTGTTCAGTTATCAATGTTCGTTGTTGTTATTTCCAACAGCTTGTATATTTTATCACATCTTCAAGTCGTTGTCAACAACTTTTTTATTTTTTCTTTGTTGTCGTTCTTTCGCGGCAACTCTGATATCTTATCATGTCTGTCGCTTTTTGTCAACAACTTTTTCTCGGCAATTTATTCTGTCGGAGCTCAATATCACTTGGCTTTATCCGATCAGAACTGCTCTGCACGAGTCAGCTTTGTTATAATACCACCCGGCTCGAATTTTGTCAATCAGAAATTACAAATTAAATTATATTCAGACAATTTATGTTGTATTCTAAAATTGTTATATCATGCTTTTTATTTTTCACACAATACAAGAAATTCATATAACATAGCCTATGCCTGAATTGCATCCAGTGCCTCCCTGACATTTGCCACCCCGATCAGCTTCATTGCATACTTCTTCCCTACAGAAGGAAGGGATACTTTTGGCAGAATGCATACTTCAAAACCAAGTTTGGCTGCCTCTGCCACACGTTGTTCTGCCATGCTTACACCACGCACTTCCCCGCTTAATCCCACCTCGCCAAAACAGATGGTCTTCTCATCAATCGTCAGATCCAGTTTGCTTGACATAATGGCAAGCACAATTCCCAGATCAATTGCCGGTTCATTCATACGGATTCCGCCCGCGATATTTACATAAGCATCACAATCCGACAACTGCATTCCAATACGTTTTTCCAAAACTGCCATCAGCAGATTCACGCGGTTAAAGTCCGTTCCGGTCGCAGTTCTCCTCGGATTGTTGAAATAGCTGTGACAGATCAGCGCCTGAATTTCCAAAAGAATCGGACGGGTACCCTCGATGGAACATGCCACGACAGAACCGGAAGCATCCTTTGGTTTGCCGCTGAGCATATACTCGGACGGATTCTCCACCTCAACCAGTCCCTCTGTGCGCATCTCAAAAACACCGATCTCGTTCGTAGAGCCAAAACGGTTCTTCACGCCACGCAGAATCCGGTAGCTTTCATGACGGTCTCCTTCAAAATAAAGAACCGTATCCACCATATGTTCCAGTACACGTGGACCTGCCACGACCCCTTCCTTTGTCACATGCCCGACAATAAAGATCGAGATATCCATTCCTTTTGCGATCTGCATAAGAACACCTGTAGACTCACGCACCTGTGACACGCTGCCAGGCGCCGAGGAAACGTTTTCGTTATACATGGTCTGGATACTGTCGATCACCACAATCTGTGGCTTATTCCGTTCAATTACCGTGCGTATGGTGTCCAGACTGGTCTCACACAACAGTTCCAGATGATCACTGAACGTGCCAATCCGCTCTGCACGCAGTTTGATCTGCTGCAGGGACTCTTCCCCGGACACATACAGTACCGAAAGATCCTGCCCGGACAGATTCCGGCAGACTTGTAATAAAAGCGTTGATTTACCAATTCCCGGATCTCCTCCAACCAGAACGAGGGAGCCTTTTACAACTCCCCCGCCCAATACACGATCCAGCTCCGGCATGGATGTGGAAATCCGCTCCTCATCCGATGTCTTTATTGCAGAAAGCGGAACAGGTTTCGCTTCTGTCGCTGGTTTTATTTTTCCGGAAGTACTGAGTGCTTTCCGGTCCACCAGTTCCTCTACGAACGTGTTCCACTCTCTGCATGCCGGACACTGGCCCATCCATTTGGATGATTCATATCCGCAATTCTGGCAAAAAAACGCACTGGTTTTTGCTTTTGCCATATATTATCTCTTTTCTACGCGGATTGCTACCGCATCTGCTCCTTCTAATTCTACGCTCAGGCTTAATTTGCCTCCAAGATTGGTCTTCATTGTTCCTGCAGACTTGCCATCGATATCAATCTCGTACTCTGTCTCTTCTGCCAGCTCCAATGTGATCTGTGCATCTTCCGGTCCCTCTACCGTAAAGCTGACAGTATTCTCATCCTCTGTAAAATTGGTGACAGCTGTACCCGGTACAGATTCATATACAAACAGTCCGTTACGCTCCAGCTTTGTAATCTCCTTGAACGTTTTTACTTTGTATTTATCTCCATGAAATTCGTAGTTATCAAGCTTTGCTTTCGCTCCCAGAGTGTAATCGCCGAAACTAAGGGTTCCGTTTCCTTCCGTACGAATTAATTCACTGATTGCAGCCATGATTTTTCCTCCTGTGTGGTTGATTATTTGGTTCTTAAATTATATCACTTTTTATCTTTTGATACAATGATTTCCTTGTTCTTCGTCGTCACGATCACACGGTCCCCGGTATGGATTTCTCCACGGATCAGTGCGTCTGCCAAACGGTCTTCCACCTCATCCTGCAGTTTTCTGCGCAGAGGTCTGGCACCGTATTTGCGGTCATAAGCTTTTTCAACAATAGATTCCTTTGCAGCTTCCCGTACCACCAGATCGATCTGCAACTGTTCCTTACAGCGTTTCTGTAAATCACGCACCATAATGCCGATGATTTTTTTCATATCGTCTTTGTTCAGCGCACGGAATACAATTGTCTCATCAATACGGTTTAAAAACTCCGGTTTAAAAATACGTTTGACTTCTTCCATCACGCTGGCTTTCATCCGCTCGTGATCCTGCTTTTCATCTTCTTTTGCACCAAAGCCAAGCTTCTTCGGCTCGATGATCGACTGTGCGCCCGCATTACTGGTCATGATGATAATGGTATTCTTGAAATCTACTTTGCGTCCCTGGGAATCTGTAATATGCCCGTCATCCAGCACCTGAAGTAAGATGTTAAACACATCCGGATGGGCTTTTTCAATTTCATCAAACAAAATCACAGAAAACGGATTTCTGCGGACTTTTTCAGAAAGCTGTCCTCCATCCTCATGACCCACATATCCTGGCGGGGAGCCAATCATTTTGGATACACTGTGCTTTTCCATATACTCCGACATATCTACCCGGATCATGGATTCCTCGTTGCCAAACACAGCCTCTGCCAGTGCTTTGGAAACTTCCGTCTTTCCGACACCGGTTGGTCCCAAAAACAGGAACGAACCGATCGGACGCTTCGGGTCTTTGAGTCCCACGCGACCACGGCGGACAGCCTTGGAAACTGCAGATACCGCTTCTTCCTGTCCAATCACGCGCTTGTGCAGTGTTTCTTCCAGTTTCTGCAGACGGGATGCCTCGCTTTCTGTCAGACGGCTGACCGGAATCTTTGTCCATCCAGCCACCACATCGGCAATCTCATTTTCGCCCACCACCGGAACTTTGTTTTTGGATACGCGGCGGTTCTTTTTTTCGAGTTTTTCCCTGGATGCCTGCAGGTTCTCCCGTGTCTCTTTCAATGTGCGGGCTTTCTCGATATCTCCCTCCTGCAGCGCATGTTCCATATCCAGTTCCGTCTGATGAATCTCACGGTTTAACTGCATCATCTCATCCGATCCATGCATCATTCCAAGCCGTGCTTTTGCAGCTGCCTCATCCATCAGATCAATCGCCTTATCCGGCAGAAAACGGTCATTGACATAACGGGCAGATAAACGCACGGATGCTTCCACTCCCTCATCCGTAATCTCCACATGATGATGCTTTTCATACAGCTTTCGCAGCCCTTTTAAAATCTCAATGGATTCTTCCTCTGTCGGTTCCTCCACCTGTACCGGCTGGAACCGCCGCTCGAGTGCTGCGTCTTTTTCAATATACTTGCGATACTCTTCGATCGTGGTTGCACCGATCACCTGCACATCTCCGCGTGCAAGTGCCGGTTTTAAAATATTGGACGCATCCAGTGCACCTTCTGCTCCACCTGCGCCAATAATCGTGTGCAGTTCATCAATAAACAGCAGCACGTTCCCAGCCGTTTCCACTTCATTTATCACTTTTTTAATACGGTCTTCAAATTCCCCGCGGTATTTGGATTTTGCAACGAGCCCGGACATGTCCAGAGATACCAGACGTTTATCTGCCACAATATCCGGTACGTTTCCGTTTACCAGACTCTGTGCAATTCCTTCAACGATCGCTGTCTTACCGACACCCGGCTCTCCGATCAGACACGGATTATTTTTGCCTCTGCGGCACAGGATCTGGATCACCCGTTCGGTTTCCTTTTCCCTGCCAATTACCGGGTCTAACCGTCCGGCCCGCGCCATAGCTGTCAGATCGCGGGAATACTGATCGAGCGTAGGGGTAAGTGTTGCCTCCTCATTTCTTCCACGCTGGATTTCTTCCCGGTACTGTGCCGGGTCCTCTCCCATCGCAGCAAGAATATCCACAAAAAGTTTCTGTGGGTTGGCTCCCATTGTATTTAAAAGCCGGGAAGCTGCACAATCCCCCTCTTTTATGATGGCAAGCAGCAGGTGTTCGGTTCCGATCCGTTCACTGTCAAAACGGTCTGCCATCTCCCTGGCACGATCCAGCACCATCTGGGTACGCGGAGAATATCCGTCACGGTCTGCCACCGTCACCTCCTCACCTGCCGCAACCAGTTCATCAATCAGCTTAAGCAGTGCTTCCAGTTCCACATTATTGGCTGTCAGTACTTCTGCTGCTACACCGGTTCCTTCCTTGAGCAGCCCCGCCAGAATATGTTCGGTTCCGACATAGTTGCAGCCGGACGAACGGGAAAGGCGGTTCGCATAATTCAGAGCTTTTTTCGCCTTATCTGTATATGGAATCAAAATTTATACCTCCTGTTACAATTCTACAAATCAATAAATTCGATATCGTCATCGGTATCTTTTTTGGTTGTTTTCTTCTTTCTTCCGAGCATGGAGCTTCGAACTTCTTCTGCCAGTTCTTTCTGCAGCATGATATCTTCATCATCTGCATTCCGGTAATGGTCCTTTCGCTTCTCCCGCTCTTTTTCCCTGTCATCGGTATCTTCTTCCGGATCATCCAGGTCATCCTCCAGATTATCGTCCAGATCATCCTCAATACCCTCTAACAGTTTATGCATAAATCCGCCTTTTTTGCGGAATGTTTCCTTTCCGTAACGCTTGGATATCCCGGTGTCATCCGGATCATCCGTTTCATACAGTTTTTCATCGTCCGGATCATCGTAATCCTCATCGTCATCATCGTCATCATCATCGTCATAAAAATCATCATAAGGATCGTCATCATCTTTTTTTCTTTTGACGATCAGAACCACTACGATAATCAGAAGAATCAGTACAACCACAACGAACGCACAGAGAATCAGCCGCATCTGGCTTTCCGTACTCTGGAACAGACCCGTTTCCCCTTCCTGGGTAGAAGCTTCTGCAGATGTTGTCTCTTCCCCTATGGTATGCTTATACTGGTTATAGTTCATACATACAAACGGATAAATTTCTTCCGGATCATCCAGATCCAGCATATACAAAGCACCGTTTTGTCCGTTTTCATCCACCAGATACAAAAGTCTCAGCGGTGTGTCTATTCCGTCTTTGCGCATGCACGGATACTGATTTTCCCACAAAGTCACTGTATCTTTGACAAAGCCATCCAAAACATAGCGATCCGGAATACTGTCTGTCAGATAGAGATTTGTTCCGTCAATCGTAAAATACTGCTGCCCGTCTGCCGGAGCCTGTGTCTCTCCTTTTTGCTGTGTATCCTGTGATTCCTGCTGCGCAGCTCCTCTGGTCACCTGAATGGTATAGGTCTTTTTCACACCATTTTCCGCCTGCACGACGATCTGTACTTTATTTACACCGGTTTTCAGTTTGTCTGCCCCACTGACCGAGATCACAGATGCCTTAGCATCATTTGGCTGTGCGCTGACTGCCAGAGATGTCACCTGATCTCCCACTTTTGCCTGATATTCGGTAACTTTCGACTGAAATTCCGGAGAAAGGGTTCCTTCGGAAATCGTCAGGGATGCCAGCGTATTGTCTTTTGATTTGTCATCTGCTGCCGCTGCCGAATTTTCAACAGCTACAGATACACTTGCACCTCCCACATCCACGCGGTCTCCTTCCTGATTGCCCGCAGATGGTGCGGATGCGGCAAAACTTGCAGTTCCCGCCGCATCTGCTTTAAATTTAACAGTTCCGCTTGCACGTTTGTTTCCGGAACCGTAACTTCCCAGAGTCATAGAAACCGTGCCTGCATTTACACTGGTTTCCGCTGTTGCTGACTGATAAGTAAAAAGATCTTTGGAATATGTCAGATTTACCGTTCCCGTCACACCTGCCGGAAGTGTCACTGTCACTGCCAGAGTATCCCCTATTTTCACGGATCTTGCGCTTAAAGCAATGATCATGCTCTCCGCCTGTGCATACACATCCGGTGTCATGATACAACTGACCAGAAATACCAGTGCCAGTAGTGCTCCCAGTATCCGTTTTCCTTTTGCTTTGTTTTTTTGTCTCATATGTTCTGCCTTTCTTTTACTGCCCAATGGTGATCTTCCCCTGAAGATGTTTGTTCAGATATACCAGATCAAGCACATTGACCCCATCTTTTTTGCGGTTTGTATCTGCGGCCTTAAGATAACATCCGGTAAGCTTTTGGGTACCATTCAGATGCCTGTTCAAACGGTTCAGATCTGTTTTGTTGATCTTTCCATCTCCGTTTACATCTCCATAAATCACAAGCGTATAGGAAGAAATTTTCTTGTTTTTGCTGTCATACACCTGCAGAACATTGCCGGTTGAAACGATTCCGGTAACACTCTTTTTGGATGCACTGAACAGTTTGACCGTTCCCGCGGTCACTTTAAGTTTTTTCAAAAATGCTGCCGCCTTTGTTCCCGGCGCAATCCCCGTAACCATTTTGTTTTTCAACTGATATGTTTTCGAAGTCACGGAAGTCTTCTCGGTCTCTGCCACTGCACCAGCTTTCTTTACAATGGTAAGCGTATAGGTTTTGGATGCTCCGCTCTCCGATTTGCAGGTAACTTTACACGTATTGGTTCCCGTCTGAAGTTTTTTGGTGCCGGTTCCCGTCACAGAAGATTTCGCAGCTACCGGTGATGCACTTATGGTAACGGAGGAAACTTTGCTGTCCACGACGAGGGAATACGAAGTCGTATCTCCGCGAAATACCGGTGTCAGTGTCTGTCCGGTTACGCTGAGCGATTTCAGATAGTTATTCGGATTTCCACTGGCTGTAAATGTCACTGCAGATGCCGGCATACCGGAATAAACCGGAATACGGAATACAAATGCCTGCTGCTTGTCCGCATACCCCTGTCCAAGCTTTCTGCCCTCGTTGTAAGCAGCCGCAAGGTTTGCCATATACTGGTGGCTGTACAGATTCTTCTGATTCACTACATTAAACTTCTGGAAATACAACGTATCCTGGCCCACACCAATGTAGTTTTTCGCCAGAATTTTCGCTCCTCCTTCGAGCGCTGCATAACGGGTATTCCATCCCGCTTTTTTTGCATATGCCAGTCCGTTTTTGATAACCAGTGTGGAGGTAATGCCCGCTGCCCCCACATTAAAATAGTTATAGTACCCCTTATAACCGCTATAAGTTCCGGAAATCAGGGAACTGGTTCCTTTTAACCCCTGCTCCTGGCGCACTCTCGATGCAAGATGATATGGGCTGACCCCGGTTTCCTCACCGATATCCATAAATGCCTGCGCATAATCCAGCGTAGATCCATCGCTGTCCTCAACCGTATTCTCCATAAAGGTTCCTTTCAGAATAGAAGAAACTCCCTGTCTGGTCTGCACCTTGCTGAAACTTAAACTTTCAAATTGAAAAATATCGGTCTCATTGAGAAAATTCCGCGGATCTAAATAATAGGCGATATATTTAGAATTGGCACCGACCCATGAAGATCCGTCATAGACCGTCCACACATTGGTGGTCCAGTCATATGCACCGTCTGCGGTGGATTTGGTTGCGTCATTTCCGGTCTTCGGAACAAGATTGACTCCGTTTACGCTCTCTTTGCTGACCACGGTATTCCAGTCAAGCCCGGTCTTAACCGCCTGAAACTGCCACTGCGGATATGCTGTGTGAAGCGCGGAAAGTGCACTGATGTAACTATCCGGAAATCCTGCCGCACGCAGCTGCACGGCATAACTGCTGGCTGCTGCATCTGTACGCACACTGACTCCGGCAAGTGTTCCTGTTATAAGAATTGCTCCGCAAAGCAGAGCACTCAAAAAGCGTTTTATCTTTCGCATATTCTTCCTCACCTGTTATGATCTGACTGCGCGGCATCCCAAATGCAGTGCAGTCTTTCTGTATCATTATATAGAAAAAGCATATCTGCGTCAATTCTGTGCGTTGTTCTTTTTGTTCCGGGTACAGTTACTCTCCTTTATGATATAATGCGGACGTCTTTTGACTTCCATATAGGTTTTTGCAATATACTGTCCCATAATTCCCATACAAAACAGCTGGATTCCGCCAATGCATGTCACGATACATACCAGCGACGGCCAGCCGGCAACCGGATCCCCGAATACCAATGCGCGTACGATTTCCGCGATGATTGCAATAAAAGAAACCACGGTGAGCACCAGCCCCAGATACGAGGAAATCTTCAGCGGAACATCCGAAAAATTGATAATCCCATCAAACGAATAACGCACAAGTTTCCAGAAACTCCACTTGGTTTCTCCCGCAGACCGTTCTACATTTTGAAATTCCAGCCATTTGGTATCATATCCGACCCAGGCAAAGATTCCCTTGGAAAACCGGTTGTATTCGCTGACGGAAAGAATGGAATCTACCATTGCACGGTTCATCAGACGGTAATCCCTTGCCCCATCTGCAATCTCAATGTGGGAAAGTTTCCGCATAACTTTATAAAACATGCGTGCAAAAAACGAACGGATCTTCGGCTCTCCCTGCCGGTTCACCCGCCGGGTTGCCACATTGTCACAGTCTCCGGCTTCTAACATCGCAGCCATCTGTGGCAAAAGAGTGGGCGGATCCTGCAGATCCGCATCCATCGTCGTCACATAATCCCCCTTTGCATAGGACAATCCTGCCAGCAGCGCCGCTTCTTTTCCAAAATTGCGGGAAAAAGAAAGATAGTGCACGCGCTCATCTTCTGCTGCAAGTTCCCGGATCTTTTGCAGTGTTGCATCCTTCGATCCGTCATTGACAAATAAATATTCAAAATCATAATCGCCCATTTCCCGTGTCACGCGGTTTAATTCCCGGTACAAAATCTGCAGAGATTCCTGCTCATTGTACATCGGTACGACGATGCTGATGCATTTTTTCCCCATATTTCCCCCTTGTTTTATATCTTATCCACATACTAAACAGGAATAATAAAAGCGCAGCTATGCTGATGGTAGCTCCGATCTGTACGCCCGGTGTGGTATAACGCAGCTCGATCTTATGCGTTCCTTCTTTTAAGTGTACACCAATAAGCGCATCCGCGAAAGGCTTTATTTTCGTCTTTTTACCGTCTACATACAGACTCCAGCCCTCATCTGCCGGCACTGACAGAATCAGTCTTCCCGCCTGCCTGACATCGATACTTCCAACGATCCTGCGATCTGTCATTTTTTCGAGTGACATGGTCTGTTCTCTGAGCGTCTCATACGCAGTGCACATGGCCTTGAAATTCAGGCGGTACACATGATATTCAATCGTTTCTGCATTGAGATTGGTAATATGGACCTTTGTTCCGGCTTTGCACTCTCCCAGATCCAGCAGATAGCGGTGGGTGGTCTTTCCATACTGCTGCGTCCATCCGTCATCTCTTGATACTGTCAGGGAATCCGCATTGCAGGTCACATAATCCGCATAATAATATCCATCCTCGGAAATATCAATTGTCGTATCCCCGGCTGCCTGTGACTGTGTACAGGCTGCCGGATAAAGCATGTCTCCTTTTGCGCCCAGCTGCTGTGCCAGGGAATTCAGGGAACCGATCCTATCAAGCATGGAAGATTCCCAGCCTTTTATTGCCTTCTCGCTCATCATATAGCCAAGTGGCAGGCAGTAGTTATTCCGATAAAGATAATTTCCATTGCTGCTTCCCACAAGTGTCCGCAGTGGACTTTCATCCACCGGATTAGAGGAAAGCATATACTTCACCGAAAACATGGCTGACGGAAGCGGGGAAGCACCATTGTAACAGTAGAAATTTTTTCCGCCCTCCATATACAGGCTCTGGAAGAGATGGCTGACATCCAGATTCATCAGGGAGGAAAATATGGTTGCCGAACGGTATCCGTACAGGCTGTCATCGTTTTTGGTTTTCCGCCCACTGTCCTCCACCCGGTAAAATCCGTCATTTCCGTTATCCTCTTTTGCCTGTTGCAGCAGATCTTCGTAGTACCCCTGTTTATCCGTATATGCCACGCGGCTGGTAACGCCAAGCCCGGTTACCGCCATATTGACTGCCAGTTCTGCAATGGCAACACAAAAGGCAGCTTCCCGCAGGGCTATCCGCATTTTCTTCGGGGCAATTTTAAGCAAAAGAAGCAGGATTCCATAAACTAAGATAAACAGCATGGTAATCACAACTGCCATGTACTCTGTCACCAGTTCATCCCCGTAATATCCGGAGAGAACCATCAGTGTCAGTGCGGCAAACACTGCTATGATGATATGGCAGCATCTGGTTCCTTTCCATTTGCGGATCGTTGCAAATCCCATGACCAGAAGCATAAAAATGTAAAGGAATGACTGTCTGCCCGGCAACGCCTGCGGAAAATGCATACCATGCCAGATATAATCCAGCTGATTATCCGCAAAGCTCACAAGGAAAAAGACAAGCATCAGCATACGCGGAACTTTTTCCTTCCAGGAGATTCTGCGGTTCAGCACATACAGCCATACCAGTACCAGGGTAAATGCCCCGGCATACAGATTCGGCCAGTGATCATTTCCCGTATAACTTGTAGTGACGGCTGCCGCACGCCCCAGCTCCGCAATAACAGAAAAATACCACTCCAGCGTTTTCGGAAAGCTGTCTTCAGCAGACCCGGAAGCAGAAAGCACGGCGATCTCCGGCAATAGCAGTACCATCGAGACAGACCCTGCCAGCAGGGAATACCATGCAAACCGTAAAAATGCTTTCAGTTTTCCTCCTTTCTGCGTAAAAAAGAGAAGAATAAAATAAAACACCAGAAAGATACAGATCATGATGGAAATGTAATAATTTGCAAACACCGACAATGCAAGTGTCACAAAATACAGTCCCGGTTTCTGCTCCCGTACCAGTTTTTCCAGTCCCACCATGATCAGAGGAAAAAGAAGGATGCAGTCCATCCACATGATATCCCAGCTGTAGGCTGCCACAAATCCGGACAATGCATATGCCGTAGAAAATACAAGTGCCGGAATCACCTGATTTTTATGGAGTTTTGAGTCTTTTCCAATCAGATGAAAATGATATTTTAAGAATAAGAAAAAAGTCAGTCCGCACAGGGCAATCTTTGCCAGCACCAGTATCGTCATAAACTCGATCACATAATGTTTCGGGCAGAGCACGATCAGAAAATTAAGCGGACTCGCCAGATAATAGGCATACAGGGAAACAAAATCCGATCCCAGTCCCAGGTTCCAGGAATACTGCAGACTTCCGCCGGTTCTTAATTTATGAAGAAACTCTGTAAAAAACGGACAGTACTGATGATACATATCGATATGCAGAATACAGTTATCCCCGAAAGGATATACCCCGTTTCCGATACAGATGACCACACAGATTATAAATGGCATAAGAAATGCCATCACATAAGGAAATGACCGGTGCGACACCATCCGCGAAATCATTTTTTTCATGTTCTTACTCATCCTTTTCCTTGTTTTTTTTCAAACAACTGATAATACTGAAGCTTCTTGTAAGTCTGAAGCTGTTTTTCATCGGCTCCGATCCCTTTTGTCTGCCCTGCTGCAGAGATCACCGGGTAAGTTTTGCTCAGACTTAAGAGGTAATTCTGGTATGCATTCGTCGGCACTCCTGCTGCGGTAAGTACCTGCGCCGCAAGATAATTCAGACTCGTATTTTTATCTTTCGCTCCCTCGATCCCATAATTACTCCACACCAGATAAGGTACGAGATAACGTTTTTGTGTCTCTGCCTGTGCCCCGTTTTCCACGACAGAAGCCACTGTATCATTCGGCTGATGATCCCCGAAAAATACGATGATCGTCCTGTCATCCACTTTGGAAAAATAATCAATCAGATTTTCGAGTGCCTGATCGGTCTTGTGGATCAGTGTCAGGTACTGATTGAGCGGTTCGCTGGCATACTGTGACTGGATATCATTCGTCAGATTCATATAGGTATCGGTATATCCGCCATGATTCTGCATCGTCACATTGAAAATAAAGGCCGGTTTGCCGGAGGCTTTGTTTTTCTCATAAGTTTCTATAATATGCTCCATATCCGATGCATCGCTGATATAATTGCGCACATAGGAGACATCCCTGTAATCTTCCATAAAATCCAGATTGTCAAATCCAAGCAGAGGATACACTTTATCCCGGTTCCATCCGCTGGCCTGATACGGATGCTGTGCATAGGTCGCATATCCTAAGGATTTCAGATAACCTGCTAAAGACGGTGTCCTGCTCTTGATGTACTGCTGATACGGAATACTTCCGTTCGGAAGGAATGCCATCGTATTGCCTGTCAGAAATTCAAATTCCGAATCCGCAGTGTTTCCCCCACACACAGATGTCTGGACATATCCCGTGACCGTGTTTTTCTCCCCCTGCTGCATCCGGTGCATAAACGGCATGTAATCCTCATTGGTTTCTAACGGTCCCAGCACTTTTAAATCCGAAAATGCCTCATCCATGATGACAATGATGTTGGGCAGATCCTGTGTGTCGGTTTCTGTTGTTTTAGTTTCGTATTTCGCCAGCGTCTCTTTTGCTTCATCCGCATCGTATCCTGCCGGACGCTCCACTGCCACATAGGCAAGATCCATGGCAAAGGTCACCGCCATGCCGTTTACTTTTGTCATATATGCCGGTGTGAACAGAAACGGATACAGATAATGTTTTGTCTGAAACGATTCCTGCTGCAGGGCATTGACAAATGTACACAATGCCAGTCCCACCAGTACGATACTCCCCAGCCTTATTTTCCAGGAAAAACGCGGACCTTTTTTAAAAAACCGGGCCAGCACAAATAATGCAATAAAAACAAGTGTAACAATCACCATGCGCCGGTCCGGTGTAAAATCATAGTTTCCAGCCACACTGGCTGCTGTTCCGGCCGAAAACAGATCCCACGGAACAAACGGTGTGGAACGGAATTTCATCACATAATGATTGGTAATTCCAAACGCCACAGCAAGTCCGTACAGCACTCTGGACGCAAAACACATTCTTCCGGTCAGAAAATATAACATCCATCCGATCAGCTCAAACAAAAAAATATTAAAAAGCTGTGCTCCCACACGCACTTCCGCAAACGGATTGTGTTCATAACACTCCATCAGGTAAAAAGCAAACACCGGAACCACGGCATACCAAAACAGCCATATGCCCTTCTGTTTCCACCCTTCTGTCCGTTTTTGTGTGTTGTTTTTCTCCCTTTTTGTCTGCTTACGTGCGACTGTCTGCTCCATGTTCCCTAACATAAAAATGAGTATGGCTCCTTCCATTCCTTCCATTTCCATCGCTTTTCATACGATTTTATCTGAATAGAATTTTACCACACTCATTCTGCTTTTAAAACGCATTTCACATTTTTATCATAATTTCATTCTAGTAATTGGATAACACCAGATGCTCCCGGTATGCACGATCCATACCATCGATCACGCGGCGTGCCTGCCCGTATCTGCGTGGATTGATGGTGATCACCCAGAGGGTATCTGCCCCCTGGTAGATTTCCCTCTTGAAAAAAGGAATCTTTTTACTGTTCTTTGTAAATGGAATGTGCTGTTCAAGCAGTGCCTCCGCCGTATGTGTACTCACTCTGGAATTGGTGGTACGGCACAGTTCCACGTCGTTATCCTTATAATTTCCAAGTTTCATCGTCATGCTTTTTGCATCTTCCTCCTCACGTGACTTTTACCTCAATCTCCCTGCCAAGTCCTCCTGCAACTTTTTCCAGAAAGTCCAGACTCGGATTATATCTCCCGCTCTCCAGACGGGAAATATTTGACTTTCTGGTACCGACTTTTTCTGCGAGCCGTTCCTGTGTCATCCCCTGCTCCTTTCGCACCTGCCGAAGCTGTGCTGCAATTTCCTGTCTGGCGTGATTATGTTCCTGCATATCCGCCCCCTTACACCTTTATAAATCGTGCTCATGTATTCTAAAGTTATCATATATGATAACTTCTGTCAATGAACCAAAAGTCCTATTCCCGAAATCATAAAAAGGCTTGCAAATGCGTCTTTCATATGTTAATATAATATTTGTTCGCGCCGGCATGTCGGAATTGGCAGACGAGGCAGACTCAAAATCTGTTGATGGCAACATCGTGTGGGTTCAAGTCCCACTGCCGGCATCGAGTAGGAGGCGGTGACTAACCGCCGTCCTCTCACAGCACCGTACGTACCGT
>ERZ780144.2711-NODE-2711-length-14524-cov-3.599834_pt1 | contig 14524 bp, 17 predicted proteins | sample MGYA00511380_ERZ780144 | MGnify/ENA primary metagenome ERZ780144 (study PRJEB29588, sample SAMEA1965858) | human gut metagenome | biome: human gut; feature: human-associated habitat; material: faeces | place: Denmark | collected 2008/2010 ... | reverse complement strand
GCCGTATCCAGCTCAACGAGGAGGTCACGGTCACGCTCACTCATGAGATCGACCTCGGTCTCTTTGCCGGCTTTGGCAGTTTCCCCATCACCCTGCGGGCAGATGCCACAGGAAAGTCGGAGGTGTACTGGAAATGAACAGACTCCGGCAGATTTTGAAAGACCGGCGCGGCGTGGCCTTCCCCCTGATTATTGCCATTGTGCTGGTGCTGGTAATGCTGATGTGCTGCATCAGCGAATATTTCCGTCTGCTCATCGTGGCCCAGGGCGTCCGGGACGCGGTACAGGAGGCTGTGATCTCCACCGTCAATGACAACTATGACGATGTGTACCACGCCGTCCGCGAGGGATACGCCGCGGGCTGGTATCCGGACGGCACAGGCCGCTGGGATGAGAGCATCGACACCGGCGATGTGTACGGCCAGCTCTCTGAAACGCTCGGCCTGGAAAATACAGCGGGCGGGTATCAGAAAATTTCGGGCGGCGAGGTGGAATATACCATCTCCGACCTGTCCGTGGTTCTGGAAAATAACAGCCTCGGTTCCGGCCAGAGCGAGGGATATACCGCGCTGGTGGAGATCCATCTGGAGGTGCCTGTCCGGTTTCTGGGGAATCTTTTGCCCGCCGCCAGCATGACTTTGCACACAGAGGCCAAATATGTGCCTCTCTTCTGATCCATCCGGTCTTTTCAATAGACTTCCACAGAAAAATGTGGTATTGTCCCATTAACAAGAAATACACCAAGGAGGCATACACCATGACAGACAAGACAAAGAGGATCATCCTCATCGCCGTCTGCTGCCTGCTCTGCATTGCGGCAGCCGTTGGGATCGCCGTCCGGTTCGGCGGTAATGCCAATATTTCTTCCGGTGTGGTTTCCGATGATCCCACCCAGAGCGGTGATCCCAATGTGGATATCGACAATAACAGCCAGACTGATCTGGATGTCCAGATGGAAACGCCGGACGCATCCGAAACCGATCCCGCCCAGGGTGCAGACTCCAGCGGTCTGGAGCAGACCATCCAGGCAGATCCTGTAAAGCCTGAATCCCCCGAAAAACCGGAAGCACCCTCCGGCACCACCACGCTGCCGGATGACCACGACGGAACGGATGTGCCGGAGGAGGAGCGCAAGACCGAGGATGAGGCGCCGCCCACCTATGAGGAAACTCCCACAGTGACTCCCACCGAAACGGAGCCTGCCGCGGGAAGCACCAACAGCTCCGGTCAGGTCTATGTACCCGGCTTCGGCTATGTGGAAAACAGCGGTGAGAACACCGGCGTTCAGGATAACAGTATGTATGAAAACGGAAATAAGATCGGCGAGATGGGCGGCGGTAATTGACCCCCTCATCCGCAATAACGGCGCAGTCGGAAGTGACTGCGCCGTTTCTATTTGAAAAAATCGGAAAGGAGAGCACCTGTGAAGCGAATCCTTGCTCTTATTCTCTCCGCTGTCCTGATGCTGTCCATCTCTGTACCTGCCTACGCAACCGGAGATGAAAACATCGATGGCGGTGGCGGCAACATGGGCAGCGGAACATCTACAAGCTATTGGAATCCCGGCATGGATGGCGTCCGTGTATCCGTAATCAATGTGGACAGCCACGCCGTAGTGGGCAATGTGATCGATCTGACCAACAAAACACCCGCATCGGGCGTTATTCATTTTGGCAAAGTCAGCAAGCTGTCCTATAACGCCGGACGGAGTCTCTCTCCGGTAGTGGGAAACTACAGCTACATTAATCCCTCGCAGAGCCTGCCCCGCATCATCTCCTCCGGCAGCTATCCGGCCAGTATTGATGCCATCCGCAGCTACTTCACTGATGAACAGGTCATCCGAGCCATCGCTGGATATGTGGGGATGGACTTCGATACGCTGATCTGCGGCGATTATAAAATCGTCATCGAGCCGATTGCGTATCTGGTCTATAACGGTGCCGACTACGCTATGACAGCCACGGAAGCCGCACTCTATGACCAGGTCGTTGACGGAAATCTCCGTTACTGGATGGGGTCGCTGACCCACCAAAATCTCCCGCTCGCTATCTTTTTGGAGGAAGCCGACCTCGGGTATCCTGCGTGGTCAGGCAGCACCACAAGCAAGGTCAGCAACGAGCAGATAATCTCCTCGCTGGGGATCGGCATCGTCCGCTTCAACGATGAGGTGGAGGAACCGGAGGTGGATGAGTTTGACTACGAATACCGGGTGGACACCGATGTCATTACCTCGGTGGAGGTATCCGGCGGACAATCAGACCCGGACAACCCGGTCACCGTGCAGTTTGTGATCGAAGGCAGCACCTATACCATCAGCAATGTGTACTATCCGGACGGCGACAGCCAGCTGGTCTGGGTGAAGTGGCATACCCCCGATGAACCCTGTGTTTGCACCATTCAGGTCAGGGTGCTGGGCGGAGGCACGGCGCAAAGCACCATCACCGCCAACATTGTGGATCTGGACGGCAACGACCCGCCCAATCCCGTGGCCGATGACCGAAACGACACCTTCACCCTCGTGGATATCCCAGAGAAAGAAGAAGTGTCCTCCGCCTCCTGGGGCATCTGGTCTCCCTGGTGGCAGGAGAATTGGGTGTGGGTTGAAAACTGGGAGAAGTGCTGGCACACGGATCGGTGGACGGACAGCGAGGGTAAATCCCACACGGACCGCTGGTACCACTGGGTGGACAACGGCTGGTGGGAGGATCAGGGCTGGTGGGAATTTGACTATAACGCCTACACAGCCAGCCTGACGGCAACCATGGTCATCACGCCGGACAGCCTGTCACCCACGGCATCTTCCTCTGCGCTCAAAAGCGGATACGGCATCCAGCAGAGCGTTATGGCCAGCGTCAGCACCACACAGAGCGCCGCAGTTACTGCGGCTCAGAATGCGGTGACCTATTTCCCGGAGTTCAACTACGAGGGCTTTTGGAGGCTCCTGGATCGAAGCATCAGCGGCAAACGCTCCACCTTCACTTTCAAGGACAATCCATACAGCACCTATAATCGTCCGACCCATTTCACACCGATATGGTATCCCGATGGGAGCTATACGCCGTACACCTGGCTACTGGACTGCTGGACACCGGCGGGAATGCTGTCGCTAAACCTCACGGACTCCGTCCGGATTTCCGGAGATCTTTGGGAGGACTGGCATATCGCCCCCACAAATTAACAACATACAACGGAGGGAATTTATGCGTAAATTCAACTATAAGCGCCTGATCGTGATGCTGGTTGTGGTCTTGGCAATGACCTGCCTGATGGCGACCACAGCTTTCGCCGCAGGTACCGGGGATGTGGCCGGCGCCGTCGAAAGCACCTGGTCCACTGCATCTACCCAGATCAAGTCGGTGGTCGACAATGTGGTGTTTCCCGCCATCGACCTGATTCTGGCCGTCTTCTTCTTTGCCAAGCTGGGCACCGCCTACTTCGAGTACAGAAAATCCGGCCAGTTCGAGTGGGCGGCTCCCGCCATCCTGTTTGCCTGCCTCGTGTTTACCCTCACTGCGCCCATGTATCTCTGGAGCATTATCGGCATCTAAGGAGGGTATATGAACTTTTTCGAGCAAGAGCTTCACAAAATCGTTGCCCCAAAGTATCCGGACGCCACCTATGTAGGCCGGGCCTGCTATGTGCGTCTCGATGAGTTGAATCGGGCAAAGATCCAGTTCGTCACGGGGATTGTCGCAAATCAATACCATGCCCTTCGCGTTTCCATTCTGAATCGGAACGAAGGCCAGGTGGATGTGCTGCTTCTGAATCTTTCCGACATCCTCGGGAAAAAGCAAACCGGCAACCCGAACTTCCGCAATGGGATCAATCCCTACATCTGGGATGACTACGGGAAAGCGGATTGGTATGTCTACCATCCCAACAGTCAGGACTACCAGCAGCTCACAGACGCGGTATCGGATTATCTGGAGGTGTTTCAGGAGCAAGCCCAAACCGCTGCCCCCCAGTGGCAGCAGACCATGTAAAGAACTGACCCAGGGGCCGTACCAGCTGTACGGCCCCTGGCCTTTTATCCCAAGCAGTTGGTGCGGCCTCACCCCGAAAAGAGGTGAACGAACCATTGTTTATTTGGGATTTTGTTGCCGACACCATCCTCGGTCAAATCGTGGATTGGATCTACGGACAGGTCATGGGCTTTCTCGGAAACTTTTTCGCCGAGATGGGCAACATGGGCGTCGAGTTGTTCGAACTGAGCTGGGTGCAGAGCATTGTACTGTTTTTCTCTTATCTGGCCTGGGCGCTCTATGTGACCGGTCTCGTTGTGGCCTGTTTTGAGTGCGGCATCGAGTATTCCTCCGGCAGAGGGAACCTCAAAGAAACCGCTCTGTGTGCCATCAAGGGCTTTATGGCGGTGAGCCTGTTTACGGTTGTGCCGATTCGGCTCTATGAGCTTTCCGTCACATTGCAGGCAAGCCTCACCGCGGGGATCACAGGGTATGGCACCTCCATCGGCGAGGCGGCAACCGAGATTGTGGATTCACTCAGCGGCATTGATTCGCTGACTGGAATGACCACCGGCTCATACTTCGGCTTTGCTTCCATCACCAGCCCAATCATGCTTTTATTCTGCATCATTCTGATGGCCTACGCCGTGATAAAGGTCTTCTTCGCAAACCTAAAGCGCGGCGGCATTCTGCTCATTCAAATTGCAGTGGGCAGTCTCTATATGTTCAGCGTCCCACGCGGTTATACGGATGGTTTCATCCAATGGTGCAAGCAGATCATCGGATTGTGCCTGACCGCTTTCCTGCAATCCACCATTCTCATCGCCGGTCTCATGGTATTCAAGGACCATGCGCTGCTTGGCCTCGGCCTGATGCTGTCCGCCGGCGAGATCCCCCGTATTGCCGGCGCCTTTGGTCTGGATACCACCACAAGAGCCAATATCATGTCTGCAGTCTATACCGCTCAGGCTGCGGTCAATACCACAAGGACCGTTGTTCAGGCGGTAGCTAAATGAAGATGCTGACAATGGGCAGCTTGTTTGACGGGATTGGCGGTTTTCCCCTGGCTGCGGTTCACAACGGCATCGTACCTGTGTGGGCCAGTGAGATCGAAGCCTTCCCCATCGAGGTGACGCGGCTTAGATTTCCCGATATGGTTCATGTGGGCGACATTACAAAGCTTGACGGAGCAAAGCTGCCGCCGGTGGATATCATCTGCGGCGGCTCTCCCTGTCAGGATTTGTCCGTGGCCGGAGCGAGAGCCGGAATCTTCGGAGAACGCTCCGGCCTTTTTATGGAACAGGTGCGAATCGTAAAGGAGATGAGAGATGCAGATAGACAACGAGGCCGAGCAGCTCTCGATATACGACCTCGATTTATGGTGTGGGAAAATGTGCCCGGAGCCTTCTCCAGCGGAACACCAAAAGGAGAGGATTTCCGGATCGTCCTCGAGGAGATCGTCCGAATTAAAGTCAGTGGTGTTTCAATCCCTCGACCTGACACCGGGCGCTGGGAACCTGCTGGGCGAATTCTATTGGGAGCTGATTTCTCCCTGGCGTGGAGATGCCTTGACGCTCAATACTGGGGTGTCCCCCAGAGAAGAAAAAGAATCTTCCTTGTCGCAGATTTTGCAGGACGATCCGCCAGACAAATACTATTTGACCAGGAAAGCCTGCCTGGGCATCCTGCGCAGAGCCTTTGAACGCGGGAAAGAGCTGCCCCGAAAGCTCAATCAGGCGCTTGAAATTCAGTCAGGAGTCGCTCCACCAGCCGATACGGTTCACAATCAGCAACCGCCTCACGCCAGCCAGCAGGACGGCTGCATCGAGGGCTTCGATGGCTATAACGGTGATCTGACCGGTGCGGTAGCGGCCACCCTGGGCGTGAACTGCGGGATGTCCACTGGCCGCAACGGCCTTGTCCAGCCGATTGCCTTTGCCGCAAACCAGCGGGATGAGGTCAGAGATCTGCACGATGTGGCCGGAGCGTTGGGCGCCCAGCCGGGAATGAAGCAGCAGACTTTCATCGCGGAGGGTGTCGTTGCCAAAGGCAACGGCGATTGTTTTCTGACGCCGGAACGGCACACATCTCTGAGTGCAGGCGGCGGTCAGGCCGGTCAGGGGTATCCCTGTGTCCTGACTGCTGGCTTCTCTGCCGGGGCAGGAGCCTCTGCCGGAAGCATCGGCTACGGCGAGGAGCTTGCCCCCACCTTGAAAGGCAGCGCCAGCGGAAACTGTATGCCATCCATCTTATGCCTGAACGACCAAGGCGGCAGCGTGATGGAGTGCAGCCTGGACATCACAGGGACGCTTCGGGCCCAGGAACATGGGCATCAGCCCTTGGTCTACGAGAACCACGGCATTGATTCCCGCTACACCGGCCCCCATAAAGTGGCGCCTACCATGTCCGCGCGGTATGGTACAGGCGGAAACAATGTCCCGCTTGTGGAGCAGGAACAGGTATTCTGCATCACCGGCAATGCTATTGACCGGCAGCCTCAAAACGGCGGCAATGGGATCGGATACCAAGCAGACCTCGCCTATACGCTGACTGCCACCGATCACCATGCCGTGTTCAGCAGACAGCGAGTCGACATTTTCAAAGATGGAGAGGTAACAAGCACTCAAAGCGCACGCCAGCACAAGGATGCCACGGATCTGGTGCTGCAGGGTACAGATCAGCCAAGGCTCATCCGCAGGCTGACACCTCTGGAATGTGAAAGGCTCCAAGGTTTTCCGGACGGTTGGACTGACATTCCCAACGCCTCTGACTCTTCCCGGTATAAGGCACTGGGCAACAGCGTGGCCATTCCGTGCGTGGACTATGTCCTTTTTGGCATTGCTCTGGTGCTTCTCGCCGGCTGAGCCGGGCTTGTTGCTTATGCTTCGTTTGCAGCTTGCTTCTTCGTTGGGTTCTGTGAATAGCTATTTACCGCCGGGCGCAGTATGCTTTGCTTACAAAATCAGAGAAAGGAGTAACCCATGGGAGCAAAGAAGAATCTCTGCGGAATGATCCCGGAAGAACTGCACGCCAGAGCTGTGGCAGAAAAGGAACAGCTTGGCCTCAAGACTCTGGGCGAGTATGTGGAGCTGATACTCAAAGAACACTTCGAAGGAGGAAAAATCACCATGGCGGAAACTAAGACTCTCGCATTCAAAATCACCGAGGAGCTGGATCAGCGGCTGAAGGACTTTATTGCCGCAGAAAAAAAGCGCGGCAGAAAAATCACGCAGAAAGAATTCGTCATCGGTCTTATTGAACAGGCGCTTGCTGAGTACGAGGCGCAGAATCAGCCCGCCGAGATGACCGAAGAATAAAAATGCCGCACCGGCCGCTGGGGAGCATATCCCCGGCGGCTTGTTTTTTGGAGGTGAACCACCCTGTATATCTACCCCGACAATCTGACTGCCAAGGCCACGCTGTGGCTTTGGGAACTCAGGGATGTGGGCGTCATTGGCGTAGGGCTTTTGGTCTCTATCCTGGCGCTGACACAGACCGGTATTTTTATCCCGCTGGTGCTGACAGCAGTCTATGCCTTCCTCAGCATTCGTTTTGACGGCACCAGCATTCTGGATTTTATCCGCTATGCGATTGCCTTCCTGATTACCAAACAGCAATTCTATGAATGGAGAATGTGATATGTTCCACGCCGACACACTCTTTGACAACGAGGAAAGCTTCGGCCTGCCGGAAATCGAGGAGCGGGACCTGTCCGCCTCCCTGACGCTCCGGTGGAGCCGGAAGCGCAAGCGGTGGGAGTGCCGCAACGCCTTCTTCTGGCAGGACGCCAAGAACAAGTGGAGCTGCCGCAGCCAGGACGGCAGATATTACTATGGCTTCCGCAGCCTGCGGGCCCTGCTGAAAAGCTATGTGGGCGGCCTTCTGTGCGAGAAGTCCCTCTGCTACAGCGCCAAGAACGCCAGGGCAAAATACTGGTTCAGCCAGAACCCCAGACGGGTGACCTGCTGTGTCACCATGCGCTGCACCGGCTTTTTCCCACCTTGCTTTCCTAAAGGAGGAATGAAGCTATGAGCAGAAAGAAAAAAGAGAATGCCGCGCAATCGACCCGGCAGCTCATGGGGATCGACGGCATCAAGGACTATTGCATCGCCACCCGCATGGGCGATCTGGTCTTTTTTATCATCAAGCCCACCAACATCAGCGTCCTGTCCGATTCCAGCATCAGCGCCAGGATCTACGCCCTGCTGAATGTGGTCAAGGGGCAGGCGGAAATTGAGATGCTGGCCCTCAACTCCAAGGAGTCCTTTGAGCGAAACAAAAACTTCTATCAGGAGCGCATGGGCAGCGAGGAACTTCCTGCCATCCGGCGGCTTCTGGAGCAGGACAGCAAGCATTTGGATCGCATCCAGGTGCTGATGGCGTCCAGCCGGGAGTTTTATATCATCATCCGGCTGCGAAGCGAAAAGGAAACGGATGTGTTCCCGTATCTCAGCCGCATTGAGCAGAGCATCAATGACAATGGGTTTACCACCCGCCGCGCCACCGAGCAGGATCTCAAGCGGATGCTGGGCGTTTATTTCGAGCAAAATGTGACCACCGAGAAGTTCGAGGACTACGACGGGGACCGCTGGGTCATCGTGGGCGAGTAAATCAATTCATCATAGGCCGTGGAGGTGTTCCACTCCATGGCCGGGATGCCTCCACGGAGAATAGGAGGCATCCATTTTGGCAAAGAAAGCGAAAAAACCGGTTCCGCAGGGCCGTGAGGAGGCGTCCATCAAATCCTTTTTGGATATGATTGCCCCCTCTGTGGTCAGCTTCATGCCGGATCATTTCATCTGCGGCAACACTTTCCGATGTGTGTGGGCACTCAGGGAATATCCAACCAGCACGGATGAGCAGGCTATTCTCCGCCATCTGGGCGAGAAGGACGGCGTCACCCTGCGGATTTACACCCGGCAGGTCACCCCGGCTGAGGAAAAGCGCATCATTCAAAATGCGGCCAACAAGAACCGCATGAACAGCTCCAACACCAACGACCTGCAACAGACGGTCACCGCCGAGAGCAACCTGCAGGATGTGGCGACCCTGGTGGCCACCATGCACCGCAACCGTGAGCCTCTGCTCCACTGCGCCGTGTACATCGAGCTGACCGCATCCGACTACAACAGCCTCAAGCTGCTCCAGACCGATGTGCTGACGGAGCTGGTGCGGAGCAAGCTGAATGTAGATAAGCTCCTGCTCCGTCAGCAGCAGGGCTTCCGCTGCGTCAATCCCTGCGGCCACAACACATTCGGCATCCAGTTTGAACGAGTGCTGCCCGCCTCCAGTGTGGCGAATCTCTATCCCTTCAACTACTCTGGCAAGCTGGACTCCAAGGGCTTCTACATCGGCAAAGACAAATACGGCAGCAACATTCTGGTGGACTTCGACCAGCGGGACGAGGACAAGACCTCCGCCAACATCCTGATCCTGGGCAACTCCGGCCAGGGCAAGTCCTACCTGATGAAGCTGCTGATCCTGAATCTGCTGGAGTCCGGCAAATCCGTCATCAGCCTGGACGCCGAACATGAACAGCAGGAGATGTGCGAGGCGGTGGGCGGCTGCTTCGCAGACCTGATGGCCGGGCAGTACATCATCAATGTGCTGGAACCCAAGTGCTGGGATGACGGCGGAGACCCCAACGCCACCGACGCGCCGGAGGCCTTTCGCAAAAGCACCCTGCTGGCGCAGCACATCTCCTTCCTCAAGGACTTTTTCCGGGCCTACAAGGATTTCAGCGACGCGCACATCGACACCATCGAGATCATGCTGTCCAAGCTGTATCGCAAGTTCGGCATCACCGAGCGAACCAACTTCAGCCGGATGTGCCCGGAGGACTATCCCATCCTCTCCGACCTCTACGATCTCATTGAGGAGGAATTCAAGACCTACGACGCCGACCGTCACCAGCTCTACACTCAAAAGCTCCTGCAAGAGGTGCTGCTGGGGCTGCACTCCATGTGCAAGGGCGCTGACGCCCAGTTCTTCAACGGGCATACCAACATTACCTCCAGCCGCTTCCTGGTGTTCGGCGTCAAGGGAATGCTCAGCGCCGCCAAAAATGTCCGCAACGCCATGCTCTTCAATGTGCTGTCCTTCATGTCCGATAAGCTCCTGACCGTGGGCAATACCGTGGCAGCTCTGGACGAGCTGTATATCTGGCTGTCCAACCCCACCGCCATCGAGTACATTCGCAATTGTCTGAAGCGTGTGCGAAAGAAGGAATCTGCGATGCTGCTGGCCAGTCAGAATCTGGAGGACTTCGATCAGGAGGGCGTCCGTGAGATGACCAAACCCCTGTTCAGCATCCCGCCTCATCAGTTTCTGTTCAATGCCGGCTCCATCGACAAGCGGTCCTACATGGATATGCTCCAGCTGGAGGAGTCGGAATACAATCTCATCAAGTTCCCCCAGCGCGGCGTCTGCCTGTACAAGTGCGGCAATGAACGATATCTGCTGGAGGTTCACGCCCCGGCCTATAAGGAGAAGCTCTTCGGAACAGCGGGCGGACGATAAAAGAGCAGAGACTTCAAACGAAGCCTCTGCTCTTTATGGTGAGACGGTGGGGCATTGAACCCCAAGGGAGATCCAACCCTACACTCTCGTGTTGCGGTATCCCCACCTATTCAGATACCCAGAACTTGGCCGCTCCGTCCCGCAGATCCCCTGGCTCACCGCATTAATTCTGCTGCTCATATTAGTTTCCCCCTTGTCGATGTAACATAACACGCAACCTGCAAATGCAAGCATGAGAGAAACGGCATTGAGCGGATACCAAAACGCAATGGACGCAACAACGAAAGATGCAAGCGATATTACTTGGATAGTATATCATAGCATCATTGAGCTGTAAAGAACAGGAGGTGGAATACATGGCTATACCCGCTGCCGCAGTGGCCAAGGCCGCTGCCATGCTGCTTACCAACGAAAAGACCCGGAAAGGTTTGGGCTGGATTCTGGTAGCAATCTTTTCACCAGTCATTCTTTTGATTGCCCTGCTCTGCTCCCTTGGCTCAGGCGGGGCGGAGCATAACAACTACTCGGTGGAGGCGTGCTTCTACGGAGCGGAATTCTCCGCAGAAGTTCCGGCAGAGTTCCGATATCACATCGAGGAGATGCGCTCGGCCTTTTCTCTTCTGGATTCGGCGGTGTCCTCTGCCAATGGGCAGATGGACAGCGGCAACAGCCTTGACCCGATCAGAGTCAAGGCTGTTTTTTATGCCCTCTGCTTTGGGGACGACGCCCCGTCCACACGGGCGGCGAACAGCTTCGTGGGGTGCTTCTACACCACCGAAACCCGAACACGAACCGTGGAAGTGACCCTGGCGGACGGGACTACAAGTACAGAGGAAGAAGAATACACCGTCGCGGTGCCGGTCTCTCTGTCCCAGGCCTACGCCAACCTGGAAGCCCATCTGGGCAGAGAGATCACGGAAGATGACAAGAGCAACATCGACCATATCTATACCATGATCGCAGGGAGCGCCGGGGGCGGCAGCTACAGCGGCGAGTATCTCAGAGGGGATGGGAGCAGCATAGAGCTGGATATCTCCGCCTTCACCGATCCAACCACCAAGAACGCCGCAGACCTTGTGACCTACGCCATCCACGCCTGGGAATCCGGCTGGGGCTATGTCTGGGGAACATACGGCAGTGTCCTCACCGATTCGCTCTTCGCCTACAAGCTGGAGCAGTACCCTGATGGCGTCGGCAGCTATGCGGACTTCATCCGTGCCAACTGGCTGGGCGGCAGAACCACAGACTGCGTGGGCCTGATCAAAGGGTACGGATGGCTCAATCCCGACACCATGACCATCGAGTATGGAACCAACGGGATGCCGGATCTTGGTGCCAACCAGATGTACTATAACGCCTCAGTATCCGGAACCATCGACACCATGCCGGATATCCCCGGTCTCGCTGTCTGGCATGACGGCCACATCGGCGTGTACATCGGTGACGGTTATGTGATTGAAGCTATGAATACCAAAAAAGGTGTGGTGAAAACAAAGCTGGAGGGTCGGGGCTGGACCCACTGGCTGCAGATCGAATACATCAACTACGACTGAGAAAGGAAGTGCCAATGAAGCAAGTGAACCTGACCATCACCTTCGACGAGGAGAAGCTCTCTGCGCTCAAACGCTATATGGGCAAGAAGGAGCTTGACCTGGACCGTGAGATGACGGATGCGCTGGTGAAGCTCTATGAAAAATATGTGCCCGCCCCTGTGCGGGAGTATATCGATGAGAGCGATGTAAGCGCCGCCGCTCCGAGCAAGCCCCGGCGCAGCCCGAGAGCCGCCGCACCGAAGCCTGACCAGGAACCGGAGGTGATCCAGTGAACAAAGATGAGATCGCCATGGATTACAAGAAGGAGCTGAAGAAGCGGATCAGCGCCGACTATGAGCGCCGGGTCAAGCAGTGGATGGCGGCCGATCCCTCTCAGCTGATCGATGCCGCTGAGGAGATCACCGCCGCACGGTTGATCCACGACAATATCGAGGACGCCATCAATGAGGAGGACGCCAGATTTCTGCTGGGGCTGGACGAGCCGCTGGATGAGCTGGCAGACCGCTGGATTGCGGAGAATGGTCTGGATGCCTCCCATGGTGAGGAGCTGCTCCACTGCGTCTGGACACTTCGGGAGGATCTGACTGATGACGCAGGCCCACGCACGGTTCGTGATTTCCTGGCCACCCATGTTGGCGGCGTCTTTTCCCTGATGACCCCGTGCGGCTTTGTGCCTCTGACCGCAGCCCAGGCGGAAGGACTGATGAGCGGCCAAAGTGCTGCGGCGCATCCCGGCGTGCCCGGTATCACGATGTCGCTCTCTGCCGACGATCTTCTCAGTCAGACGGTCAACAGCGCCAACTACGCAAACGGCGTGTGGCACCTCCTGACCGAGTACCCTGAGATGAAGCAGTGTGGGCCGGAAATGGGAGGAATGCAATGAGGGGCCGTGAGATCACACTCTGGCTCGACGAGCGGTGGTACGACGCTCTGAGCAAACAACTGAAGGGGGAAACGCTGGAGGAGCATCTGGAGAATATCCTTGATGAAATGTGCAACCAGCTTCCTCAGCGGGAGTACGAGCGCATCAGCCATGAGCTCTGGGCAGAGCAGCAGGCGGAGGAGGAGGCTCGGGAGGCCGCACGGCGGTTCGCCGTCTTTCATGTCACGGAGAACGGCAGCTCCGATTATATTCTGGCCGAGGAAAAACTTGAGCTGCTCTCGGCCGCCCGCCGGCTGCGCAGCTACATCCGCAAGCCGCCCGACGAGGCGCCCCACCGCTTTGTCGAAACGCTGCTGCACACCCAGCGAATCTCTCAGGAGGAGTTCAACTCCTACGTGTCGGAGCGGCTGGACAACACCGGCCGGGTGGTGGGTGCCTACGACATCGACCTCGACAGCGGAGATATGGAAGCCGTTTGCATCATGGATGGCTGGAAGCGGTTCAGAATCCGGGATGTGAGCACCGCCGCCTACTTCGCTATGAAGAAGGGCAACGCTTCGTCGGACGAAAGGTGGCGGATCTTCCTGGACCGGCTGGAGGAGAGAACGCTCCACCAGGAGCCGGAATCGGAATACCTCTCCGGCAGCCGGCGGCTCTGCGCCGAGGACATCTCCTTCGCTGACGAGATCATTCAGAACGACAATCTGCTGGAGTTTTACATGGAGGTATGCTTCGACGCAGATCAGATGTTTGGCACCAATGTCTGTACCACCGGGAATGATGACTGGCTGAACATTTATGCCAACTACGATCTGGAGGCCCGTCGTGTCTGCGACACACTGGAGATGTATCTGCAACGGGGCAACGGCGATGAGGAGGCGCTCAAGTATCGCCTCAGCGCCGAGGAGCAGGCTCTGCTCCTCCAGAAGATGGATGCCTATTGTCAGACCCGCTTGGGTCAGACGCTGGAGGAGTGCTGCGCGGACTATCTGTCGGAGCAGAGCCAGGAGTCCCCAGAGATGCAGATGTGAGCGTTTTTGTTGCCGTTGCCAATTTGCAAGCGTGCTTTTCGTTGGGTATGGTGATAGCTTTTCCAAGGCAGGTGTGACATTGTTGTGTCGAACACCCAAACGCAAAATTTAATATGGAGGTACGAATATGAAGCACGAACAAGTTGAATTTTTGCAGGACAAATTGGTACAGGAAGCTGCGGCTATGATTGCACTGGCTGGCTCCGAGACCAAGGTGGAGGAGTACGAACAGGCCATCAAGCTGGTCGGGAAAGCTTGGGGCTCGGATCAGTCGGAAGTCAACAAGTGGCTCAACCTGATTCAGCAAGAGCGGACAGCTGCAGCGGCGGCGGCGAGCGGTATGCCGGCAAACCACATCATGCCCGAGCGAGATCTGCTTCTGAATTGGACAGGCACCGAGTGCATCGATGTGATGGAAGCCCTCTTCGAAACCGCTGTCCAGCTGAACGAGAAGGATGACCGCTGCACCTTGTTCAACATGGCCATGACCCTGATGGAGTGCCAGAATCTCATGGACTGGGTGGAAAAGACGCCGGGTGAGACCGCAGAGCAGCAGATATCGGTTGGCTGAATACCA
>ERZ780144.2698-NODE-2698-length-14574-cov-6.844135_pt1 | contig 14574 bp, 12 predicted proteins | sample MGYA00511380_ERZ780144 | MGnify/ENA primary metagenome ERZ780144 (study PRJEB29588, sample SAMEA1965858) | human gut metagenome | biome: human gut; feature: human-associated habitat; material: faeces | place: Denmark | collected 2008/2010 ... | reverse complement strand
TGGCGCATTGCTGCCAGCCATTCCGACTCCCCCACCTGGCGCATCAAGAACACCAACGTGAACGCTGCGGGCTGCATCAAGCTGAACGTGGAAGGCTACGGCGGAATGATCATGTCCACCTGGCTGGACCGTCCGCTCTCCGCCGCCGGGCGTGTGCTGGTGCGGGATGAAGCCGCCGGTACGCTGGAAAGCCGCCTGGTGGACATGGACCGTGATCTGCTGGTCATCCCATCGCTGGCCATCCACATGGACCGCACGCTGAACAGCGGCCACGCCTTTAACCCCCAGGTGGACATGCAGCCCCTATACGGGTTGGAGGGTTCCAAGCCCTTCCCCGCCCTGCTGGCTGAGGCCGCCGGTGTGAAAGAAGAGGACATTGTGGACTTTGACCTTTCGCTTTACACCCGCCAGGCACCCACCCGCATTGGGCCGGACGGCGAGCTGTTCATGGCCCCCCGCATTGACGACCTGGAGTGCGCCGCCACCACCCTGTACGGCTTTTTGGACGCCGCCCCTGAGACCGACAGCGCTTGCGCCCCGGTCTGGGCGATGTTTGATAACGAAGAAGTAGGCAGCAGCACCCGCCAGGGCGCAGACAGCAGCTTTTTGCGCGATGTGCTCGACCGCATCCTGAATGCGATCCCCCACAGTGCCCAGGCACAGGCCCAGGCATTTGCCAACAGCTTTGTGCTCAGCGCCGATAATGCCCACGCCGTTCACCCCAATTTTGCTGATAAGGCTGACCCCTGCAACAAGGTCATTTTGGGCAAGGGTGTTGTGGTCAAAGTCAATGCCAGCCAGAAATACACCACCAGCGGCCTGACCGGCGCGATTTTTAAGGAGATCTGCCGCAAGAACAACGTTCCTGTGCAGGTGTTTGCCAACCGTGCCGACCTGCCGGGCGGCAGCACGCTGGGCAACCTGCAAAGCCATACCGTGCCGGTTCCCATGGTAGATATTGGCCTGGCCCAGCTGGCCATGCACAGTGCGGTGGAAACCGCCGCGGTGGCCGATGCTGACGCCATGGTGCGGGCCGTTGCCGGGTTCTACCGCGTCCACCTGCGCAGCCTGGGCGATGCCCGCTATACGCTGGAATGAGCAGCACAGTCGGGCGCTATGCGCCAAGCCCCAGCGGGCGGATGCACCTGGGCAATCTGTGCTGCTGCCTGCTGGCGTGGCTTTCGGCCAAAAGCAGCGGCGGCAAGGTTGTGCTGCGCATTGAGGATCTGGATGCCGTGCGCTGCCCGCGCGAATTTGCTGATCTGTTGGAAGCCGACCTTGCCTGGCTCGGCCTTGCCGCAGATGAAGGCGGCAGCAAGGGCGGCCCTCGCGGCCCCTATTACCAGAGCGAGCGCAGCGCTATCTATGAAGAATATTACCAAAAGCTGGTGCGCAAAGGGCTGGTTTACCCCTGCTTTTGCAGCCGCAGCCAGCTGCACGCCGCCGATGCCCCCCACCGCTCCGATGGGAATATGGTATACGCCGGGACCTGCCGGAATCTGACGCCGGAAGAGATCGTTCTGCGCACCGCCAGGCGCAAGCCAGCCTGGCGGGTGATGGTGCCGGACGAAACCATTTCCTTTGTGGACGGCCACATGGGCCCCTATGCCGAGAATCTGGCGCAGGACTGCGGGGATTTTTACCTGCGGCGGGCGGACGGTGTGTTTGCCTACCAGCTGGCCGTGGTGGTGGATGATGCCCTGATGGGCGTTACCCAGGTGGTGCGCGGAGCAGACCTTTTGTCCAGCACGCCGCGCCAGCTGTGGCTCTACCGGGAACTGGGCCTGCCCGCGCCGGAATTTTATCACATGCCGCTGCTGCTGGCCGTGGATGGGCGGCGGCTTTCCAAACGGGATGGGGACGAAAGCCTGGAGCATTTACAGGCGCGCTATACGCCGGAGCAGATCATTGGCCGTTTGGCCTATGCCTGCGGGCTGCAAAACGCCCCGGACCCCCGCACCCCTGCCGAGCTGGCCGACGGCTTCAGCTGGCAGCGCGTGCCGCAAAACGACATTATTCTGCCGGAAGGTCTGTTTTAATGGTAGGGGTGTGCCGTCAGGCACCCCGGCCCAATCACCGGCTTTCTTCCACCAACATCTCCTGACGCTTGCAACTCTTATTTGATACGGGAGTGTTCCAATGCAAAATTTTGAACCTACCGGGGCCGCTGCCGCCATGCCGGGCAGCGCTGTTCCCCAGATCAAGCGGCGGCTGGTCATCAGTGCCTGCCTGCTGATTCCGCTTTTTTACCTTGGCCTTGGCGCTGCTTTCGGGTTGCCACTGCCGCCGTTGCTGACCGGTGATAACGCCATGTGGTGCGGCATTGTGCAGCTGATGCTCACCGTGCCGGTCTGCTGGCTGAACCGTTCCTATTTTATCAACGGCTGCAAGAGCATCCGCGCCCCCGGGCCGGATACGCTGGTGGCGCTCAGTTCCGGGGCGGCGCTGGTTTACGGCATGATTGCCATTTTTACACAGGATGCCCCGCAGGAGCTGTTCCTGCCCTCTGCCGCCGCTATTTTGATCTTTGCCGCAGCCTGCCAGCTGCTGGAAGTACGGTTTAAGGCACAAGCCATGGCCCCTCTGCACAGTCTGGCAGAGCGCATTCCCGAAACCGCCTGCGTGCTGCGCAGCCGCCAGCAGTACACCGTGCCGCTGAATGAAGTCGCGGTGGGCGATATCTTCCTGATTCGTCCCGGCGATGTGATGCCGGTAGATGGCGTTGTCATTGAGGGCGAAACCACGGTGGATGAATCTGCCCTGACCGGTGCCGCCGCCCCCGTGGCCAAACACAAAGGCAGCACTGTTTACGCCGCCACCGTCAACCAGGGCGGCGCCCTGATCTGCCGTGCCACCCGCATCGGGCCAGATTCCACCACCGCCCAGCTGGTACATACCGTGCAGACCACTGCCGCTGCCAAGGTGCCGTTGAGTTCCCTGGCCGATAAGGTACGCAGCGTGTTTGTGCCCGCCGTTATCGGCATTGCCTGCGTGGTGCTCATCATCTGGCTGCTGCTGGGGCAGAGCTTTGCTTTTGCGCTGGCCCGCGCCATCAGCGTGCTGGCTGTCAGCAGCCCCTGTGTGCTGGCGCTGGCAGCTTCGGCTGCCATCATGTCCGGTGCCAGCGTGGGTGCCAAGCACGGCATCGTGTTCAAAACAGCCGCCAGCCTGCAGTCCATCGGTACCCTGCACACCGCCGTGCTGGATAAAGCCGGAACAATCACCAACGGCGAGCCGGAAGTGGTCACCATTGTGGGCACCCGCAACGTGCCCGCCAAGTTCCTGCTTGGCATGGCTGCCGGGCTGGAAAGCCAGAGCCAGGACCCGCTGGCCCGCGCCGTGATGCGCAAAGCCGCTGCGGAGAACATCAAGCTGAGCGCCGTTAAGGACGTTACCATTCTGGACGGCCAGGGCCTGACCGGCAAAATGGCCGGCAAGGTGATGGCAGGCGGCAGCGCAGAGTTTATTGCCGCCCAGTGCGAGCTGACCCCCGATTTGCAGCAGGCTGGCGAGCAGCTGGCCGCTGACGGCATTGCCCCGCTTTACTTTTCGCTCGACGGCCACGCAGCCGGTTTGATCGGCGTTGCCGATGCCGTAAAGCCCGCCAGCAAAGCCGCCCTTGACGCGCTGAAAGCCCTTGGGCTGGATGTGATCCTGTTGACAGGCGACAGCCGCACCAATGCAGACCGCGTTGCCGCTCAGGTTGGGCTGGATGACGCCCACGTGGTATCCGGCCTTGCCCCCGCAGAGCTGGAAGCCGAACTGCGCCGCCTGCAAACAAACGGCCCTGCCGCCATGATAGGCGGTACTGCGATGAGCAGGGAATCAAGGGTGATGAGCATTATCATTCAGCAATGAGTGAGCCGCTGCCCGCCGCCGATGTGATGCTGCTTCGGGACGATTTGGCCGATGCCGCTGCCGCGGTGCGCATTTCCCGCGCGGTGGATGCCCGCATTGCCCAGAACACCCGCATGGCGCTGGTTTACAGCGCGCTACTGCCGCTGCTGGCCGCCGGTGTGCTTTACCCGCTGAACTTTGTGCTGCACCCGATCGATTCCGTCATTCTTATGACGCTGTTTGTCGCGTGGCTGCTGTCCGGCACGGCCCGGCTGAACAGCTTTGACCCGAAACCCGCCAGCCAGAGTGAACTGCAGAAGGAGCCCGCAGAATGAGCGCCGCCGTGGAACGCCGCCACTGGCATTTTACCGGCAGCGTGCAGGGGGTTGGCTTCCGCTACCGTGCGCAGTATGCCGCCCAGCTGCTGGATCTGACCGGCTGGGTGGAAAACAACTGGGACGGCACAGTGGACCTGGAAGCCCAGGGTTCCGCCGCCCAGCTGGATCGCCTGGTGCCCACCATTACCGGCACCAGCCATTGGATCCACATTGAAGCCTTTACCTGCAAATCCATCCCCCCGGACCCTGCCGAGCGCAGCTTCCGCGTGCGGGGATAAGCATAGCAAAAGGCGCGTGCCTTGCCCCCATGGGCTGGCACGCGCCTTTTTGTTTTTATTATCCGCAATTTTAATTTTGGCGGCAGGGAGCCACCCCTCACCGGCTTCCGCCGGAGCTCCCCTCCAGGGGAGCCAATATCTTACTTTAGGTATGCGATGTCTCCCCTAGAGGGGAGCTGGACGCGAAGCGGCCTGAGGGGCGGTTTCCCGCTGCCAGGCTAAAAATTTGCAGGGAACGACACCTGCATCGTCCCGCATGACGGGCTTTGCCGGGTATTTCACTTCATCACCCGGCGCACACCTGCGGGCGCACACTGTGCGCCCTTACGGTCTCTACAGGGGAAAACGGCATTTGCTGAACGGTGCCCCTGCTCATTTTCTCAAAACGCCTTCAATTCCACCCCGGCTGCCTGCAGGGCCGCGCCGATCTTTTCTACAAAGGCCAGAGCCTTGGGGCCGTCGCCGTGTACGCAGACGGAATCCGCCTGGATGGCAATGTCCGTACCGTCGTTGGCGGTCACTTTGCCCTTGGTTACCATGCGGATCACGCGGGCAATGGCTTCGTCCTCATCCTCAATCATGGCGCCGGGGGTTCCGCGGGGCACAAGGCTGCCATCCGGGCGGTAGCCGCGGTCGGCAAACACCTCGTTGGCAACCGGCAGGCCGATGGCCTGGGCCGCCTTGACCATCTCACTGCCGGAAAGCGCCAGCAACACCGCGCCGGGGGCGCTCTCCTTCACTGCGGCGCAGATGGCATCCGCCAGCGCGCGGTCCTTGCCCGCCATGTTATACAAAGCGCCGTGGGGCTTTACATGGTGCAGCGGCACACCGGCGGCATCGCAGAACGCTTTCAGCGCACCGATCTGATACTGCACATAGGCCTTGGCTTCCGCCGGGGTCAGCTTCATCTGGCGGCGGCCAAAGCCCTGCAGATCAGGGAAACCGGGGTGCGCCCCCACCGCCGCGCCGCTCCGTTTGCACAGCGCCACGGTGCGCTGCATCACCAGCGGATCGCCTGCATGGAAGCCACAGGCCACATTGGCCGATGTGATAAACGGGATCACCTTTTCATCCATTCCGATGGTATACGCGCCAAAGCTTTCGCCCAGGTCACAGTTCAAATCAATATGCGGCATGGCTCAATCCTCCACTTTCAGGCATAAGGCAATGCTTCTGCCCCGCAGGGGCGCACAGTGTGCGCCCCTGCGGTTTTTACTATCTGCTCTTAATATTTCAGCTCCACATTTTTTACGTCGGTCACAAACATGTGCCCCGGCGCATGGGTGATGCAGAACTCCGGCTTGGAGTGCATCACAACGTTCTGCGGGGTCACGCCGCAGGGCCAGAACACCGGTGTTTCGCCGGGGTTGATGGTCACGGCATCGCCGTAATCCGGGTGAGCCAAATCATGGATGCCGATGGCTTCCGACTCACCGATTTGCACCGGCATACCGTGCACGCGGGGCATGCCCGCTGTAATGGCAGCTGCCGCCGGGACCTGCCGGTACGGGATGGGCCGCATGCTGACCACCATGTTTCCGCTGAACACCCCCGCCGGGGTACAGGGAATGTTGGTGTTGTACATCGGCACATTCACGCCCTCTTCGATCTGGCGCACCGGGATGCCCGCTTCCAGCAGTTCAGATTCAAAGGAGAAGCTGCACCCGATCAAAAAGCTGACCAGGTCATTCCTCTCCTCAAAGAATTTGCTCACATCGGTGTATTCCCCGGTCAGCTCGCCGTGTTCGTACACCCGGTAGCGCGGGATATCGGTAGCAATATCGCTGCCTTTGCCAAATTGAGCAAAGGTTCGCTCGCCTGCGTCCGCCACTTCCAGCAGCGGGCAGGCTTTGGGGTTGCGCTGGCAGAACAGCAAAAAGTCCCACGCCAGCGCCTTGGGCAGCACCACAAGGTTGCCCTGGGCATAACCGTTGCACATGCCGGTGGTCGGGCCGGTCAGTTCGCCCTTGCGGATCAGCCCGCGCAGGTCGGCCGGTTTCATGGCTGCAAAGTCCATTATTTCATCCGCTCCCTGATTTTGTCAAGCACGGCCGCCTGCGCCCTGGCTCCTGCAACAGCCTGCGCCGCGGTCACATATTGGAACGCCAGCTTTTCGCCGGGGCGCAGCTGCGCCATGGCCGAAAGGTCAGCGCTGATGACGGTTGCAATTTTGGCATACCCGCCGGTGGTCTGGTGGTCAGCCAGCATCACAATGGGCTGCCCGTTGGCCGATACCTGCACCGAACCCGCCACAATGCCGTCCGATACAATGTCCGACCCATCCACAGTCTCGATCAGCGGCCCCTGCAATTTGCAGGCCATGCGGTCACAGTCTGCTGTCAAAGCATATACCCCGTGTACAAATGCGGCCTGCCCCACTGCGGTAAAGGCATCGGTCTGGGGGCCGGGCACCGCACGGAACAGCGGCAGCTTCCGCCCGCCCAAAAAGCGCCACGGCCTTGCGGGGGTGCGCGCCGTGCCCAGCGGGCGGTTTGCCCCTTTGGCGCAGATCTGCTGCCAGCGCTGTTCCACCATGGCGGGTGCCGCCCCAATGGGCAGCACATCCCCAGCTTTCAGTGCGCGGCCATCCAGCCCGCCCATCCGGCATTTTAAGTCGGTGGAGCGGCTGCCCAGCACGGGCGGGGTATCCACGCCGCCAAACACGGCCAGGTAGCCGCGCAGCCCGCTGCGGGCCGCGCCGATTGCCAGCACCTGCCCCGCGCGGGCCAAAAGCGGCGTATAGGCGGGCACCGGGCGGCCATCCAGCGCGGCAGGCATATCGGCCCCCGCCAGGGCAAAAACAGCGTCCCCGTCAAACTGATACTTGCCGCCCTGCAGGGTCATTTCCAGCACGGCGGCACCGGCTGCCTGGGGGTTGCCCGCCAGCAGGTTGGCGGTCCGCATAGCGTAACCATCCGCCGCTCCACAGGTGCGGAACCCCCGCGCGGCATAGCCAGTGCGGCCTGCATCCTGCACGGTGGTCAGCGGGCCGGGGCTTATCACATGCAAGTTCATAGTGCCGCCCCCTGTTTTTTCTGGATGGTTTCAAACTTTTCCGGGCTGATGGGCACAAACCGGATGCGGTCCCCCGCCGCGTAAGGCAGTTTGCCGCCGCCAGCCGGGTCAAACAGGCGCAGCGGCGTGCGGCCGATCAGCTGCCACCCGCCGGGGGAAGCCAGCGGGTAGATGCCCGTCTGCTTGCCGCCAATGCCCACCGCCCCCGCGGGGATCTTGGTGCGCGGGGTCTGCAACCGAGGGCAGACAATGCGTTCATCCATGCCGCCCAGGTACGGGAACCCCGGCAGGAACCCCAGCATAAAAATGCGGTAGTCCCGCCCGCAGTGGATGTCGATGACCTGCTGTTCGGTCAGCCCGGCGTGCTGTGCCACAAAGGCCAGGTCGGGGCCGTAATCTCCGCCGTAACACACCGGCACCTCCACCAGCCGCCCGGCCGCGGTGCTGCTGACCGGGGGCAAAGCGTCCCACAGGCGGCGCAGCGCGGGGATCAGGGTATCGGCATCGGTCTGCAAAGGGTCCAGCGTGACCAGCAGCGCCGCATAGGTGGGCACTGTTTCCACCACGCCGGGCAGCTGCGCCGCCTGCACAGCGGCATCCAGCGCCATAACCTGCGCGTTCACCTGTTCACTGATCTCACTGCCGCAGACGGCCAGCACGCCGCTGTTCCCCACGGGGGTAAACTGGATCATAACAAAAATCCCCTTTGCGTCCGGTATTTTGGGGCTGGTCAGGAAGTGTGCTGTACCTTTAGGTTCGCGGGCGCACATTGTGCGCCCCTACGGTCTCTAAACGTGCCGTTTTGGGTTCACTGCTTCCTGACCAAGGCCAATGTGCCTATTATAGCACAACCTGCTTTATGCCTGCTCAAAAAATTTCTTTGCCAGTACCGGGCCGAACCAGTGGTCCGAATTGTGGGAATACCGCACCGCATACGCCGTGCACTGCCGCATCATGCTGACAATGCCAACGTTCATGCGGGTATCAAACCCATCCACACCCGGCAGCAGCGAGCCTGTCATATCGATCATGCCATTGCGGGAAAGCACCCGCATGACCTCGCTTTCCATCTCCTCCCGGTGCAGGATGTCCATATCCTTTTTCAGGTAGGCCAGCGCGGCCATCAGCGCATAGCAGCCCCAGTCAGAGCAGGTTGCCGTGATGATGTTATCGGTGCTGCTTGCGGCCAGAATGCCGCCGCAGCAGCCGTCCTGGCATTCGCCGGGGGCGGTGAAGGGCACATATTTTTTAATGTGCTCCCCAATGGTGCCCATGCCGATCTCATTGCCCAGATCGCCGATGGCCACATTGGGCACGCCGCGGGCGCGCAGTTCGTTCCACAGCACATCGCTTTTGGCTTCCAGTGCGGTCACATCCTTGCCCACCGCATTGTGGTAAACACCCTTGGCGTTGCCGCCGCAGGCTTCCACCGAGATCACCGCTGCGGGTAAAATCTTATCCGCCAGCGCTTTGGCCTGGGCGGGGGCTTTGGCCTTATCTTTGGTAAAGGCCACAACGCCAAGGCTCAGCGGCAGCTCCATGGCGGTATCCAGGTCCTCATACACATGCAGACCCACCACATTGCCGCATTTCTTAAAGGCTTCCACGCTGTCCTGCGGGCAGACGATGATCGGCTTTGCCCCAAAGGCCAATACCAGAGACCGCGCCAGCAGGATCGCGCTGACAGAACCGTCCATTTCCGGCACCTTGTGGGGCAGCAATACAAACCCGACCAGGATATACACCGGGTCGCCGGGGTGGATGGCTTTGCACAACGCTTCGGCTGCGTGCATGGCGGTCGGCTCCCCGGTATATGCCCGGCTGCCCGCGTACAAAATGCGGCACACCCCGTAACCGCGGGGGTCCAGACACATGATGGCATCCAGGTTTTCGCCTACATTGCGTTTTTCCAGTTCGTCACGGGTCATGGTGTTTTCCCCCTTTTCAGCCCCACAGACTTTCGCAGCCGGTATAGTCATAGAACTCTTTCAGCACTTCGTCCTGGATGGCTTTCATGGTAGCGGGGTCCTTGCCGCCGGCGGGCTTGCCCTCAAACTCGCAGGCATGCAGACAGAAGTTGGAGGAGGAGGTCACGATGATCTCATCCGCATCGCGCAGGAAATCCACCGTGAACGGTTTTTCCATCACGGTAATGCCCAGGCGGTAGCAGGCCTGCAGCATGTGGGTCTTGGCAATGCCGCGCAAAATCAGTTCATCGTTCGGGTGGGAATAGAAAATCCCGTCTTTCAGCACTGAAACGTTGGAGTGCGCACATTCCGTTACAATATCCCCGCGGTGGAACACGGTCTCGCTCATGCCGGCCAGCTTGGCGCGCTGGGCGGTCATAACGCTGGGCAGCAGGTTCAGCGTTTTGATGTTGCAGTGGTAAAAGCGAGTGTCCTCCTCAGAGTTCAGGCGGATGGGCTTGTCGGGGTCGTTCAGGGTGTTGGGCCGGATGGAAACCCACAGCTTGCCGGGCACGCCTTCCTCATACACATGGTTGCGGGGCTCCACACCGCGGGTGACCTGCCAGTATACAAAGTTGACCTTGCTGTCCACCTTGGCCAGCAGGTCGGTCAGCAGCCTGCCCAGCTCGGCCTTGCTCATCGGGATGTTGATATCCAGTGCCTTGGCGCTGGTAAAAAAGCGGTCCAGGTGGTCCTGCAGCAGGTATACCTTGCCGTTCGCGCCAACGGTGGCATCGTAGCAGCCATCGCCAAAAAAGTGAACGCGATCATTGAACGGCACCATCAATTCTTCCGGTGCGCCGATTTTGCCATCATAATATGCAATGGATTCCATTTTCCCTTACTCCTCTCATCTTGGTTGCCTTTATGTTCAGCCGTTATTTGGCTTTCCCATCAAATTTCAGTTCAATCACTTTTTTAATCAGCTCCACGCAGTTATCCAGCCCAATGGCGGCGGAATCCAGGCAGAGATCATAATTTTCCACCCGCTTCCACTGGCGGCCGGTGTGGTATTTGTAATAGCTTTCACGGTAGTGGTCCAGCTTGTCAATATAGTGCTTGGCCTGGCTGCTGCCAATGCCCTGGCGCTTCATCTCGCGCTCCACACGCCAGTCATAGGGGGCATCCACATACACGGTCAGCACGTTGGGCTTATCCCGCAGAACAAAGTCCGCCGCGCGGCCCACGCAGATATAGCTTTCCTCGTTCAGCAGCTCCCGCAGCACCTTGGCCTGGTAGTTGAACAGGTTTTCATCGCTGATAAAGTTGCCGCTTTCCGGCGGGATGATGCTGCCGTCATACACCCGTTCCGAAACCCGGTACAGCATGGTTTTGCGGGTGTTCTCATCGGCGCGGGCAAACAGTTCCTCGCTGATGCCGCTGTCCTCTGAGGCAAGGCGCAGCAGCTTGCGGTCATACAGGTCAATGTCAAATGCCTTTGCCAGCTGCTTGCCAATGTAGCTGCCGCCGCCCGAACCACAGGTGCGGGTAATGGCGACTGCAAAATACGGATAATCGGGATACATTTTCCACCCCTCCTTACTGGCCCAGATAGGCTTTCTTCACGCGCGGGTCGTTCAGCAGATCCGCGGCGTTGCCCTCAATGCTGATGTTGCCGGTTTCCAGCACATAGGCGCGGTCCGAGATGGCCAGCGCCATCTTTGCGTTCTGTTCCACCAGCAGGATCGTGATGCCCTGCTTGTTTACTTCCTGAATGATGGCAAAGATCTCTTTGACCAGCAGGGGCGAAAGGCCCATCGAAGGTTCATCCATCAAAATCATTTTGGGCTTTGCCATCAGGGCGCGGCCTACGGCCAGCATCTGCTGCTCGCCGCCGGAAAGGGTGCCCGCCAGCTGGCGGCGGCGCTCTTCCAGACGGGGGAAGCGCTTATACACATCCTTCATCGTCTCTTCCATCCCGGCCGGGTCGGCATAAGCGCCCATTTCCAGGTTTTCTTCCACCGTCATCTGGGGGAAGATATGCCGCCCTTCCGGCACATGGGCCAGCTTGTAGGTAATGATCTTGCTGGGTTCCGCCTTGCGCAGGTCGTGCCCGTCAAACATCACGCTGCCGGACGCAGCTTTTTCCAGCCCGGTAATGGTGCGCAGGGTGGTGGTTTTGCCCGCGCCGTTTGCCCCGATCAGGGATACGATCTCGCCGTCATCCACATGCAGCGATATGCCGTTCAGCGCGTGTACCGCGCCGTAATTGACATGAAGGTCTTTTACTTCAAGCATCTGCTTCGACCTCCTCCTCTTTGTCTTTGCCCAGGTATGCTTCAATCACATGGGGGTCATTGGCGATCTCTGCCGGTGTGCCGGAAGCGATCGTGGTACCAAAGTCCAGCACCTGGATTCGCTCGCAGATTTTCATGACCAAACTCATGTCATGCTCGATCAGCAGCACCGATACCTTGAATTCGCTCCGGATATAATCAATAATTTCCAGCAGTTCCTCCGTTTCAGTCGGGTTCATACCGGCGGCCGGTTCGTCCAGCAGCAGCAGCTTCATGTTGGTGGCCAGCGCGCGGGCAATCTCCAGGCGGCGCTGCTCACCATAGGGCAGGTTGTCGGCCTCCAGGTCCTCCTTGCCGGAAAGATGCACCACCTGCAGCAGCTCTTTGGCGCGTGCGGTGGCGGCGGCTTCCTGCTGCCAATACGCCTTGGTGCGGAAGATGGCCTGCGGCATGTTGTAGGTCAGTTCTTCCAGCATGGCAGCTTTGACGTTTTCGATCACCGTCATTTTTTTGAACAGGCGGATATTCTGGAAGGTTCTGGCAATGCCTGCATGAACGATCTGGTGGGTCTTTTTGCCGTTCATCCGCTCACCATTCAGGTAAAGGGAGCCTTCGGTCGGCTTATACACACCAGTGATCAGGTTGAACACGGTGGTTTTGCCTGCGCCGTTGGGGCCGATCAGCCCCACCAGCTCGGATTCGCCGATTTCCATATTAAAATCATCCACGGCTTTCAGGCCGCCAAACTGGATGCCAAGGTGCTGGCATTTCAAAACGGGTTGTGCCATGGTTCAGGCCCCCTTTTCTGCTTTTGCTTTTACCGTGCCGCGGCCGGTCAGTTTTTCCAGCGCGCGGGTCAAGCTGAACTCCCACCGGCCAAAGATGCCGCCGGGACGGAACAGCATGACCAGCACCAGAACCACCGAGTAGGCCAGCATGCGGTAGGTAGAAAATTCACGCATCAGTTCCGGTAAAGCGCTCAGGAACGCTGCGCCGATGATGGAACCGGTCAGCGAACCGGTGCCGCCGATGATCACTTCGCTCAACAGCTCTGCGGAATAGTTAAAGTTGAAGTTGGTGGGGATCATTGCCGTCATGTAATGGGCATAAATACCGCCGCCGATGCCGGCAAAGAATGCGCTGATGGCAAAGGTCATGACCTTGTAATAGGTCACGTTGATGCCGGAAGCCGAAGCCGCGATGTAGTCCTCACGGATGGCCTGCACGGTGCGGCCATATTTGCTGCGGACGAACAGGTACATGATGGTAACGCAGACCACCATGATCCAGAACACCCGCGGAAAGGTGGACAGCTTGAGGATGCCGCTCATTGTTTTACCGCCGCCGGTGATGGAAAAGTTGCAGAAGCAGACGCGGATGATTTCGGCAAACGCCATGGTGACAATGGCGAGATAGTCGCCGCGCAGGCGCAGCGCCGGGATGCCGACCAGTACGCCCATGATGCCCGCAGCCAGGCCGCCGACCAGCAGCGCGATCAGGAACAGCCCCAGATCCGAAAGCCCTCTGCCTGCCAGCGCGCCGGATACAATGGCGGAGACATAAGCGCCGACCGAAACAAACCCCGCATGCCCCAAGGAGAACTCGCCCATAAAGCCAACTACCAGGTTCAGCGATGTGACCATGATGATGGTGTAGCAGGCGGTGGTGCAGATGCCCTGAATATAGGTGGTGGAAGTTCCGAACGCATTGGCGGCGAACAGCCCTGTCAACAGGGCAAACACCAGCGCCACGCCCACAGCGTTCAAAAGATAGGAGCCTTTTATTTTTTTACTCATTGCTCTGCTCCCTCCCTTACACTTTTTCGCCGGTGTTCTTGCCCAGGATACCGGCGGGCTTGACCAGCAGGATCACGATCAATGTGCCGTAAGTAACGGCTTCGTACCAGCCGGGGGCAAACAGCTTGACAAAAATTTCAATCAGGCCGACCAGAATGCCGCCGATCATGGCGCCGGGGATGATGCCAATGCCGCCCAGAACTGCGGCGATGAAGGCTTTCATGCCCATCATGGAGCCCATATCGGTGGTAACGCGGGGGTAGGTAGAGCAGTACATCAGCGCTGCCACCGCCGCCAGACCGGAGCCGATGGCAAAGGTCAGGGTGATGATCTTGTTCACGTTGATGCCCACCAGGGTGGAAGCATCCTTATCCTGCGGGACGGCGCGCATGGCCTTGCCCAGCTTGGTCTTTTTTACAAACAGCTGCATGCAAAGCATCATCGCAACGCCGATGCCAATGGTCAGCAGCACGTTCAGCGGCAGCGATACCCCGCCGACCGTAATGGTGGGCAGGCTGAAAATAGCCTGCACGTTGTGCGGCTTGGCGCCAAACAGCACCATGGCCAGGTTTTCCAAAAAGATGCTCATGGCCAGTGCGGTAATCAAGGCGGACATGGGCCCGGCCTTGCGCACCGGGCGGTAAGCCAGGATCTCAACCAGCACACCAACCAGCGCGCACACCGCAACGGCCACAATCACGGCCATCCAGGCGGGCATTCCCGCATCGACCATCAGCGGGATGGTGTAAAACAATGTGTAAGCACCGATCATGATAAAATCACCGTGGGCAAAGTTGATCATGCGGATGATACCGTAAACCATGGTGTAGCCCAGCGCGATCAGCGCATAAATAGCGCCCTGGTTCAGGCCGTTGATCAGGCCCTGAACAAATAATGATGCAGTCATGGTCCATTCACCTTTCCTATCATTTTTTGTGAATGTTTGATTCGGGGGAATCAAAAAAATAAAAAAGTGCGCGCGACTGCTTGCATTGCCGCGCGCACCATTGCGCCTTTGCTCTGGAGGGGGTGTTTAGGGGAATCTAAAAAACTTTAGGCAATACCGCATAATTCTAAGTGCCGATACGGCGAGCGAGGTGCGGCAG
>ERZ780144.2692-NODE-2692-length-14616-cov-3.456219_pt1 | contig 14616 bp, 14 predicted proteins | sample MGYA00511380_ERZ780144 | MGnify/ENA primary metagenome ERZ780144 (study PRJEB29588, sample SAMEA1965858) | human gut metagenome | biome: human gut; feature: human-associated habitat; material: faeces | place: Denmark | collected 2008/2010 ... | reverse complement strand
GGGCAGGATCATCATGGTATTTCTTAAGATATATTGATAATAAGAATGACAAAGAACTTGTTTCAAGAGAAAAAGCTGACAAGTATCTTCCTGTAGATATGTATATTGGTGGTGTAGAACATGCAGTTCTTCATTTACTTTATTCAAGATTCTATACTAAATTCTTACATGATATCGGAGTAGTTGATTTCGACGAACCATTTAAGAAATTATTTAACCAGGGTATGATTACAGGTAAGAATGGTATTAAGATGAGTAAGTCAATGGGAAATGTAGTATCTCCTGATGATCTTATTGAAGATTATGGATGCGATGCATTAAGAATGTATGAACTTTTTGTAGGACCACCTGAAATGGATGCAGAGTGGGATGACAGAGGTATAGATGGCGTTCGTCGTTTCCTTGGACGTTTCTGGAATCTTGTGACAGAAAATGCTGACAAGAATTTTGCGGAAACAGCAGAGACAGTTAAAATTCGTCATAAACTTGTATATGATATAACAACAAGACTTGAAAACTTCAACCTTAATACAGTTGTCAGCGGCTTTATGGAATATACTAACAAACTTATTGATTTATCAAAGAAGCAGGGTGGTATTGACAAAGCTACTCTTGAAACAGCTGTAACACTTCTTGCTCCGTTTGCACCTCATCTTGCAGAGGAACTCTGGGAACAGCTTGGACATAATACAAGCGTATTTGTAGGAAATCCATGGCCTTCATATGACGAGGAAGCTATGAAAGAGGATGAAATCGAAATAGCTGTACAGATTAATGGTAAAGTTAAAGGCAAGATTACAATTCCTGCTGATGCAGACAAAGATGCAGCAATTGCTGCTGCAAAGGCTGCACTTGAAGATAAGTATCCTGAGAATATTGTAAAAGAGATTTACGTTCCGGGCAGAATTGTAAATATTGTTGCTAAATAATTTTTAAACATAAAAGAAATGGCACAGGTAATTAAGATGTTATCTGTGCCATTTCTTAATTATTTACCTATAAGAGCAAGAATCTGAGGAAGCATTTGGCGTTCCTGTTCTGTGAGTTCGTCTTTTACTTGTTCTATTATAAGAAGAGTATCTTCTTTTGTAAAATTAATGCCTGCCTGTTTTGCTTTTGTACTTAAAGCAAGAAGGAGTGGGAGTATTTCTTCTTTTGATTTTCCTTTTGACATCGTTTTGAATTCATTGATTATAAGCTGTTTTCTGAAATCCAGATCTTTCATAATACCACCATGAATATGCATCGATTAATAATATGTTAAAAAGCCTGACAAAATACCATTAATATCATGTTTGTGAATCATTTAATTTTTGGTCGAGTGAATCAAGCTGCTTTAAATATTCGTCATATAATTTCTGCTGTGAAGAATCCATAAAAGAACCAAATTGTGATGGCTTGCTGCTGTTTTTACAATTGGAGCCGGAATCAGAACTGCTGTCCTGGGCTGAATTGGAAGCATTAAACATAGACATGAAATTTTTTAATGAGTCAGTATCACTGTTAAACATTGATGACATATTGGAAAAAAGCTTGAAATTTTTGATAAGTCCGGCATATTCAGGCGGGCAGTAAGGAAGAATGGCACATATAAAATCATCATTTTCCAACAAATCGCTAATTGAATGAATATGTGGAATGGATGAATTACATGATATAAAATCAGCACAATCAGGTGACCTGAAGTAATTAATGGTATAATTCAATTCATTTAATCGGATAATCACAGATAACATTTTTGCCATTGGAAAATCAAGAAATGGAATCATGGCTTTGATGATTTGAAATAATAAAGGAAGTGTCTGCATATCAAATATGGTTATTGGAGGTTTATCTGACATGGGTTCACCATCCTTAAAAAATCTATAATAATATATGCGGTAAATAAGAAGTTATGAATATAATATATTGAGAATGACAATAAGGCGTAACCAATATGGAAGATAAGAATATTGTGATAGTGGATGAAACGACAATCTATGAAGTGGATGGTGCATGTGTTGAGGAGATGAGAAAAAAGAAAGACGCAGGTACGCCTGCAACATAGAGAAAGGGGCATCGCACTAAGAAATTAGTGCGACAGCCCCCTTTTAATAAATATCTGGTATATTTAAGAATGTGTCTTCAACATAAGGATTAGTTGCAGCCGCATCCACATCCGCAGCCGTTGTTGCTAAATAAACCGTTGTTGCCGCATCCTCCACCACAGAATAACAGAAGAAGGATAATCCATGTACAGCTGTCATTGCCGCATCCGCATCCTCCGAAAGTGCTATTGCCGCTGCCACAGCCGCCGCAGAGAAGGAGAAGGCAGATAATCCAGAAACAAGAAGAGCATCCGCCATTGCAGTCACTGCATCCACCACAGTTTGTTGCTGCTAAATCACTCATTTTAAATTCCTCCGGAAATCATTTACAATAAAATAATATGAGATATGGCTTGTGTATGTTACTATAAAAAATAAAAAGTTGATATTATATTTGTTAAAAATTAATTGCAAATAATATCATATTGTTATATTATCTAATCTGGCTTATTTAAATTACATAAGGATAAATATAGATATAAAAAATGTTTATTCAGACTTTTAGTGTAAAGAAATGGAGATTACATAATGAAAGTATCAGTTATAATTCCCTCTTTAAATCCTGATGAAAAACTAATATGTGTTGTAGATTCATTAAGAGAGGCTGGCTTTGATGATATTATTCTGGTAAATGATGGCAGTGATGAAAATCATAGGGAGCCTTTTGAGCATGCATCAGCTTATCCGGAATGTACAATTCTTACGCATGAGGTAAATAAAGGTAAAGGACGCGGTCTTAAAACTGCATTTGAATACTGCATTAAAAACAGACCCGATATAGATGGGGTTGTTACTGTTGACGGAGATAATCAGCATAAGGCGGCAGATATCCTGAAATGCTGTGAAAAAATGGTAGAGTGCAAAGATAAAGTTGTTCTTGGTGTAAGAAATTTTTCGGGAAAAGACGTACCGTTTAAGAGCAGATTCGGAAATAACATGACAAGTTTTGTGTTTAAATTTGCATGTGGACTTAATATATCAGATACCCAGACCGGATTAAGAGCAATACCCAGACAGTATCTTGAATTGTTTGATAAAGTAAAAGGTGAAAGATTTGAATATGAAACTAACATGCTTCTTGAATTCAAGCAGAGCCATATAGATTTTGTGGAAGTTCCGATAGAAACTGTATATATTGAAGAAAATGCATCAACTCATTTTAATCCTATCAAGGACTCATTGAAAATATATGGTGTTATTTTTAAGTTTTTATTCAGCTCAATTGCATCATCTGTGATTGATCTGGCAATGTTTGCAATTATCAGTGCATTGATGTTTGGAAAACTTGACGGAAGCATAAGAATATTTACTGCTACGCTCGGTGCGAGAATTATATCATCACTTTTTAACTATACATTTAACAGAAAAGCGGTATTTAATTCAAAGAGTGGCGTCAAGTCATCAATTGTGAGGTATTACATTTTATGTGCATGTCAGCTTTGTGTTTCATATGGTCTTGTATACCTTGTTACAAGTGTATTGTCGCTTGGGCAGATACTTACTGTTGTGGCAAAAGCTATAATAGATACAATACTTTTTGTGATAAGCTTCCAGATACAGAGAAGATGGGTGTTTAAGCATAATTAAACTTTAAATATAAAAGAAATGGAGAATTTTATGAGTAACGAAAACAACGAAGAAATTGAATTGTTTGATTACATGGATGAAGAATCAGAATCAAGAAAAATTCCCGTGAATAAAAAAGAAAAAACAGGCGGGAAAAGTGGCAGATCAAAGAAAAAGAAAAAAGCCGGAGCACTTACATGGGTTGGAAGAGTTGCGGCAACAATAGGCATTACACTTGCACTTATTATAGTATGGCTCTACGGAGTTATGGCGGTTCTTGTATATGGACCTTCAAAGACAGCAAAAAATCAGTTTGTACTGTCTGTGCAGGAGACGAGTGCGATAGGATTCCTCGCTAATATTTTCTGCTCGCAGGAAGAGATAGATGCAATCAAGGCTGCCAATTCAATTAAGGATACAGATGAAGTTACAGATACAAGTCTTGTAAGTATTGATACAGAAGATAATTCAGAAGTTCCTGATATCGAGATAATTGATGTTAAAGGTTCAACATATAGTGGAAAACTTATGAAAATCAAGGACCCTTCAAGACTTTTTGTAGGAACAATAGAAGGATTCCATCAGGGAAATGGACAAGTTGTTGCTGATATTGCAAAAAGATATGATGCCGTAGGTGGCGTAAATGGCGGTGAGTTCGTAGATGGTGAGACAACATATACAGGCATGCCGATTGGACTTGTTATGATTAATGGTGAACAGGTTAACGGAAACAGTGGTTCAACATATCATGTTACGGGTATAACATTTGATAATAAGCTTGTCGTAGGTAATATGACAGCAGAACAGGCAAAACAGAATAATATCCGCGACTGTGTAAGCATCAGCAACAGTATCGGACCATTCCTTATAATTAATGGCGAGGCACAGGATGTATCAGGTACAGGCGGTGGTCTTAATCCACGTACAGCACTTGGACAGACCTCGGACGGCTCTATAATTCTTCTTGCTATTGACGGACGTATGGCAAACAGCCTTGGAGCTTCATTCTCGGATTTACAGGATATAATGCTTCAGTATGGTGCGGTCAATGCTTCAGTAATGGATGGTGGCACATCAACACAGATGTATTATGAAGGAGAAGTAATAAATACACCTTATTCGCCTACAGGTCCAAGAACATGTCCAACAGCATGGCTTGTTAAATAAAATATAAGGAGTGGCAATGATGAATAAAAAGAAAAAAAGAAAAAATATGTCAAAGTTTAAAAGATTCCTTCTTATATATTCAGGAATACTCGCAGCTGCCATGATTATATGCTGGAGTGTTCTTTATGTATTTATCAAAGATTATGAGCAGGGCAGGCCGACATATGCAATGGATAAAATAACAAAGAAGTTTACTGCAGATAATGTTGAAAAGCTTCTTAACGACAGCGGTGTAAAAGCTAATGAATTTGAGACGAATGAGAAAGTTGCAGAGTATCTTAAAGGAAAACTTGGCACTGAGCAGATTACATATAAAAAGAAAAACAGGGAATATTCAGAATCAAATCCTGTATATGTAGTGTATGCCGGTGATACAGCAATAGCAAAAGTATCGCTTCAGGAAGATGGAAAAAACGGCTTCAAATTTACAAAGTGGAAGCTTGGAAGCATTTCATTTGACGATTATTCAGACAAATCAACAAACAATGCTATTACTATCAGTGCACCTAAGGGAAGCAAAGTCTCAATTAATGGCGTGGAGGTAAGTGACAACTATATAAAACAGGATGATGTGGAATTTTCGCCATGTAAACATGTTGCTTCTTATGTTTCAGAGCCTTTAAGAACAATCTATGAAGTGTCAGGACTTATTGCAAAACCTGAAATTAAAGCAGAGATGTCCGGAAACCAGCTTGAGATTACAAATAAAAATAATGCGTATACAATAGAATATCCTAAGGACGAAGAATTGCTTTCGCAGATGAAAGATGATATTATGGGTATTGCAAGAAATTACGGCAAGTACATAATAAACAGAGGAAGTCTCAGCTCACTTACAAAACGTATGGTTGGATATGCCAATGAATATATGAGTGATATTCCGGCTGTATGGGCTTATCTTTATGGAAAAACATATACATATGAATTTAATAATGAGAATATTTCCAATTTCAGAAAGTATTCAGATAACTGCTTCTCATGTGATGTTTACTATGATTTATATGTAGACTGGAAAGATGGCAATAAAACATACAATACATCAGTAACATATACTTACGTAAAGACAAATGGTGCATGGTATGTAGCAGATTTTATACTTAATTAGTAAAGGGGCAGCAGGGAATTCCTGCTGCCTTGTGCTTTCTTGTTTAAAACATGAAAAAATGTGAAAGGCTTGATACTAATGGCAGAAAATAAAAAAAGAAACTTTCTTGTTCATGGCGGAATTCTGGCGATGGCCGGAATCATAGTAAGAATCATAGGAATGTTTTATAGAATTCCACTTATGAACATAATAGGCAGTGAAGGTAATGGTATTTACAGTGTTGCATATAATATATACAATATAATGCTTGTTTTGTCGTCATATGGACTACCGATGGCGGTTTCAAAGCTTATTTCAGCAAGATTTATAACGAAACAGTATAAGAATGCGGCACAGGTGTTCAGATGTTCGTTGACAGTATCAATATGTACAGGTGGTGCTGCGGCACTAATTCTGTTTTTTGGTGCAGGAGTAATTGAAAAATTATACAGAGGTGTCCCGGGACTTGCAATTCCGTTAAGAGTTCTTGCTCCGACAATATTCCTTGTTGCCATAATGGGCGTTATGAGAGGATTTTATCAGGGCCAGGGAACAATGATTCCAACGGCTGTTTCACAGCTTGTAGAGCAGATTATGAATGCTGTAGTGAGTATCCTTGCAGCATATTTGCTTACAAGTGCATATAAGAATTCCGTGGAGACAGCTGCATATGGAGCTGCCGGTGGAACAATGGGTACTGCATTTGGTGCATTATCAGGACTTATACTTCTCGGAGTAATATATATTCTGTACAGACCTACATTCAGACGGATGATAAAAAAGGACAAAGTAAGTTCTGTACATTCTGATAAAGATGTATACAAAACAATTATTATAACGATGATTCCTATAATACTTGGACAGACACTATATCAGATTAGTGCGGTTATAGATGATGCCATGTTTTCTAATATTATGGTTGGAAGAAACATATCATCAAATATAAAAGCAGATTTAGGCAATTTCAGTTCAAGCTACAGCCTGTTAATAGGAATTCCGCAGGGTGTTGCATCAGCAATGTCGGCTTCAATGCTTCCGAGCATTGTAGCATCATATACACAGGGGGATAATGCGTCTGTTAAAGATAAGATAGCACAGACAATAAAGACAAATATGTTTATAGCAATACCATCATTTGTCGGACTTGTAACGCTTGGAAAGCCGATTATACAGCTTTTATTTTCGAGATATAACAGCACACAGGGTGCCATGATGCTTAAAATAGGTGCAATTGCTGTAGTGTTTTATACACTTGCAACTGTTACAAGTTCTGCATTACAGGGAATTGACAAAATGAATGTTCCGGTAAAACATTCACTTATCTCACTTGTTGTTCATATTGTGCTTGTCTATTTTATGCTTAGATGGTCAAGACTTGGAATTTATGGTATAGTAATCGGAAATGCATCATTTCCAATATTAATTTTCATATTGAATTTAAAGTCTCTTAAAGAATATATTGATTATGACCTGGAATATATCAGGACATTTCTGATACCGTTATGCTGTTCTGTTATAATGGGAATAGCTGTAAGCCTGACATATAAACTGTTGTATAGTGCATGTCATATTAATATAGTTGCACTTATGTGTGCGTTTGTTGTAGCGGGAGTAACATATTTCGGAACGATATTTTTGCTTAAAAAGAAAGGTAAATATTAATTATGTTATGTGAGAATTGTAATGAAAATGAGGCAACATTTCATTATACTGAAGTTGTAAACGGAATTATGACGCAGCATCATCTTTGCAGCGAGTGTGCAGCAAAAATGGGACTTACAGGTTTTGCCGAGTCACCTTCTGCTGATTTTCCTTTTGCAAGACTTCTTACAGGACTGCTTGCGGCGTCAAACAGAAGTACGCAGGAGCAGGATAATCCTATGATGAATGTGAAATGTCCCAAGTGCGGCATGAAATATCAGGAGTTTATCCGCATAGGTAAATTCGGCTGTGCGGACTGTTATGATGTTTTTGGACCGCTTATAGAAGATAATATAAAAAAATTACATGGAAGCGTTGAACACAAAGGAAAAAAATCAAACAAAACAGCACAGCATGGAAATGACCTGCTTGACGAGATAGCTGTACTCAATGCAAAATTAAAAGAGGCAGTTGAATTGGAAAATTTTGAAGATGCTGCCCATTACCGTGATGAGATAAAAAAGCTGAAAGAAGGTGGCGGTAATGCTTAGATGGTTTGAGACGAACGGAAAAGAAAGTGATGTTGTAATATCAAGCCGTGTCAGGCTGGCAAGGAATGTGAAAAAATATAATTTTTCACTGAAACTTACTGAAAATGATGCTGTAAAGATGATAGATGAACTTAGTGAGGCAATAAACAGTCTTGATATAGTAAAAGATTACAGCAGCTATAATTTCAAAACGCTTGATGAATATCAGAAACAGGCTATGAAGGAAAGACATGTTATAAGCAATTTTCTTTTAGGACAGAAGCAGGCGGCGGGATTTGTTTCAAAAGATGAAGATATATCGATAATGCTTAATGAAGAAGACCATATCAGAATTCAGGCATATGCTCCGGGAATGGATATGGAGAAGGCGTTTGAACTTGCAGATAAAGTTGATGATGCTATAGATTCAGTGACGGATTATGCTTTTGATGAGAAGTATGGTTATCTTACAACATGTCCGTCAAATGTCGGAACAGGAATGAGAGCTTCATATATGCTTCATCTCCCGGCATTGGCAGGAAATAACAGGATATCCGGACTTGCATCAGAAGTTGGCAGATTTGGGCTTGTATTAAGAAGCGTATATGGTGACGGTTCAAAAAATTATGGGGATATATATAAACTCTCCAACCAGATTACGCTGGGTGTTTCTGAAAAAGAAATAATAGATAACCTCACACATATTGCGAATCAGATTATAAGCCAGGAAAGAACGCTTAGAAAACAATATGTACTTAACAAAAGATTAAGTGCTTCAGATATAGCATATCGTTCATATGGTGTTTTAAGATATGCAAGAAAACTGTCACTTAACGATGCAATGTTATTGCTTTCGCAGATAAGGCTGGGACTCGCACAGGGGCTTATCGGGACTGATATGGAAAATGAATTCTGTGTTTATCAGCTTATGATAGGCGTAATGCCTGCGAATCTTGCATTGATGAATGACAGTGATATGTCACCTGAAGAAATTGAAGAATACAGGGCAAAATTTATAAGAGATAATCTTCCTGTTATACGATGACTGATATATAATAAAATTAAGTTTAATGAAAGGATGTATATATGCAGAGCAGATTTACAAAAAAAGCACAAGAAGCACTAGACCATGCGTCAGAGGCGGCAGTTATGCTCGGACATAGTTATATTGGCTCAGAGCATCTGCTTATAGGCCTTATACAGACAGAAGAATGTCTTGCTTCGGCTGTGCTTGCTGAATATGATGTTACAGATGAAAAAATAATAAATCTTGTATACCAGCTTATAGCACCTGAAGGTGCAGTCGGAGTAAAAGAGCCGACAGGATATACACCGAGAGTACGCCGTATACTTGAAAATTCGGCGAAGGAAGCTATACGATTTAAAGCTGACCTGATTGGAACAGAACATATTCTTATTTCAATAATAAAAGAATCAGAGTGCGTGGCTGCAAGGCTTCTCAATACGATAGGTGTAAATATCAAAAAATTATATGTTGATATCCTTATTGCAATGGGAGAAGATGCTAACAGCTACAAGGAAGATTTTCACAGCAAAACAAAGAAAGGAAAAACTTCTACACAGACACTTGACCAGTACAGCAGGGATTTGACAGAGCTTGCAAGACAGGGAAAACTTGACCCTGTAATAGGAAGAGAAGAAGAGATTAACAGAGTTATACAGATTCTTAGCAGACGTACAAAAAATAATCCATGTCTTATTGGTGAACCCGGAGTCGGAAAAACAGCAATAGCGGAAGGTCTTGCAGCAAAAATAATAGAGGGAAATGTTCCTGAAACTATAAAAGACAAGCGTCTTCTTACACTTGATTTGTCAGGAATGGTTGCCGGCTCAAAATACAGAGGCGAATTTGAAGAGAGAATCAAAAAAGTTATCAGTGAAGTGAAAGCTGCCGGAAATATACTTTTGTTCCTTGATGAACTTCATACAATAATAGGTGCAGGCGGTGCAGAAGGTGCTATAGATGCATCAAATATTTTAAAACCGTCGCTTGCGAGAGGTGAAATACAGCTTATAGGTGCAACAACTCTTGAGGAATACAGAAAATATATAGAAAAAGATGCTGCTCTTGAACGCCGTTTCCAGCCTGTAAAAGTAGAAGAACCGACAGAAGAAGAGGCAATTCAGATTCTTATGGGTCTTCGTGGCAAATATGAGGAACATCATAATGTAACTATTGATGATAAGGCAGTTGTAGCTGCTGTAAAACTTTCAAAAAGATATATCAATGACAGGTTTCTTCCAGATAAAGCGATAGACCTTATTGATGAAGCATCTTCAAAGACAAGGCTTAAAGCATATGTCATGCCTGATAACATCAAGAAACTTGAAGAAGAAATTAAGAAACTTGATGAGAAGAAAGAAGAGGCAATTAAAAATGAGGCCTATGAGGAAGCAGGAGAAGTAAAAAAACAGCAGACAAAGAAAAAAGAAAAACTTGCAAAACTTATGCATGACTGGGAAGAAAAAAGAAATGGTGCATGTCTTAATGTCGGAGAAGAAGAAATTGCAGATGTAGTATCTTCATGGACAAAAATACCTGTATCAAAGATTGCAGAGGCAGAATCAGAGCGTCTTATGAAACTCGAAGAGACACTTCACAAACGGGTAATAGGACAGGATGAAGCAGTAAGTTCAATAGCAAGAGCTATAAGAAGAGGCAGAGTTGGTCTTAAAGACCCTGACAGGCCAATTGGTTCATTCCTTTTCCTCGGACCTACAGGCGTTGGAAAAACTGAACTTTCAAAAGCTCTTGCAGATGCAATGTTTGGAAGCGAGGAAGCACTTATACGAGTTGATATGTCTGAATTTATGGAAAAGCATACAGTCTCAAAGCTTATAGGTTCGCCTCCGGGATATGTAGGATATGATGAGGGCGGCCAGCTTTCCGAAAAAGTACGCAGAAATCCATATTCGGTAGTTTTATTTGATGAGGTTGAGAAAGCTCATCCTGATGTATTTAACGTGCTTTTACAGGTACTTGATGACGGGCATATCACAGACTCAACAGGAAGAGTTGTTGATTTCAAAAATACTGTGATAATAATGACGTCCAATGCCGGTGCCCAAAATATTGTGCAGCCTAAAACACTTGGCTTTGCTTCTGTTACAGATGAAAAAGAACGTCATGAAAATATGAAAACAAAGGTTATGGATGAAGTCAAGAGACTGTTCAAACCTGAATTTATCAACAGAATTGATGAAATCATAGTGTTCCATGCACTTAACAAGGAACAGATTGGAAGTATTGTTGACATTATGATTGCGAAAGTTAATAAGCGTATAATGGAACAGATGAAAATTTCCATTGAGCTTAATGATGAAGCAAAGAAATATATAGTTGACAAAGGATACGATGAAAAGTACGGTGCAAGACCATTGAGAAGAACGATACAGAATGATATAGAAGATGCACTTGCAGAAAAGATTCTTGAAGGAACTGTAAAACAGGGAAACAGGGTACTTGTATCAGTAAAAGATGGAAAATTACATTTTTCACTAAAAAGAGGCATTAATAAATAAAAAATGCTGGCATATTTCGACATGTTATTGTATAATATGCTTATCGTTGATACGTGAATACGGAAACAATTATAATATACATTTAGGAGGACACACGGATGTCAGTAGTTAATGAGTTGATTCGTTCAGAACAGGATGGAACACTTAGTTTTGGTAATTATTTACTTGATACAAAGTCAAAGTTATCAGATTTTGAACATGGCGGAGACATGTATAAAGTTAAAACTTATAATGAGATTACAAAACTCGAGAAAAATGGTTCATTTGTATACGAATCTGTACCCGGAACAGCAGTTAATAATTTTCAAGCATCTGCTGATGGAGTAAAGTTTGAAGTCGAAGGAAAAGAAGATGCACAGATTACGCTCGAACTTGAAGAGGGTGCATCATATGCTATTTCAATTGATGGCGGGGATGCCGGAACAATGACAACAAATATGGGTGGAAAGCTTGTGCTTTCTGTTGAATTCACAGATAACAAAGGTGTTTCGGTAGAAGTAAAGAGAGCATAGATTTAATAATGCAAAATTTGGATGGAAGCAGTGAATTGCTGCTTCCATATTTAATATAAAAAATATAAAGTAAAAAAATAAATTATCTAGAAAAACAAAGAAGACTGAATTGTCTTATAGCATCATGATTTAGTTTTCTTAGTAAAAAAGGAGTATTTGATGGCAAAATCTAGAACAACAGCATTCTTTTGCAAGGAATGTGGATATGAGTCTGCAAAATGGTCAGGGCAGTGTCCGTCATGCAAAGCGTGGAATACATTTGTTGAAGAGCCGGTGGTAAAAGAAAAAAATGTTAAAGGTATTGTAAATATTAATGCAAAATATCATGAAACAGCAGGGGTAAAAAAGGCTGCCCCTGTTCGCCTGTCATCGGTTACTGCAGCTGATACTGACAGAATAAAAACAGATATATGTGAACTTGACAGGGTTCTTGGCGGAGGAATAGTGGAAGGCTCACTTGTTCTTGTCGGAGGTGATCCCGGAATAGGAAAATCCACATTACTATTACAGATGTGTTACAATCTTGCAAAAAATGGTAACAGCGTATTATACATTTCGGGAGAAGAGTCACTTGGTCAGATAAAACTTAGAGCACAGAGAGTGGGCGAAGCTTCTGATAATCTTATGGTGCTTTGTGAAACAAGTCTTGACACAATAGAGAATGTCCTTGAGAATGTGAAACCACAGATTGTTGTGATTGATTCAATACAGACAATGTACCGTGAAGAGGTTGGTGCTGCACCGGGCAGCGTCTCACAGGTAAGAGAGACAACAGCTGTTCTTATGCAGCTTGCAAAAGGTCTTAATATTTCAATATTTATTGTTGGACATGTGACAAAAGAAGGCGTTGTAGCAGGTCCTAGAATGCTTGAACATATGGTTGATACAGTTTTATACTTTGAGGGCGATAAAAATGCCGCATACAGGATTTTACGAAGCGTAAAGAACAGATTTGGTTCAACTAATGAAATAGGCGTATTTGAAATGCGTCAAGAAGGGCTTGCTGAAGTTGCCAATCCATCTGAATATATGCTTACGGGAAGACCAGAGGAAGCGTCCGGCTCTGTTGTTGTGTGCCTTCTTGAAGGAACTAGACCGATTCTTGTGGAAATACAGGCACTGGTTTGTGATTCTAACTTTGGAATGCCAAGAAGAACAGCTGCAGGGGCTGATTACAACCGTGTGAATCTTCTTATGGCAGTACTTGAAAAAAGGGCAGGGATTCATCTTTCGGGAAGCGATGCATATGTGAATATAGCAGGTGGAATGAAGGTAAATGAACCTGCTATGGATCTGGGGATAGTGATGGCACTTGTCAGCAGTTTCAGGAACCGGCCGATGATGGAAAATACGATTGTTTTCGGCGAAGTAGGACTTGCAGGAGAAGTTCGTGCTGTAAGCCAGCCGCAGATAAGAATAAATGAGGCAGTTAAGCTTGGGTTTGGAAATTGTATACTTCCGCAGGTGTGCTTGAAAAATATTAAGAAAACTGATAAAATAAATCTTATAGGTATTAGCAGTGTTAAAGATGCGGTTAAGCTGATATAAGAACGATATTTAGTTTATGGAAAGACAAAGGAGGGGCTTTTGTGGAAAATCAGAATGACAATACTGAAATGATAAAAAATCTGACAAACATACTTGAAGGATTAGATAATTCACAGGAACAGCTTGAAAAAAATGCATTTGACGTGATTAATTCGTCTGATACTTCACTTAATCTTGTAAAAGAGAGTATAGGCAGTGTCGAAGAAATACTTGAAATGATAGATAATCTCAACAAAATAGTATCCGAGACATCTGATAGAATCAATGAGTTAAAAGAATTATCCGGCAAAATAGAAGAATTTGCAGCAGTTATAAGCAACATTTCCAATAAAACAAACATACTGTCTCTTAATGCATCTATAGAAGCAGCAAGAGCAGGGGAACATGGAAGGGGATTTGCTGTAGTGGCAAGTGAAGTACGTAATCTTGCAGCACAGTCAGCAAAATCATCAAAAGAAATAACTGATACCATAGCACAGGTTCAGACTTCAGTTAGTGAGACAGTTGATGCCATGACAAATGTATATGATAATGCAGTTGCCCAAAAACATAAGGCAGATTCTGTAGGACAGGTGCTTCATAAAGTTGTTGATGCAGCATATGCAGCCAATGAGGTTGCAAGAAATATTGAAAATGAAATTGCATATCAAAGAGAAATAACAGATGAGGCAAGAGGTGCAATTGGTCTTAAATAGTTAATAACATTTAAGATTACATTAAAAATGAATTGAATTTGAATTGTTTAATTAAATATAAATGCATAATTTTGAAAAATTATGTAATTGGCTGTCTGAAATATCTAGTGTTTTTGTTTTGGTATCTAGTGCTTTTACCTTAATAGAGACACTAGATATTGTGGTCTGACCTGTTAATTACAAAAAAGTCAAAAAAAGTTAAAAAAAATCAAAAAAAGGTGTTGACATATATAACCTCAGGTG
>ERZ780144.2686-NODE-2686-length-14639-cov-14.608201_pt1 | contig 14639 bp, 9 predicted proteins | sample MGYA00511380_ERZ780144 | MGnify/ENA primary metagenome ERZ780144 (study PRJEB29588, sample SAMEA1965858) | human gut metagenome | biome: human gut; feature: human-associated habitat; material: faeces | place: Denmark | collected 2008/2010 ... | reverse complement strand
TCCGCTTGCCGCCGTCGGCCACCAGCTTGGTGCTGCCGCCTGCGCCGGCCGAGAGGATGGTCTGGACTTCTTCCATGATATAGATATTATAATACCCCTCGTGGCCCGGCTTGCACCAGCCCACGTTTTCCAGGTTTTGGAGGGTATTTTTCTGACGATAGAGGTAGTAGGGCCGATAGCCCGCCTCGGCCAGCAGATGGCACTTTTCCAGCATGGCGGCCACATCGGCGTAGTCGTTCTCCTTCTGGTCCTCGATGACGATGCGGGAGGCCCGCTTGAGGGTCAGGGTGTGGACGGTGATATTCTCGGGGTCGAGGGCGATGGCCTGACGCAGGCTCTTCTCAAACCCATCCACCGTGTCGCCGGGCAGGCCGGCGATGAGGTCCATGTTGATGTCGTCGTGGCCTGCGGCCCGGGCCTCGGCATAGCAGTCGAGGATGTCCTGGGCCGAGTGCCTGCGGCCAATGTTCGCCAATACTTCATCCGAGAAGGTCTGCGGATTGATGGAGATGCGGGTCGCGCCGTATTCCTTGATGACGGCCAGCTTTTCGGCGTCGGTGCAGTCGGGGCGTCCGGCTTCCACCGTGTATTCCACGATGGCGGAAAGGTCGAAGCAGTCCCGCACCGTCCCCATGAGCTGGCGCAGCTGCGCTGCCGAGAGGCTGGTGGGGGTGCCGCCGCCGATGTAGATGCTGCAGAGCTTCAGCCCGGCCTTGTCAGCCTCGTCCCGGATGGCCTCGACCTCTTTGCACAGGCAGTCCACATAGGGCTGCACCAGTTTGCGGTCACGGTCGAGGTTGCAGCTGACGAAGCTGCAATAGCTGCACCGGGAGGGGCAGAACGGGATGCCGATATAGAGGCTGTAGGTCTTGGGCGCACTGCCTGCTTTCAGGATAGGCTCCTGCAAGTCCGCGATGGCCTTGGCCATGCCGTATTTTTCGGGCGAACAGTCGAAGCGCTTGAGGAAGAAATCGTCGATCTCCTCTTCCGTCCAGCCTGCGGCCCGCTTGTCGTGGACGAGGCGCACCGGGCGGACGCCGGTCATCTTGCCCCAGGGCGGGCGGATGCCCGTCCAGCTGCGCAGCAGGTCATAGGTCAGGCTGGCCAGCGCAAATTCCGGCGTCTCGCCGCCCTCTTCCACGGGAATGGGCAGAGGTGCTTCGGCGGTCTGGCTCTTGCCGCCCTGCCGCACCATGGCCCAGAGCTTGTCAGGCCGCTTCTCGGCCCAGACGCAGTCTGCGCCGTCCTCGGGCGGGGTGAGGGTGAGCGGGGCCATTGGGTAGAACAGGCGGACGAGGTGCTCCACCTCGTAGCCCGAGCCGAGGCCCGTGATATAGATATTCATGTGTGATCCCGCCTTTTTATGCGTTTCTCAGCGCATTTTTGATATAGAAGTTGGTGGCGGCCTCCTGCCCGAAGGTGGAGAAATCGCCGTGGCCGGGCAGCACCTGCGCCTCGGCCGGGACGGGCAGTGCCGCGAACTTGCGCAGGCTCTCGTCCATCTTCCGGCTGTCGCCGCCCTCGAGGTCGGTGCGGCCGATGCTGCCCTGAAAGACCGTGTCGCCCACGAAGAGATAGTTTTCGCACAGCAGCACCACGCTGCCCTCGGTGTGGCCGGGGGTGTGCCAGACAGTGAAGCGCAGCTCGTCGAGGGGGATGACCTCGCCCTCTTCGTAGCCGCTGTCCGAACCCTTGAGGGGCAGCAGCTGGGTCCCCCGACAGTCGGCGGGCTCACAGTAGAGCTTTGCGTCCCACTCGCGGCTCAGGACCCCCGCACTGCCCACATGGTCGTAGTGGCCGTGGGTGCAGAGGATGAGGCTCAGTTTGCCGCCGTGCTCCTTTAAGATCTTATCGTACTCCTGCACCTCGGCGGCGGGGTCGATGACCACCGCGTTGCCTGCGTCCGAGATGAGCAGGAAGCTGTTGGTGTAAAACGGCGCAGGGCCGACCAGATGAAATGCCTTCATGGTTTATTTTTCTCCTTTATGCCACTCGTCGGTGTCGATGACGATGGTGCAGGGGCCTTCGTTGACCAGCGACACCTGCATATCCGCGCCGAACTCGCCGTGCTGGACATCCTTGAGGCCCTGCCTGTTCATCTCGGCGAGGAACAGCTCGTAGGCGTCCACAGCCAGCGGCGGTCTTGCCGCCTTGATGAAGCTGGGGCGGAAGCCCTTCTTCGTGTCGCCGTAGAGGGTAAACTGACTCACCACCAGTGCAGAGTACCCGAGGTCCTTTGCGCTGAGGTTCAGCTTGTCGTTTTCGTCCTTGAAAATGCGCAGGCCCGCGCATTTTTCAGCCAGCTTCGGCACGATGTCGAGAGTATCGGTGTCCTTGACGCCCAGCAGGATGACGAGGCCGGGACCGATGGGGCGCGGCTCGCCGCCGTTGACCCGGACGCTGGCCGAAGATACGGCCTGAATGACTGCACGCATATTAGCTCCTTGTTACCTTGAGCACGTCCTTGACTTTGGACAGACGGGCCACGACCCGGTTGAGGTGCTCTGTATTGTTGATGCCGATGGTCAGGCTGATGACGGCACAGTTGTTCTCCACCTGACGGGCGTTCATGGCGTAGATGGGGACGCGGATGTCAGCCAGCGCGGCCAGCACATCGGACAGCAGCTCGTTGCGGTTGAGGGCGATGATCTCCAGACCGGCCTTGTAGCTGTCCTTGACGCTGTCGGCCCAGTACGCCTTGACCCAGCGGGGGGCGTTGGAGGGGTCTTTCATGCTGGACATCGCGTTGGCGCAGCTCTGCTTGTGGATGGAGACGCCGAAGCCCCGGGTGATGAAGCCCACGATGGGGTCGCCGGGCAGGGGCGAGCAGCACTTTGCAAACTTGATGGGGGTGTTATCGAAGCCCTCCACCACCACGCCGTCGGTGGCGTGGACGCGGCTCAAATCGACCTTCGGCAGGTCCTCCACCGACTTGTTCTCAGCAGCCTCGGCGGCCTTGAGCTTCTGCCACTCCTCTTTGAGCTTGGGCAGACAGTTGGCGATGGTCATGCCGCCGTAGCCGATGGCGGCGTAAATTTCCTCCGCGTTGTTCTGGCGCAGACGGCGGCTGCAGCTGCCCACGAACTCATCCAGCTGGTCGTCGGGGATAAAGATCATCTCCCGGCGCAGCTCTTTGGCCAGCGCGTCGCGGCCCTGCTGGATGTTCTCTTCGCGGCGCATCTTCTTGAACCAGTTGCGTATCTTGCTCTTGGCCTCGCTGGTGCGCACGATCTTGAGCCAGTCGCGGCTGGGGCCTTTGTCCGCCGGGCCGAGGATGACTTCAATGATCTCGCCCGTCGCCACGACGTGGTCGATGGGGACGATGCGGTTGTTGACCTTGCAGCCCACCATCCGGTTGCCGACGGCAGAGTGGATGGCGTAGGCAAAGTCGATACAGTTGGCGCCCGCAGGCAGGTTGATGACGTCGCCCTTCGGGGTGAAGGCAAAGACCTCCTCCGGCAGCAGGTCGCTCTTCAAATCGTGGAGCAGGTTGCCGGAGTCCTCGCTGACGCGCTGGTTTTCCAGCAGCTGGCTGACCCAGGCCAGCCGCTCGTCCAGCTTATCGTGGCCCTCGAGGCCCTCCTTATACTTCCAGTGGGCGGCAACGCCGTACTCGGCCTGCTCGTCCATGGTGCGGGTGCGTATCTGCACCTCGAAGGGGATGCCCTCGTGGCCGATGACGGTGGTGTGGAGGCTCTGGTAGCCGTTGGGCTTGGGGGTGGAGATATAGTCCTTGAAGCGGTTGGGCAGCGGGTGGTACATATCGTGGATGAGGCCCAGGGTGCTGTAGCACTCAGCCAGGGTGTCCAGGATGATGCGCACCGCGTAGATGTCGTAAATTTCATCGAAGGACTTGTTCTGCATGATGGTCTTGCGGTAGATGCCGTAGATGCTCTTGACTCTCCGCTTGATGGTCGCGCCCTCGATGCCGCTCTCCTCGAGGCGGCTCTTGATGACGCCCGACACGCTGGCCAGAAACTCGTCGCCCGCGCGTTCGCTGAGCATCTTGTTGATCTCCTCGTAGCCCACGGGGTCGAGGTAGTGGAGGCTGCGGTCTTCCAGCTCCTCCTTGACGTTCAGGATGCCCAGACGGTTGGCGATGGGGGCGTAGACCTCCATGGTCTCCCGGGCCTTGTCGCGGCGCTTCTGCTCCGGCCATGCGTCGCCGGTGCGCATATTGTGCAGGCGGTCACAGAGCTTGATGATCATGACGCGGACGTCACGGCTCATGGCCAGCAGCATCTTACGCAGGTTCTCGGCCTGCAGCTCTTCGATATTGGAAAATTGGATCTTGGTCAGCTTGGTGACGCCGTCCACCAGCGCGGCCACCTCTTCGCCGAAAGCGGCGGTCAGGTCGGTCAGCGTGGTGGGGGTGTCCTCCACCACGTCGTGGAGCAGGGCGGCGGCGATGCTCTCGCTGTCCATGCCGAGGTCCAGCACGAGGCGGGCCACAGCCAGCGGGTGGCAGATATAGGGCTCACCGCTGCGGCGGCAGACCCCCTTGTGGGCGTCGTTGGCCAGATCGTAAGCCTTTTCTATCATGGCCATATTGTAGGCTTTGCCGCTGGCTTTGATGGCCTCCACCAGCTTCTCCCAGGTCACGATCTCGGGCCGCACCTCCGAGGGAAGGGTTCCCTCAGGGGCGTTGGCCGGCAGGGCCGTTGCGGCCACGGTAGCCATCTCCGTCACCGGCACGGGCTGGTGGAGATGGGTCTTTGCAGAATAGCTGTCCTCTTTCGCCGCAGCCGGTGCTGCGGGCGAGGGGGCGACAGGTTTCTTTCCCTCAGGCATCTTTATCGTTCCTCCAGACATTTCAGGATGGGCGCATCGGCAAGGTTCTTCTTGCCGGTGGCAGGCACGAGTTCCCAGAACTTTGCCCCGCCCCGGTCAGCCGCTGTGATGAGGCCGACCTGTTCCAGCGCGGCGACGGCCACCAGCGTCCGACCGGTGTTCTCCTCGCCGAGTTTTGCAAACAGGGGCTGCAGGTCTTCGGCGTGCCAGCGCCGCGCCTGCAGCTCCCGATAAACGGTGATGATATGGCTGCGCTCCGGGGCGATGCTCTCCTTCTGCTCCGGCGTCAGGGGCGTACCCCGGCGCAGCGCCTGCACCAGCGCGGCCTGCTCTGCAGCTGTGTTGCCGAGGCCCGCCGGGTGCAGCTCGATGATGCGGCCCGACAGCTGTGCGCCCCGGGGCGAATCGTAGACCGAAAGGCTGATGGCTGCGTCCACGACGTCGCCCGTCGAGTAAGGCACCTGTTCCGGGTGCATCCCGAACCAGACGGCGTAGATGCTGGAATTGCCCTGCCGCAGACGCAGGCGGCAGTGCTTGCCCTCCGAGACGGCGTAGACGCCCTCCACGACAGCCATTTCCAGCACGAAGACCGGGCTGGGGTTGTCGGCACCGTAGGGTGCCAGCTGGTCGAGGCGGCGGACGCTCTCCACCGTCAGGCGGTCGAGGTGGACGGACAGATCGCATTCCAGCGGCGGGGTGTGCAGCACAGGACACTCCCGGGCCGCCCAGTCGTTGAGCCGCTGGCGGAGCGTCTGCAGATCCTCTTCCCGCACCGAGAGGCCCGCTGCCATGGCGTGGCCGCCGAAGCGGAGCAGGATGTCGGCGCAGGAGGCGATGCACTCGTGCAGGTTGAAGCCCTGCACGCTGCGGCCGCTGCCCTTGCCCTCGCCGTGCTCATCCACCGACACCACGATGACCGGGCGTCCGGTCTTTTCCACAAGGCGGGAGGCCACGATGCCGATGACGCCGGGGTGCCAGTCTCTGCCCCAGAGCAGGATGACCCGGTCTTCGAGGCGTTCCGGTTCAGCGTCCAGCAGTTCCTGTGCGGCTTTGACGATCTCCATCTCCGTCTCCTGCCGCTGGATGTTGATGTCACTCAGCTTATGAGCCAGTTCGACCGCCCGGTCTTCGTCCTCACAGAGCACCAGCTGCAAAGCGGTGACAGCGCTGTCCATCCGGCCCGCCGCATTGATGCGGGGCGCGATGGCGTAGCTGATGTTCTCTGCCGTCACCGGCTTGCCTGCAAGGCCCACTTCTTCCAAAAGGGCGCAGAAGCCGGGTCTGTCCGTATTTTGCAGCTGGCGCAGACCGGCTTTGACGATGGTGCGGTTCTCCCCTGTCAGGGGCATGACGTCGGCCACGGTGCCAACAGCGGCGAGGTCGCCGCAGTATTCCAGCATCTCTTCCGGCGGGCAGCCATCCAGCGCGGCGCAGAGCTTGAAGGCCACGCCCGCGCCGCACAGGCCCTTGAAGGGGCTGTGGTCGTCGGCACGGCGGGGGTCCACGATGGCCACTGCCTGGGGCAGGGTGTCGTGGGGCAGATGGTGGTCTGTGATGATGAGGTCGATGCCGAGGCTGGCCGCGAATGCGGCTTCCTCTACGGCAGAGATGCCGTTGTCCACCGTGACGATGAGGCGGCAGCCCTTATCGTAGATCGACTGGATCGCGTTCTTCGAGAGGCCGTAGCCGTCGCCCTCCCGGCTGGGCAGCATACACTTGACGGCGGCACCCATCCCTTTCAGATGCTGATAGAGCAGGGCCGTGGCGGTCACACCGTCCACGTCGTAGTCGCCGAAGACGACGATGGTCTCCCCCTCGTCGATGGCCCGCAGGATGCGTTCACAGGCTTTGTCCATGTCGGTCAGGAGCATGGGGTCGCTCAGTTCTTCTTCGCCCGCCAGAAGGGTCAGCGCCTCGGCGGGGTCGGTGATGCCCCGGGCAGCGAGGATGCCGGCCAGCAGGCCGGCTTCTTTCTGCTGGGCCGCGAGGACAGAGCGGTACTTTTCCTCGCTCCACTCTTCGTCCATGTTCTGGTATTCCAGCTCTTCGGTGTTCTGCTGGGCGATGGCCGCTGTCAGCTCTTTCAGGGCGGCGCGGTCAACGGTCTTGGTGTTCCAGGCCCGGTAGGTCATCGCAATCCCTCCCCGGCCAGACCATCGTTCGCCAGCATCCCCTGCAGCGCAGCGATCTCGCTGGAAACGTCCAGCGCCACGTCCGACAAAAGCTTATCGTAGAGGTTATCATAAGCCTGATTCAGGGTGTGCAGGATGCCCGCAATATCCCGGCGGATGGCCTCCGCGTTCTCGCCCTGCTGGCTCTGCACGTCGTTGTAGGTGTGCAGGAGCTTGAGGGTGGTGGGGATATAGTATTCCGCAAAGCGGCGGGCCTTGGGCAGGCTCTCGGGGTGGGCTTCCAGCCAGGCACAAATGGACTCGGTGGTCTTCTGCATATGCTGCAGCTCCTCCACAGCCCGCTCATCCTCCATGAGCTCCTGCTCCTTCTCGAGCACCTGCGCAAAGCGGCGGGTCGTCTCGAGGTTCAGGGGGACTTCTCCGGCCTGTTCCGGCGCTTTTTCCGGTTCGGGCTGGGGCTGATTTTCCTGTGCGGCGCGGTAGTCCTCTGCCGTCAGGTAGAGCTTGTCGTTTTTCTCGTCCAGCCAGGCACTGAGCCAGCCCTTGTGGATGAATTTCCGCAGCATCTTGAGAGCCTTGGTCTTCTTTTTATGCGTCAGGTCGGCCAGCATGGAGAGGGACAGGCCCTGGTGCCAGTCGAAGCCCTCGGCGGTATCGGCGTAGAGCTCCAGGGTCTTGGCGGCCTTCATACGGGATGCGCCCGCTGCGGTCAGCCAGCCGAACACAGCGGTCACAGCGGCAGAGCACCATCCGGTGGCCCGGGTGGCGCTCATGGCAAACTCGCCGATGGCACCGAGGACCGTCATATCAGCCGCCCCCGCCGCGCCGCCGGACGTGAACGCCCCCGCCGTGCCGAAGCAGGCGATGGCTGTGATGCCGAAGATGACGGCGAAAGTGATGCCGGTCGCCAGCATGGCGACGCCTGCGCTGTGGCGCTTTTTCGCGCTGGTGCGGATATTCTCGATGGCCGTCGGTTTCGGCTTCTTCGCAAAGAAATTGCGCGCCCAGTCGGTCATCCCGCTGGCGCCGGCGCTGTTTCTGGCCTCCTCGGCCCGCTTCTGGTACTCCTGTTTTCCGGCCTGAAAGGCCCGGCCTGCCTCCGAGATGCCATAACCGGCGGCGTTCACTGCGGCGCGGCCCACATCCCACACACGGTCGCCGATCTCCTCGCCCCGGCCCTCAAAGCCGTGGCGGAAGGAGTCGGACATGGTGTCGCCCAGCTCGCGGAGCTGGCGTTCCAGCTCCTGCTGCACCTTACGGCCTTCGCTGTCCTGCGCCGTGCGGTTAAAATCGTTTTCACGATCAGTCATTCAACTTCTCACCCTTCTGCCGGGCTGTACCGGCTGATGATGGCGCGGGCCACCCGCAGGCCATCGACGGCGGCACTCATGATGCCGCCCGCATATCCGGCACCCTCGCCGCAGGGATACAATCCTGCCAGCTGGGCGCATTCAAAATTTTCTTCTCGTTTCAGCCGCACCGGGCTGCTGGTACGGGTCTCGAGGCCGGTCAGAATGGCCTCGGGGGCGGTGTAACCCGCAATTTTCCGCTCGTAAGCCCGCAGACCGGCCCGCAGGGTGTCGGCCAGTTCGGTCGGCAGCAACGCGCCGAGGTCCGCAGCGACGACGCCCCGGTCATAGGTGGGCTGGACGCGGCCAATGTTCAGCCGGCCCCTGCCCTCCAAAAAGCTCTGGATGTTCTCCGCCGGGGCGGCATACTCTCCGCCGGGACGGCCTGCCGCATAGGCCCGGGCTTCCAGCTCTCGCTGGAAGGCGATGGCCTTCCGGGGGTCGTTGCCGAAGTCTTCACCGCCCACGCTGACCACCACGGCCGCGTTGGCATTCCTGCCGCTGCGGGCGTGGTAGCTCATGCCGTTGGTCACGACGCGGCCCTTTTCGCTGGCCGAAGCCACCACCTGGCCGCCCGGACACATACAAAACGTATAAACGCACCGTTTTTCAACGTGCTGCGAAAGCTGATATTCGCCGCGCGGCAGGGCCGGATGGCCCGCCGCCTCGTGGTAGAGGCTCTTTTCGATCTCCGATTGGAGATGCTCTGCCCGGAAGCCGACGCTGAAGGGCTTGCACTCCAGCACGAGGCCGCTGTCCATCAGCATCCCGAAGGTGTCGCGGGCCGAGTGGCCCACCGCGAACACCAGCGCCTCACAGGGGAACGCACCGTCCGTGGTCTGGATGCCGACGAGCTGGCCATCCCGCCGCTCGAAGCCGGTGAGGGCTGTGTTGAAGTGGACCTCGCCCCCCAGTGACTCGATCTCTTTTCGGATCGAAGTGATGACGCCCCGCAGCAGGTCGGTGCCGACATGGGGCTTCTGCTGCCAGGCGATCTCCTTTGGCGCGCCGTGCTCGAGGAACACTTCGGTCACGAAGCCGCAGAGCTCGTCGCCGATGCGGGTGGTGAGCTTACCGTCCGAGAAGGTTCCGGCGCCGCCCTCGCCGAACTGGATGTTGGCGTTCTCGTCCAACTCACCGGTGGCGGAGAAATGCTCCACGGCCTTGACGCGCTCGTCCAGCGCAGGGCCGCGTTCCAGCACGATGGGCCGGTAGCCCTGACGGGCCAGCAGCAGCGCCGCAAAGAGGCCCGCCGGGCCGAGGCCGCAGACCACTGGCCGATGCGTCAGCGGCAGGATGCCGTTCTGCACCGAGAGATCGGTCTTGCCCCGGACGGTGACGCTGCGGGAAGCACCCGCACAGGCGGTCTCTTCCCCCTCCTCTTTCAGAGTCACGGCCACGGTGTACACCAGCTTGGGCTGGCCGTGGCGGGCGTCCACCGAGAGCCGGGCGATGCCCAGATGGCTCACCTTTCCCCGGGGGATGCGGGCGAGGCGGAGGGCTTTTTCGTAGGCCTGCGGCTCCCCGGCAGAGAGGGGCAGGCGAATATCATGGATCAGGATCATATACTCAGTTACTTTCTATCTTGCACTGCACCACATAGCTGCCCAGCGCAAAAATTTTGTCGTTGGCCGGCACATAGAGGCGGCAGGCGATGTTCTGCTGGCCGATGGCGACATAGAAGTCGTCGGCGTCGATCTCAATGACCACCTGTTCCGGATTCAGTGCTTCCAGCGAACCGGCCGGGCCGCAGAGGGTGACGTTCATCAGCCGCTCCGTCTCCACGGTCAGGGTGTAGGTGGAGGGCAGGTTGATGACCTGCACACAGCTGGCGGGCAGGTTCATGGTCTTGGTTTCCAGACGGGAGCTGTCGAAGCTGACCGTGATGCTGGAGATGTTGTCCAGCAGACGGATGCCGCTGGGCAGTTCGATGGGCAATTCGTACACCTTATCCAGCGCAAAGGTGGAAAGGTCGATGGTACCCACCGACAGGGTGGACAGACGGTCGATCTGGGACTCCGGGCCGGCCACATTGAGGGTCTTTTTGCTCAGGGAGTAGACCAGCACCGAGGGGTCAAAGTCGCGGGGCGCGTTGATAAAGCTGACTTCCACCGGCAGGGTGGCCAGCTTATACACCTGCAGCGTGACCTCGACGCTGTCCGTTTCCAGAGTAGTATACTCAAATTCCACCTCCCTGCCGCTGCGGGTGTAAAAACGCAGGCTGGTGTCCAGAGTGACGGGACTGGTCAGCTCGCCGTTGTAGGTCACCTCGGCGGTGCAGGTCTCTACCTTGCTCAGCTCGGTGCTGGGTCCGGAGAGAGTCACCGTCTCCTTCGAGATGTCGGTGCCGTAGAGGATATAGCCGTCTGCTATCTTCAGGTAATTTGTCGTCACCTGGATGGGCAGGGTCTTTTCTTCCACCACATCGAACACCACGTCCACGGTGTTGTCGCCGTCGATGGAGACGGACACCCCGGTGAGCAGGGTGCTCTGGCTCCGCACCTGAAGGCGCAGGCTCTTTTCGCCGCTGTCGCGGACGCTGGACCAGTCGGGGTAGACGACAAAGTCGTTGGCCGACAGGCTGCCGATGGTGTAGCCGTCGCCGGAAAGCTTCAGGTTGACCGTTTTTTCCTCCGCATTGACGATGCTCAGGCCCCGGGAAGTGTAGGCAGCCGAATCATAGGTAAAGTCCACCGGAACATTATAGATGGTGGTGGTGGTGCCGGGCTGCACGACGATGGTGACAGCCATCCACGCGATGACTGCACCCAGCAAAGAAAGCAGGAGCCGGATGCGGCGGTCGTTCAGCAGATTGCGCTTGGGGGGTACGGCAGGCTTGCCGTTGTTCTGCTCAGTGCTCATTGCTGCTCATCCTCCTCCTTGTTGTTCACCCAGTTCAGCAGGCGCTTGCCCCGGGCCTTCCAGCCCTCGGCAGCGCTCTTCTCGCTGGCGGTCTCCTTGGGTATCATCTCATCCACCAGCCGGGTGTAAAGGGTCTGACGGTCAAAATGGCGCATGAGCACACCGTTTTTCGCCATCGAGATGATGCCCGTCTCCTCGCTGACCACGATGGCGATGGCGTCGGAGTTCTCGGCGATGCCGAGGCAGGCGCGGTGGCGGGTACCCATGTCTTTGCCCAGGTCCAAGTTGTTGGAAAGGGGCAGCACACAGCCTGCGGCCTTGATGCGGCCATCCTCGATGATGGCTGCGCCGTCGTGGAGGGGGGTACCCTCGTAGAAGATGGTACCCAGCACCTCGAGGTTGACTGCGCTGTTCACGGGCGTGCCGGTGCGGACGATCTCAGAAAGGTTGGTGTTCCGTTCCAGCACGATGAGCGCGCCGGTCTTGGTCTCCGAAAAGCGCTCTGCCGCGTCGCAGATGGCGATGATGGCGCTGCGCCACGCGCCCTTGAGGCTGGTGTCGTTGTAGCGGTTTTTATTGAAGAAGCGATAGGCCCACTGGTCGGTCTGGCCCATCCGCTCCAGCGCACGCCGTATCTCGGGCTGGAACAGCACCACCAGCGTCAGCAGACCGACTTGCAGCAGCGAGTTGAGCAGCCAGGTGACGGTGCGCATATTCAGGATGTTCGCCACCAGATAGACCGCCATCACGATGAGCGCGCCCTTGGCCAGCTGGCCGGCGCGGGTGCGGTTGACGAATCCCAGCAGCTGGTAGATGAGGAACGCGATGATGAGGATGTCCAGCAGGTCTACCAGCTTGAAGGTCTGGAAGTTTGCTACGATAGAGTTCAGAGTCATGGGTCACATTCTCCCGTTCACACTGCTTCGATGAGGGCGACGGCGTGGGCCACGATGCCCAGCCCCTCGCCGGTAAAGCCCAGATGCTCCTCGGTGGTGGCTTTGACGCTCACGGCGTCCACCGGCATCCCGAAAGCCTCGGCCAGCTTTGCCCGCATGGCCGGGATGTGGGGGGCCAGCTTCGGGCGCTGGCAGAGGATGGTGGCGTCGATGTTCTCGATGCGCCAGCCGTGCCCGGTCATGATCTCTGCCACACGGCGGGCCAGCATGAGGCTGTCGGCCCCGGCGTACTCTTCCGCCGTATCGGGGAAGTGCTGGCCGATGTCGCCCAGCGCCGCTGCGCCCAGCACGGCATCCATGACCGCGTGGGCCAGCACGTCGGCGTCCGAGTGGCCCAGCAGGCCCTTCTCATACGGCACTTCCACGCCGCCCAGGATGAGCTTGCGGCCCTCCACCAGACGGTGGACGTCGTAACCATGACCAATGCGCATTTTCTTTCCTCCGTTCTCGGCCCGGGGCAGGTCCTCCCGGGTGGTTATCTTGATGTTTGCGTAGTCGCCCTGGACCAGCTCCACCGGACGGCCCGTCAGCTCGAACAGGCTGCAGTCGTCGGTGACGAGGCGGGCGCTGGCCTCGTCCAGTTCATCCAGCGCCGCCAGATAGGCGGCCCGGTCGAAGCACTGGGGCGTCTGCACCGCATAAAGGGTACTGCGGTCGGGGGTGTTCTCCACCATGCAGCCTTCCGGCACAGTCTTGCCGTCGCCGCCCTTCGCCTGCTTGATGGTGTCCTTCACCGGCACCGCCGGGGCGGCGGCACCGCAGCGGGCAGCGGCCGCTATCGTATCGGCGATAACGCTCTGGCTCACGAAGGGCCGGGCCGCGTCGTGGACAGCCACCAGTCTGCCGTGGGCAGCGGCCACGCCGCTGCGGGCGCTCTCGGCGCGGGTCGAGCCGCCCTTCACCAGCCGCACCGGCTTTTTGCAGCGGGCAGCGGCCCGCTGGGCATTCTCACCGGACGCGCCGGTCACGATCACCAGTTCGTCCACCTCCGGACACTCGTCAAAGGCCCGGACGCTCCGCTCCAGGACGGTCTCACCGCCCAGATCGAAGCTCAGTTTATCAAATCCCATCCGGGTGGAAGAACCAGCCGCCACCAGGACTGCCGTCACACGACATTCCAATTTCTTACACCTGCCCCATTTTATTCCTGCCCTGCGCCGCACTGCACCGAGCGTATTATTATTCATTGAATATTATAGCGTATCCACCCACAAACTGCAACTGCCCGCGCCCATCAAAAATGCCCCCGTGCAGCACTTTTGGCGCTGTACGGGGGCATAAATTTTTTATGAAATTTCTGCGTTATGCGAGGATGGGCTCGATGGCAGCGGCCAGAGCATCCTTCTGAGCCTGAGCCTCGGCCAGGTCTTTGCCCAGAGTGGTGAAGTAGGTCTTGATCTTCGGCTCAGTGCCGGAGGGACGGACGACCACGGTAGCGCCGTTGTCCAGAGTGTAGATGAGGACGTTTGCGGCGGGCAGGCCGGTCTCTTCGGGCTTCTTGTAGTCGGTGACCTTGACCACCTTGTGGCCGGCCAGCTCAGTGAGGGGCTCGTCACGCAGCTTCTGCATGATGGAGGCCATCTTCTCCATGCCGGTCAGGCCGGGGAACTCGAAGCTGTCCACCTTGTTCAGGTAGCGGCCATACTGTTTATAGATCTCTTCCAGACGCTGCTTGATGGAGGAACCGATGCTGCGGTAGTAAGCGGCCATTTCGCAGATCAGCATGGAACCGATGACGGCATCCTTATCGCGTACATAGGGGCCGGCCAGATAGCCGTAGCTCTCCTCGAAGCCAAAGATGAAGCGGTCCACCTCACCGGCAGCTTCCAGATTTGCGATCTGGTCGCCGATCCACTTGAAGCCGGTCAGCACGCTGCGCATCTCCACGCCGTAGTGGGCAGCGATGGCATCGGCCAGCGGGGTGGAGACGATGGACTTGACGGCGACGGGGTCCTTGGGCATGGTACCCTTCTCGATGCGGCCGGCGCAGATGTAATCCAGCAGCAGAGCGCCCATCTCGTTGCCGGAGACCAGCTCATAGCTGCCGTCCGGACACTTCATGGCGATACCCACGCGGTCGGCGTCGGGGTCGGTGGCCAGCATCAGGTCGGCGCCGGTCTTGGTGGCGAGGTCGAGGCCCAGCTTCAGAGCCTCGAAGATCTCGGGGTTGGGGTAGGAGCAGGTGGTGAAGTAGCCGTTGGGGTACTCCTGCTCCGGCACGACGGTGATGTCGGTGACGCCCATGTCGTTCAGAACGTGGGTGACCGGCACCAGACCGGAACCGTTCAGCGGGCTGTAGACCAGCTTCAGGCCGGCGGTCTTGCACAGGCCCGGGCGCACCTGACGTGCCTCGATGGCGGCGTAGAGGGCGTTCTTGCAGTCGTCGCCCACAAAGCGGATGAGGCCCTGCTCGACGCCTTCGGCAAAGGAGATGTACTTTGCGCCGGTCAGGACATCGGTCTTCTGGATCTCGTCATAGACGATGGCGGCGGCGTCATCGGTCATCTGGCAGCCGTCCGGGCCGTAGGCCTTGTAGCCGTTGTACTTGG
>ERZ780144.2675-NODE-2675-length-14723-cov-3.510840_pt1 | contig 14723 bp, 8 predicted proteins | sample MGYA00511380_ERZ780144 | MGnify/ENA primary metagenome ERZ780144 (study PRJEB29588, sample SAMEA1965858) | human gut metagenome | biome: human gut; feature: human-associated habitat; material: faeces | place: Denmark | collected 2008/2010 ... | reverse complement strand
GCAGTTAATATCCCGGTATGGAATCCGGAAAACTGTATCCAGTGTAACAGATGTTCTTATGTCTGCCCGCACGCTGCAATCCGTCCGGTTGCTATGACCGAGGAAGAGGCTGCTAAGGTTGAGGGCGCTACCTTACCGTTAACTGGTATGCCGCAGTACAAGTTCACCATCGCTGTATCTGCACTTGACTGTACCGGTTGTGGTTCCTGTGCAAACGTATGTCCTGGTAAGAAGGGCGAGAAGGCTCTTACCATGGATAAGCTTGACAAGCACCTTGACGAGCAGAAGACCTTTGATTATGCAGTAACTCTGCCGATCAAAGAGGATGTTGTTGCTAAATTCAAAGAGACCACTGTTAAGGGTTCCCAGTTCAAGCAGCCGTTACTTGAGTTCTCCGGCGCATGTGCTGGATGTGGTGAGACTCCGTACGCTAAGCTGATCACCCAGCTGTTCGGTGACAGAATGTACATCTCCAACGCAACCGGATGTTCTTCTATCTGGGGTAACTCTTCACCGTCTACTCCTTACACCGTAAACGCTAAGGGCCAGGGTCCGGCATGGGATAACTCTCTGTTCGAGGATGCTGCAGAGTTTGGTTACGGTATGTTACTGGCTCAGAACGCAATCCGTGATGAGTTAAAGGAGAAGGTAGAGCAGGTTGCAGCAAACGAGAACGCTTCTGACGAAGTGAAGGCTGCATGCAAAGAGTACTTAGATACCTTCACCGTAGGTGCTACCAATGGTACTGCTACCGATAAGTTAGTTGCAGCTCTGGAAGGCATTGACTGCCCGACCTGCAAGTACATCGTAGCAAACAAGAACTACCTGGCTAAGAAGTCCCAGTGGGTATTCGGTGGTGACGGATGGGCTTACGATATCGGCTTCGGCGGCGTAGACCATATCCTTGCTTCCGGTAAGGACATCAACGTTATGGTATTCGATACCGAGGTTTACTCCAACACCGGCGGTCAGTCCTCCAAGGCTACCAAGACTGGTGCTGTAGCTCAGTTCGCAGCTGGCGGTAAAGAGACTAAGAAGAAAGATCTTGCAAGCATCGCAATGTCTTACGGCTATGTATACGTAGCTCAGATCTCCATGGGTGCTGATTACGCTCAGACTGTTAAGGCTATCGCTGAGGCAGAGGCATATCCGGGTCCGTCCCTGATCATGGCTTACGCTCCGTGTATCAACCATGGTATCAAGAAGGGCATGAGCAAAGCTCAGACCGAGGAGAAGCTGGCAGTTGAGACCGGTTACTGGAACAACTTCCGTTACAACCCGGCTGCTGAGAAGAAGTTCAGCCTGGACAGCAAGGCTCCGAACATGGAAGGCTATCAGGACTTCCTGAAGGGCGAGGTTCGTTACGCATCTCTGGCTATGAAGAATCCGGAGAGAGCAGCTACCCTGTTCGCTAGAAACGAGGCAGAGGCTAAAGAGCGTTACGAGTACCTGACCAAGCTGGTTAAGCTGTACGGTGACGACAACGAGTAATCGTTCGTGAGAAATTCAATATAAATCGTTCATAGCTGTCCCGGTCCGCCGGGCAGCATGAGCGGGTCAGTTCCGGATGGAATGACTTGTGCTGTAGCGGAAAAAAAGCTCCCGAACCTGCTTTCGCAGGCCGGGAGCTTTTTTGTACAGATGGAATCGGGAAACGCCAGTCGAAAAATACAGGGGACCGGAGCATTTTTCAACTGGCGTTTCCAGCAACTGTATCATTTAGGCGAAAATTGCACCAAGCAGTCCGTAGGATAAAAGAGACATGATCACGGTAGCTATGATAATTCCAATGAGGATGGCGCCGATGGCTTTGCCGAATTTCATGTGAAGCAGGGCGGCCACCAGGGAGCCGGTCCAGGCGCCGGTGCCTGGAAGCGGGATGCCTACAAAAAGAACCAGGCCCCAGAATCCGAATTTTTCAATCTGTCCTTTGTTTTTATCGGCTTTTTGCCGGATCCAGACAGCAAACTTTCCAAGTCCGGGAATGCGTTCCATGACATTCAGGATTTTTTCAATGAGCAGCAGGATGAATGGAATCGGGAGCAGGTTTCCGATCACGCAGATGGGAATGGCCCGCAGGATCGGAACATTTAAGAGGGCGGGGGATGCAGCGAGCAGTCCGCCTCGCAGCTCCAGGATCGGGATCATGGAGATGATAAAGATGATCACTTCGCCGGATACTTTTCCCCCAAGCAGGGAAGCAAGTCCCTGTACAAGAGTATCAGTCATAATATATCCTCACTTTTCTGTATGGAATTGTGTGAATTTGCCGGAAATATCAGGAAATATCCTGCAATAGGGCCGGCCAAAAAGTCACATACGGTTTATTATAGGAGAAAGTACAGAAAAATTCAATTGCTTCCGCAGATTCGTTTATAAAAAATACTATGTTGATTTTCCCCAGAATATGCTAAAATGTAACGAGTGCAAGAGAGCCAGAAGCATGCTTGCATGCTTCTGGCGAACGACGAGGCAATCGAGTGACGAAGTCACGAGAACGAGTGCAAGAGAGAAAGGACAGGCAGATAAGCTATGAAGCGGTTGTGGAAGATACTGGGGATTCTGTTGGGAACGGCACTGCTGCTCAATGTGGTAACAGAGATTCTGAATCGAAAATCCTTTGTGGGAACGGTTCGTTTTATGATTCATGCGCCGATGGTATTCTTGCTGGATACGCTGCTGCTTCTGGCCCCGTTTCTGCTGGTATTTTTTACAAGGCACAAAGTATTTTTGGCGGTTGTGTTCTTGGTGATCGGCTTTGCTGCGGCAATTATCAATAGTGTGCTTCTGGTGTTCCGGACAACGCCGTTTACTGCGGCGGATCTTCGTCTGGTGAAATATGCTGCAACACTTCTGACAACCTATCTGACCTGGTGGCAGATTATTCTGATGGCAGCGGCAGCTGTGGCAGCTATCCTTTTTTGCGTGCTGCTCTGGCGAAAGGCACCGGTGGATCTGCAGAAAGTAAACCTTACAGAGTCCGGCTGTGTGGCTGCTGTAACCATGCTGGTAATCTGGGGAATGTTGAATTTTTCAGTTGCCTCCGGCCGTGTGGCACTTCATTTTGGAAACATCGGCCAGGCCTACAAGGATTATGGAGTGGCGTACTGTTTTGCCAACTCTCTGTTGAATACAGGGATTGACAAGCCGGACGGTTATGACACGGAAGCGGTGGATCAGCTTGAGAGCGAGGAGCAGACCCAGGTGGAGGTTCCGAAAACCATAGAAGGACGTTATCCGAATATCATCATGCTTCAGCTGGAATCTTTTTTTGATCCGACACTATGGCGAAATAATCCGGTGCAGGGTGATCCCATTCCGATGTTTCATTTCCTGGAACGAAATTTTCCATCCGGATATTTAAGCGTTCCGTCTGTAGGAGCCGGCACAGCCAATACAGAGTTTGAATGTATCAGTGCCATGAATCTGGATTTTTTCGGTCCGGGTGAATATCCGTACAAGACGATCCTGCAGAAAACGGCCTGCGAGAGTATGGCCTTTGATATGAAAAATCTGGGCTACAAGGCTCATGCGGTGCATAATAATGAGGCAACCTTCTATGACCGCCACAAGGTATTTGCCCAGCTTGGATTTGATACGTTTACCCCCATCGAATACATGTATGACATTGAGCGGAATCCGACTGGCTGGTGTAAGGACAAGGTACTGGTGGGAGAAATTGAAAAAGTACTGGATTCCTCGATCGGAAGTGATTTTGTATACACGATTTCCGTACAGGGGCATGGAAAATATCCGTCTTTTGAGTATTACTGCGAGCAGATCCATGAGATGGATGAATTTGTGGGGCAGCTGATCAATATGCTGAATACCCGTATGGAACCGACCGTTCTGGTGCTGTATGGAGACCACCTGCCTGGTTTTGAGTGGACAGCTCAGGAGATGGAGAATGAAAGCCTCTTCCAGACAAAATATGTTGTGTGGAACAATGTGAATCTCCCGGCGGTGAAACGGAATGTAGAGGCATACCAGCTTGCGGCGCATGTGCTGAATATGCTGGATATCCATGAAGGAACCATGCTGCGTTTTCATCAGCGGCATCTGGATGCCTGGGATACGGATACCCAGAGCTACCTGGATGCGATGAAGCTCCTCCAGTATGATATCCTGTATGGTGATCATGAGGTTTATGGAGGAGAATCTCCGTATCAGGCAACACAGCTGGAGTTTGGGGTTACACCGATCATCCAGGGAACTACAGTGCATAATACGGATCAGGTGATCGTATTCGGAGGACCGTTCAACATCTGGTCTAAGATTTGCGTGAACGGGAAGGCTGCAGATACCCAGTATTATTCAAAGACAAGGCTGATCGCAAAGGGTGTGGAACCAAAAGAAAAAGAAGAAATTACAGTACAGCAGGTGGGACGCGACAAGATCCATCTTGGAACGGCAAGAAAGAAACAATAAATGATACCGGAAGAAGAGTAGCAGACAGGAGACTAGAACTATGAATATTCAGGAAGAATGGGAACTGCATAAGCCGAAAAAGAAGACCTGGGGACGTTTTCTGCGGGTAATATTCGGGCGAACCACATTTGTGATCACGGCACTTCTGATCCAGCTTGTGATCCTCTGCCTGAGCTTTCAGTGGCTGCGGGAACATGTATTTTACCTGTATGGTGGTTTTGTTGGACTGAGTGCGGTTGTTGTGATCTACATTATCAATAAAAATCAGAATCCGTCTTATCAGCTCTCCTGGATCATTCCTGTGCTGGTGTTTCCGGTGTTCGGCGCATTGTTTTATCTGTTTGTGGAGACGCAGCCGGGAACCCGGGCCATTGACAGGAGACTGAAAGAAATTATAAAGGAAACGGAATCGATGCTGAGACAGCGGCCGGAGGTTATGGAACGTCTGTACCGTGAGAGCCGGGGAACTGCGCGGCTGGCCTACTATATGAACAGGTATGGAGGATATCCAATCTGGGAAAACACCAGCGCACAGTATTTTCCGCTGGGAGATGACATGTATCCGGTGCTTCTGGAGGAACTGAGGAAAGCAGAACGTTATATTTTCATGGAATATTTTATCGTGGAAAAAGGCGAAATGTGGGACAGTATTCTGGAAATCCTGAAAGAGAAGGCGGCCGCCGGTGTGGAAGTGCGTTTTATGTACGATGGTATGTGCTGTCTTACCCTGATGCCTTACGGATATCCAAAGCAGCTGGAAAAATACGGAATCCACTGCAAGATGTTTTCTCCGGTGCGTCCGGTCCTTTCTTCCTATCAGAATAACCGCGACCACCGTAAGATCACAGTCATTGATGGCCACACTGCCTTTACCGGCGGAGTGAATCTGGCAGACGAGTACATTAACCGCAAGGTGCGGTTTGGACACTGGAAGGATACCGCCATTATGCTGAAGGGTGATGCGGCCACCGGATTTCTGATGATGTTTCTGCAGATGTGGAATATTACGGAACACCGGACGGATGATTATGCCAGGTATCTGTACCGGCCGGCTGCTCAAAAACCGAAAGAGCCGGACGGTACCGGCTTTGTGATGCCATACGGGGACAGTCCGCTGGATAACGAGACAGTAGGACAGCATGTTTATATGGATATCTTAAACGAATCCCGTTATTATGTGCATATCATGACACCGTATCTGATCCTGGACAGTGATATGATCACTTCGCTGACGTTTGCGGCAAAGCGCGGTATTGAGACGATCATCATCATGCCGCATATTCCGGATAAGATCTATGCGTACCTCCTGGCCCGGTCTTATTACGCGGAGCTTCTTCAGGCCGGCGTGAAGATCTATGAGTATATGCCTGGGTTTGTACATGCCAAGGTATTTACCAGTGATAACACGAAAGCCGTGGTAGGTTCCATTAACATGGACTACCGAAGCCTGCATCTGCATTTTGAGTGCGCCGTGTACCTGTTCAGGAATCCGGCTGTACAGCAGGCCGAAGCTGACTTCCAGGAAACTCTGAAACACTGTCAGGAAATCACCCTGGAAGACTGCAGAACTTATCCGATGCCGAAGAAGATTGCGGGTAAGGTGCTGCGGCTGTTTGCGCCGCTGATGTAAAATTCAGTAATGCCGTACCTCTGCGGCTGACCGGATCTTCTGAATGACAGGTTCGGCGGCCTCGGAGGTGAAATACTGGAAGGTGCATGCTGGCACCTTCTTTTTTAGTGCTTCAAAGTTGCCGCCTCTGATCAGGCAGCGTACCTCGGAGGCGCTGATGGCACCGTCCTCATCGGCCTTTCGCGGGATGATGTTGCAGCCAAGGCCTGCGGCTGTCAGTTCCTCTGCCATCACCTGATTGTAGATGCCGGTTACCTGGCTAAAGGGTTCTTCGCCCACGAAGCGGTCGGTCACGGACAGGGCCTTGGCAATGCGCAGAAAGACCTGAATATCCAGCTTGGCGTGGGACCGGATGACAGTGTCGGAGTCTTTTAAAAAGTAGGATGGGAAGGTGGCGTTGGAAATCATGTAGGGACCGGTTTCGTGGCAGATCACATTTGGAAGATCTGCGCAGCCCTCTGCCACCAGCCGTTTGCGGACGGAGAAAGGAACGAGGGAGACATCTTCGGATACCACAAACACATGGAGCAGATCTACGGCTGAGGCTGCCTGCTCTAAGAGGTAGCGGTGACCCAGGGTGAAGGGGTTGGCATTCATGATGACAGCACCGGTTTTCACAGGCGGAGCCGGATTTCCTTCTGTTGCCGTGAAATCTGCGGTTTCTTTCTGCAGCCGCTTCAGATAATCGGCAAAGCCGGTCCTGCGGTTTTCCATGAAAACAACTTTGCCTTCTACCCGGGCAATTTCGTAAAAGCCCAGATCACCAAAGAAACGCGCAGTATTACATTTTGTATACAGAAAGAGACTGGTGTTGCCGCGGCTGTACTGAAACTCGATCAGATGGGAGATGATCTGGTTCATCAGGCCTTCTCCCTGATGCTCGGAAGAAACAGCCATACAGCGCAGTGTGTTGGCAAAACAGGATCCGGTTGCCACAAGATCGTAATTATCATCGAACAGTCCGATGCTGTAATCGAGGTTTTTGTCCCGCTCGATTCCTTCTTTTTCTAATAATGCGTCCATCTGGCGCACAGCGCGCTTATCGGTGGGTAAAATTCTGCTTACGGTATAGTCTGACATCACTCATAATTCCTCCGGATTTCGTATTGCCCCTAGTATAACGCATTCGCGGAGAAAATGCGAATATATCCTGAGTTATGGGGGATATTTGTAAATATCTATAGTATGGAAGAGAAGGAGATCCTTATATGAATAACGAAGAAAATGTGAACCAGAACGATGCCCGGGCTATCCTGGATGGCAGCAACGGCAAACACAAAATCTGTCTGCTTTCCATTATCGGAGAAGTGGAAGGCCATGAAAATCTTTCCGGCAATACGAAAACCACCAAATATGACCAAATCCTGCCAAAGCTGGCGCAGCTGGAAGATGACGACAGCGTGGAAGGCCTTCTGGTATTGCTAAATACTTCTGGAGGTGATGTAGATGCCGGCCTGGCCATTGCGGAGATGATCGCCTCTCTTTCCATGCCGACGGTATCCCTGGTCCTGGGCGGCAGCCATTCCATCGGAGTGCCGCTTGCAGTGTCAACAGATCATTCCTTTATTGTGCCGACTGGGACCATGATGGTGCATCCTGTGCGGATGAGCGGGACCGTGATCGGGGCTTCCCAGACTTATGAGTATTTTGAGATGATCCAGGACCGGATCCTGACTTTTGTGAGTGAGCACGCAAAGATCGCCTACGATCAGGTGAAGAAGCTGATGCTGAACACGGAAATGCTGACGAAAGATCTCGGTACTGTGCTGGTAGGCCAGGATACGGTAAAGGCCGGACTGATCGATGAGGTTGGAGGGATCCGGGAGGCACTTAGGTATTTGTATCAGCAGATTGAAGCAGGAGCGTAAGCTCTGTCGGGACCGTTTGGGAATCCTGTGTCCGGTTTTCCGTGGCTTGCATTTCCTGATATTTTTTTGTATACTAACTACATTGGGAAAGAGGAGGCCGAAGTTTGTGGCAGCGAAGAAACAGCAAAATCGAGTAAATTCAGACAGAACGGGAAAAGCGGCAGGCAGTAGAAAGTCTGTGCGTTCCGGTGCTCAGGGAGCGTCAGAAGGACGCAAACCGGGCAGACCGAGGCGGGTCCAGGAGCCGGAACCGGAGCAGGAGGGACTGGTCCGTGCAGAGGTCATTGTGTTAGGGTCATTTGCTCTGGCTGTGCTTTTATTTTTGAGCAATTTTCATTTGTGCGGATTTGCAGGTGATTTCTTAAGAGGAATCCAGATTGGCCTGTTTGGCCTTCCGGGCTATGTGGCTCCGCTGGTTCTCTTTATCGGAACCTGCTTTTATCAGGCCAACCGCGAAAACCGGATTGTACTGCAAAAGACCGTTGCTACGGCCGCAGCGTTTTTCCTGTTATGTGGTTTTTCACAGATGATGTTCGGGCAGCAGCCGGAAGCAGGGAAAGGCATTTTTGAATATTACCGCCTTTCAGCAGCATCCGGTATGGGCGGAGGCCTGTTTGGAGGCCTGCTGTTTGGCGGAATCCGTGCCTTTATCGGAAGTATCGGAGCATTTCTGGTCATGGCGGTTGGAATGATCATCTGCATGGTGTGCATTACCCAGCGCTCTTTTGTGAAAGCGGTAAAACGTCACAGCGATGTGGCCTATCAGCACGCAAGAGAAGATATGGAGCGGCGCCGTGAGCTTTATGCCGAGCGTCAGGAAGAACGAAGGCGTCTTCGGGAGGAGCAGCGGGTGCGGGGCGTGAATTTGGGTTCCACGAAGCTGTCAGCTTCTGACAATGAAGATGCAGAGGATATGCCGCAAGAAGGCTTCGAAGCTGGCAGGGATGGCAGCAATGAAGAAGATTACGGGAAAAGCAGTGAAGATGGCGGCAGCGCAGACCTGCAGGCCGGCAGTCAGGCTGCGGATGAGGCGTCAGAGGAGGCTCCGGCTCCCGGAACATCGCGCGGGCGGCGCCTGTCTCCGGAGGAAGCCATGGAACCGGATCTGTCGGATATTTTTACAGGCAGTATTACCATGCCGGAAGATGACTATGATCTGGAGGCAGCGGCAAAGCGCCTGACAGAGTCCGGTTTTGGACAGTTTGAGCAGGCGGGGGAGGTTTTTACCGGCGGTGCCAGAAGACTGGATGAAGAATCCGCGGTGAATCCGGCGCATGATCAGACAGTGCTGTCAGGGCATCAGCAGGAACCGGAGCAGATTCAGGATGAGGCTCCGTGGGATGAGCCTGCAAAAGCAGAACATGAGGAGTGTACATATACCCGGCCGCAGGAGCCTGCATGGCAGGAGGCAGCCCCGGAGGAGTATCTTCCAGAGCCGGATGTGGCTTACACCGTTAAGACGGAGCAGAACACCGATTTCGCAATCCCGGAAGGGAACAAGCATGTGGTAACAGCCGGCGGCAAGGTGATCGATACCGATACCGAGGCTCTTCAGAAGAAGCTGGAGTCTGCAAAGAAAGCGGCAGCAGCGAAGAAAGAAGCAGAAACTGCAGACAGTGAAGCGACTGTGGAACAGCAGATTCAGGAAACGGAAGAGGAACCGAAGAAGGAATATGTCTATCCGCCCCTCAGCCTCTTAAAGCGCGGCGGCAGAAATTCCGGCGGCTATTCTGAGCAGGAGTACCGGGAGACAGCTGTGAAGCTGCAGCAGACGCTCCGGAATTTTGGCGTTGGCGTTACCGTGACGAATATCAGCTGCGGCCCTTCTGTTACCCGTTATGAGCTTCATCCGGAGCAGGGGGTCAAGGTCAGCAAGATCGTGGGTCTGGCCGATGACATCAAATTAAGCCTGGCTGCGGAGGATATCCGTATTGAGGCGCCGATCCCGGGCAAGTCTGCCGTGGGTATTGAGGTTCCGAACAAGGAGAAAACATCCGTATTCCTGCGTGACCTGCTGGAGTCTGATACCTTCCAAAAGCACCCGTCAAAGCTGGCTTTTGCGGTTGGTAAAGACATCGGAGGTCAGGTTGTGGTGACGGATATTGCCAAGATGCCGCATCTGCTGATCGCGGGCGCTACCGGATCCGGTAAGTCTGTCTGCATCAATACCATCATCATGAGCATCATCTACAAGGCAGATCCGGAGGATGTCAAGCTTATCATGGTAGACCCGAAGGTCGTAGAGCTCAGTGTATATAATGGTATCCCGCATCTTCTGATCCCGGTCGTGACGGATCCGAAGAAGGCATCCGGCGCGTTAAACTGGGCAGTGGCAGAGATGACGGATCGTTACAAGAAGTTTGCCAAATACGGAGTGCGTGACGTAAAGGGATACAACGCGAAGATTGAAACTATTCAGGATATCGAAGATGAGAACAAACCGAAGAAGCTGCCGCAGATCGTCATCATCGTTGATGAGCTTGCGGATCTGATGATGGTGGCTCCGGGCGAAGTAGAGGATGCCATCTGCCGTCTGGCCCAGCTGGCCCGCGCGGCAGGCATTCATCTGGTCATCGCGACCCAGAGACCGTCTGTCAATGTCATCACCGGTCTCATCAAGGCCAACGTGCCGTCACGAATCGCGTTCTCCGTTTCTTCCGGAGTGGATTCCCGTACCATTATTGACATGAATGGCGCGGAAAAGCTTTTAGGAAAGGGTGATATGCTCTTTTATCCGGCAGGCTTCCCGAAGCCGCAGCGAGTGCAGGGCGCCTTTGTCTCAGATACGGAAGTCCAGCAGGTAGTGGACTTCTTAACCGAGCAGGGGCTTAGCGCCCAGTACAGTCCGGAGGTGGAAAACAGTATGAATTCGGCTCCTTCTGCCCAAGCCTCCGGCCCGTCTAACAGCCGGGACGAGTACTTTGAGCAGGCAGGCCGTTTCATAATAGAAAAAGAAAAGGCATCCATTGGAATGCTGCAGCGCATGTTCAAGATTGGATTCAACCGTGCCGCAAGAATCATGGACCAGCTGGCAGAGGCCGGTGTGGTCGGAGAGGAAGAGGGAACAAAGCCCCGCAAGGTTCTTATGACCATGGAAGAGTTTGATCAGATCATTTAATCCACACTACACATGAAAAGGGAGGAATCTGGCTATGAAAACAGATATCGAAATCGCGCAGGAGGCGGTAAAGCTTCCAATCAAAGAGGTTGCAGAGAGCTATGGAATTGTTGAGGATGATCTGGAACTGTACGGTAAGTATAAGGCAAAGATCACGGATGAACTGTGGCAGCAGGTTAAAGACCGTCCGGACGGAAAACTGGTTCTGGTAACTGCCATCAATCCGACTCCGGCAGGAGAAGGAAAGACTACCACAAGCATTGGCCTGGCAGATGCTCTTACAAGACTTGGAAAAAAGACCATGATCGCGCTGCGTGAGCCATCTCTGGGACCGTGCTTCGGCATTAAGGGCGGAGCAGCAGGCGGCGGATTTGCCCAGGTTGTTCCGATGGAGGATTTAAACCTTCATTTTACCGGTGATTTCCATGCCATCACTTCTGCCAATAACCTTCTGGCAGCACTCCTGGATAACCACATCCAGCAGGGCAACGCTCTTCAGATTGATACCAGACAGATCCTCTGGAAACGCTGCCTGGACATGAACGACCGTGTACTGCGTAATGTGGTGGTTGGCCTTGGCGCAAAGGCCGACGGCGTGGTTCGTGAGGATCATTTTGTCATCACCGTAGCTTCCGAGATCATGGCAATTCTGTGCCTGGCCAATGACATGAATGATTTAAAAGAGCGTCTCGGCAAGGTCATTGTCGCATATAATTATGCCGGAGAGCCGGTTACCGCAGCGCAGTTAAACGCAGTAGGTGCCATGGCGGCCCTGTTAAAGGATGCCATCAAGCCGAACCCGATCCAGACTCTGGAGCATACCGGAGCCCTGGTACACGGCGGACCGTTCGCGAATATTGCCCATGGCTGCAACAGTGTGCGCGCGACCAAGACAGCCTTAAAGCTGGCTGATATCGTGGTAACCGAGGCTGGATTCGGCGCAGATCTGGGCGCTGAGAAATTCCTGGATATCAAGTGCCGCAAGGCAGACTTAAAGCCGGATGCAGTGGTTCTGGTGGCAACCGTCCGCGCGTTAAAGTACAACGGCGGTGTGCCGAAGACCGAGCTTTCCGCAGAGAACCTGGATGCTTTAAAGAAGGGTATTGTGAACCTGGAGAAGCACATTGAAAATCTGCAGAAATTTGGTGTTCCGGTTGTGGTAACCTTAAACTCCTTTGTGACCGATACGGAAGCAGAGTATGCGTTCATCCGCGATTTCTGTGAGGAGCGTGGCTGTGAGTTCGCTCTTTCTGAGGTATGGGCAAAAGGCGGAGAGGGCGGAGAAGCCCTGGCACAGAAGGTTCTTGACACCCTTGCAAATAAGGAGAGCCATTACCATGCCCTGTACCCGGATGAGATGAGCTTAAAGGATAAGGTAAAGACCATTGCCACCGAGATTTACGGCGCAGATGGTGTTTCCTATGCACCGGCTGCATCCAAAGCGCTGGCTCGCATTGAGGAGATGGGCTTTGGCAATCTTCCGGTCTGCATGGCGAAGACTCAGTACTCCCTGTCCGATGACCAGACCAAGCTGGGACGTCCGACCGGATTTACCATCAATGTGCGTGATGCTTATGTATCCGCTGGAGCCGGCTTCGTGGTAGTGCTGACCGGGGCCATCATGACCATGCCGGGACTTCCGAAGAAACCGGCGGCAGATGGCATTGATGTGGATGAAAATGGTGTGATCACCGGATTATTCTAATTTGAAATTGTCGCGAAGGCGTGGGCTGCTCTGGCAGCTGCGCTTTTTGCGTGGAAGTCCGCTATGCCAGAATTTTGCGCAGTGCAAACGAAAGCAGACGGATAGAAACTAAGAAAGGATAGACAAGAGTATGACGATAAAAGACTGGTTAGAGGGATTTTCTTACAAGCTGGTTCAGGGAAGCCTGGACGTGGAGGTAAACGAGGTTGTGTACGACTCCAGAAAGGCTGCTCCTGGCGCGGTGTTTGTCTGCATGAAGGGTACGAAAATCGATTCCCATGATTTTATTCCTCAGGTGACAGAGGCAGGAGTAAAGGTACTTGTGACCGAGCATCCGGTGGAGACACCGGAGGATGTCACTGTGGTGGAGACCGAAAACGGAAGAGAGGCGCTGGCTCTGTTATCGGCAGCACGCTTTGGCTATCCATCCCGGAAGCTTACCATGATCGGGGTAACCGGTACCAAGGGAAAGACCACCACCACCCATATGATCAAGACCATTCTGGAGACTGCCGGTAAAAAGACCGGTATGATTGGTACCAATGGCGTTTACATCGGAGAAGAACATTTTCCAACCGTGAATACCACACCGGAATCCTATGATCTGCACCGCTATTTCGCGAAGATGGTGGAAGCTGGCTGTGAGTGCTGCGTGATGGAGGTTTCCTCCCAGGCCATGAAGATGCACCGGGTGGCAGGTATTCACTTCAACTATGGGCTCTTCACCAACATTTCTCCGGATCACATCGGAAAAGATGAGCACGCGGACTTTGCGGAGTATTTATATTACAAGAAACAGCTGTTCCACCAGTGTGACCGTGCCCTGATCAACGTGGATGATGAATATATTGACGATATTGTAAAAGATATTCCGTGCCCATGGACCGGATTTGGCCTGAAAGAGGGCGCCGGTTTCCAGGCAGAGAACATTCATTATGTCTCTGAGCCGGATTTTGTGGGCGTGGAGTTTGATATCAGGGGCGAGCACCAGATTCCGGTGCGTGTCAGCATCCCTGGCAAATTTAATGTATACAATGCGCTGGCGGCAGCAGCGGTTACTCTGTGGGTTGGTGTTCCGGCAGAAAAGCTGCAGCATGCCCTGGAGCACCTGAAAATCAACGGCCGTATGGAGATTGTATACACCTCTGAGAAGTGCTGCGTCATCGTAGACTACGCCCACAACGCAGTCAGCATGGAGAGCCTTCTGGCAACGCTTAGGGAGTACCATCCGAAGCGTCTGGTAGTAGTCTTTGGCTGCGGTGGAAACCGCTCGAAGGACCGTCGTTACTCTATGGGGGAGATTGGCGGCCGCATGGCGGATCTGTCCATCATCACCGCAGACAACTCCCGGTTTGAAAAGGTGGAGGATATCATTGCGGATATCCGCGGTAGCATTGAGAAGACCGGCGGTAAATTCATTGAGATTCCGGACCGGAAAGAGGCCATTACCTACAGCATCACTCACGCGGAGCCGGGCGATATGATTGCCATCATTGGCAAGGGCCATGAGGACTATCAGGAGATCAACGGTGTGCGTTACCCATTCCTGGACCGTGCGGTGGTGGAAGAGGTTGTGAAGAATTTGTAAGGGAACATGTGTGCGGCAGGCTTTGAAAAGCAGGAATGCGAAAACAGAGCCTGCAGGCACTTGGAAGAAAAGAAACAGGAAAAGAGATCCGGAAATGGAAAATATAACGGTAAAAGAGATTGTGGCTGCCACGGGCGGCCGGCTTCTGTGTGGAAACGAAACACAGAAGATTGCACATTTGAGCATTGATTCGAGAACCATGAAGGGAAATGACCTGTTTGTGCCGCTCATTGGGGAAAAGGTGGATGCGCATCGTTTTATAGAGCAGGCCTTTGGCGCGGGCGCGGTGGCTGTGCTGACTTCCGAGCATGATACGGCAGAGGATGCGGAGCATGCCTGGATCCGTGTGGCTGATACCAAAAAGGCGCTGCAGGACATCGGCCGCT
>ERZ780144.2662-NODE-2662-length-14809-cov-26.863630_pt1 | contig 14809 bp, 13 predicted proteins | sample MGYA00511380_ERZ780144 | MGnify/ENA primary metagenome ERZ780144 (study PRJEB29588, sample SAMEA1965858) | human gut metagenome | biome: human gut; feature: human-associated habitat; material: faeces | place: Denmark | collected 2008/2010 ... | reverse complement strand
ACCGCTGCGATTTTTGCATGAAGGTCAGATAATAGCGGGGAGGCAGATTGGTATGGAAATCAAACGATTTGGCAATATAGAGGGAAAGACCATGATGCTGCTGCACGGAAATCTTATGTGCTGGCAGCAGTTTGAGGATTTGATCCCGCTGCTGGAAAGGAAATTCTGCGTGTATGCCGTCAGCTTCGACGGCTTTGATGGAACCGGTGAAACGACCTACACGACTGCCCGGGATCAGGCGGACAAGTTGGCCGCTTATATTGAAAAAGAGCTTGACGGACAGTTGGATCTGCTTTTTGCAGAGTCGCTGGGCTGCGGACCGGCTGTTTTTCTGAAGGCTTCCCCAACCGTTCAGATCGATCGGATGATCCTCAGCGGGCCAGAGTATCTGGATTTCGGAGTGTTGAATCGACTGATTTTGAAGGTCATGCCGCAAAAGCAATATCGAACGGCACACGAAAAGTACATGCCTGCATGGGCGCTGCGCTTTATGGGGCAGACGGAGCAGGGAATGCAGACTATGCTCCGCCGTATCCCGGATCATATCAGCTTGGAATCCGTCCGGGCCACTTGGGAGGCAGGACTTTATCTCTATCGAACGGACTTTTTGGTACAGCCCGATGCAAAGGTCGCCTGTTGGTACGGAGAAAAAGAAGGGCACATGAAAAAGGCCATCCAGCGGCTGCGGACGGCATATCCGAGCCTGATCATCCGCTGTTTCCCCGGTTTCGGCCATGGTGAGATCATCAATCATCCGGCACTGCTTGTGTCGGAGATGGAGCACTTTCTGGCAGACGGCGAGACAGTGGCAGATGCGCAGCAGAATCAGGAAAGTGAAATACAATGAAAGTTACAACATTAGACGAGAAATCCATCCGTGATATCGGCCATGCCTTCGGCTATTATGACTACGGACAGGAAACGGGAATGTCCGCTGCCTTTTCCGGGAAAGAAGCCACTGCAAACTATATCTGTGCTTATGTGCGCGGGGTGATGCGGGGCGGCTTTCTGCACACTACCAGCGAGCAGGGTGAGGGCTATATCGCCTATAAGCTGCCGAAGGAGAAGACGGGACTCAAGACGATGTGGCCCATTGCCTGCGGAATGCTGCGCAACTCCACCCTGAAGCGCCTTCTGCGGTTTGGTATCGCTATCAAGCGGGGAGAAGCTTCCCTGCAAGACCGCATGGACAAGGAAAAGAAACCCTACATTTTCGTTGGACTTGTCTGTGTGCGGGAGAAATATCAGGGGCAGGGATATATGCGAAAGGTGCTGGACATTGCCTTTGCCGAGGGCAATCGGCTGGGCGTGCCGGTGATTCTGGAAACGAATGCCAAATCTAAGTGCGACAAATATGTACATCTGGGCATGGAACTTGCCGGAGTGCGGGATATCGGCGAATTTGGAAAGCTGTATGACCTGATCAAAAAACCGGACGCGGAAAAGCAGCAGTTTGTCAGTACGGAGGCATCAACATCAAAATGAAAATCACGGTTCTTGTAACGCTCATGGTATTTCTGGCATACTTTCTTGTTTTATACGGCGGGGTGGGTTTCATTCAGGACAAGCGTTTTTTCTCATCCGCACCAAAGGAAAATCTGGACGCAATCCCCGATACAAAGGAACGATTTCCCGGCGCACATAGTATCGGCTGGGTGATTGAGATCATTGCCATCCTGCTTTTTCTCGCTGCGGCGGCACTAAGCGTATGGGACGGCGTCAGAAACGGCTTCGGCTTCCTGGACTTCTTTGTGCGGTTTCTCGCCGTGCTCTACGCCATGGAGATCTACGACATCATTTTCTTTGACTGGGTGCTGCTGTGCCACTCCAATTTCTTTCCGCATTTCTATCCGGAGCTGAAGGGCGTGGTCGGTCCGCATATGTTCGGCTATAACAAGCGAACACATATCCGGCACTTTGTGATCTACATTCCCGCCTCCGCTGTGGCAGCGTGGCTTTGCGCGCTGCTTTGAGGACGTGTGACAGAAGCAATCGTTTTGGGAGGCAGAGATTTTCTATGCGTGTGATAAAAAAAGTCCTGCATGAAAAAAGAAAAACAACAGAAGCCCATATCCAGCAGCTTCAGCATAAGGGAAAACAAGGAATCCGCTACACCGCGATGATGCCAGATGCCCGATTCGCACGCAGACTGAGAGGAGAAAAACAATGATCGTACTGCAACTGCTGCTTTATTGTCTGCTGTTTACCGCAATGGTAAAAATCGCTGTGATCGGCGGTGCTGTCAATGGACTATACTTTTATCCCAAGGAGGTGCAGGATCGCGCCATCGAACTGGGACTGATCGACCGCAATACGATGAACCGGAAACGAAAATGCTTTATGATACTGTTCTTTATCGTGATGCTTGCTGCTCTTGTGCTGATCATCGGTTTGTGGAACGGGGCTTCCTCCTTTGGTGAGGTCTATTGGCAGGCGCTGCTGTTTCTTGAGGTCATGAATATCTATGACGGCGTTGTAATCGACAAGCTATGGGTCGGGCACAGCCAGTTTTGGGTGCTGCCAGGGCTTGAAGATGCGCCGTTCGTGCAGACCTGGAGGCAGGTGCTGAAAAAGCGAAGCATACTGGCGCTGATCTGGGTTGCGGGAGCGGCAATTGTCGGCGGTATTGTCCATTTGATTTTCTAAGAAGTTGGAAATTGCCCAAATGAAAAGCAGAATCATGAACTGCAATCGGAGGCAAAAAAGATGAAGACGGAGAAACCGAAAAAGCTGATTCGATGGTACATTCTCGGTGTGATCGGGGCAGTATTGACGATCCTGGCGGCAGGCATTGTGGTGCCCGCTTTGTCCTATCTGCTCAGCTTTGCCGCCGGAGCCATGCTGTATGTGGTGGTGGAGGAGCTGATCCCGGAAATGTCGCAGGGGCAGCACTCTAACGTCGGCACGGTGTTTTTTGCGGTAGACTTCAGCGTGATGATGGTACTGGATGTGGCACTGGGATAGCGCATGGTTGAGAAAATTGCGATGCAAGGGGCGAAGAAAGGAAAAATATGAAAGACAGAGATCTGCCAGTTGACCACAGCTGCCATTCCAAGCCCTGCAAAAGACGGATTGTGGAGATCGGATTGAATAAACAGTATGATTGATATCATTTTTCATGACAAAACGGGGGTCACTCCCTATAATCCCGGACAAACAGGCGGCTTTGAAAATGCGGCCGGAAGTGGAGAAATTCACTATTACCGGCTGTTTGATGGCGTGGGGATCATGCTGCTGCGGCTGGAGATGGAGACCTATACGGAAATCCGCACGCAGATCGGTATGATAGAGATCAATTTCTGCATCAATGGCCGTTTTGAAACCAGCTTTTCCATGCGTGATAGCGTTCTGCTAAAGCCGGGGGATATGGCCGTCAGCTGCTACGACGGACGGCATGGAACACGTTCAGAGTCACGGTTCCCGCTGGGCTGTTACGAAGGGCTGTGTCTGGAAGTTGATCCAGCAGCCGCTCAGAACTGGCTTGAGAAGAACGCACCGGGCTTTTCGGTGGATTTTGCGGTACTGAAGCAGAATCTTCTGGGAAACCGATGGTTCATGTTCGGTACGGCAGGACCCCGCTGTGAGCACGTTTTCCGGGAATTGTACGAAAATGCGCCCTACATGGATCTCCGGTTCCTGCGGCTCAAGGTGGTGGAGCTGTTGATGCTGCTGAGCCGCATTCCGCAGGAGGAAGGAACGGACTTGTACTGTTCTACCGAACAGACCGAACTGGCACACCATCTCCGGGATCACCTTCTGACAAACCGGGAGGGGTATGTCTCCCTTGCGCAGCTGGCAGAAGAACACGGGATCTCGGTTTCGCACCTGCAAAAAATGTTCAAACAGGTCTACGGTGTGCCAGTATACCACTATATCAAGGAATACCGTCTGGAACAGGCTGCCGTAGAGCTTGTCCGGAGCGCAAAGCCCATTACGCAGATCGCACAGAATGCAGGATATGACAACGCCAGCAAGTTTTCGGAGGCTTTCCGGAAACGATATGGAACGACCCCGTCGCAGTACCGCACCCACGCAAATGGACTCGCAAAACGGAGCAGGGAAATCAGAATGGAGTAGTCCACGGCCGAAAAATATGCTAAAGTACAGAGCGGTTAGAACAAACTTACTTTAAAACCGGAGGTACTTTCATATGATGATGAAAAAGAAATTTGTTGCAGTGGCCTTGTCTGCGGTCTGCCTGCTGTCTGCTGTCGGCTGCGGCCAGCAGAGCGCAAGCACAGCGTCTTCGGCATCCAGCGTTTCCTCCTCGGTGGCTTCTTCGGCTTCCGCAAGTCAGGTAATGGATGCGGAGGATTATCTGTCTGGTATCAGCGGGACTTATGTGGAACTGTTCCCGGAGATGGCAAAGAGTGAATACCGGAATTTGTGGCTCGACGCTGCGACTCCGCTGGTAGGCGAGGACAATGCGGAATCGGCTACGGATATGCTGCTGGGAATGTGCATGGCAGAGCCGTATGGCGAGGAGGCTGTTGAAAAATATGCAGCAGATCCGGACAGCACGGCGTTCAACTGCTATTTTCTGGGCGGCGTGGAAAAATTCGTGATGAATGGCGACACCATCACCGGTCTGGATGCGCAAGGACAGGAAGTGTTTGCACACACCTACCAGAAACTGGATGTGGACAATGAAAACAGCTTCCTCTTCTACCAGAGCGAGGATGCGGATTCCGGGGAGTTTACCTACTTTGCCTTTGCGCCCGATACGATGGAAACGACGTATCATCTGGAATTCCGCTATGCAGAGGATCTCGACGACCTGCAGAGCTGGTATGAAGGAAATTATGCTTATTGGAATGCTGCCGCCATCGCAGAGGACTATGATCAGGCAACTATGGAAAATGTCATTGAACTTTTCGTCACGGAAAATTTGTCTGAGGCAGAATAAGCGGCACATGTGCACCCGATCATGTCAGGCAGTTGCGCATGGCAATATTACGGTAAGGATGTGATTTGATTGAAAAAACGATCGGACTTTTCCCGGCTGATGGGCTACGCCGGAAACTACCGATATTTCACCTACGCTTCGTGGGTGCTGTCTGCGGTCAGTGCGCTGGTGGCGCTGGTGCCTTTTGTGTACATCTGGAAGATCCTGCGGGATGTGCTGAACGCCGCACCGAACTATGCGCAGGCGGTGAACATCCCCCATTACGGCTGGATGGCAGTGTTGTTCGCGGTGCTGTCTTACCTTATTTACATTGCAGCGCTGATGTGCTCCCACCTGTCGGCGTTCCGGGTGGCGACGAATCTGCGGCTGGCAGTATCGGAGCATCTGGCGGTGCTGCCGCTGGGCTTTGCCGAGACCTTCGGCAGCGGTAAGCTGCGCAAGATCATCCATGAGAGCACCGGAGCAGCCGAGACCTATCTTGCCCACCAGCTGCCAGACCAGTACAACGCCATCGCTACCCCGGTGGGGCTGCTGGTTTTGCTGCTGGCGTTCGACTGGCGGCTGGGTCTGCTGAGCCTTGCGCCGGTGGTGCTGGCTTTCCTCATCATGGCGACCATGACCGGCAAGCGGATGGCTGAAAAAATGCGGCAGTACGGCAACGCCTTGGAGGCTATGTCCAACGAGGCCGTGGAGTACGTCCGGGGCATCCCGGTGGTCAAGACCTTCGGGCAGTCGGTCTTTTCCTTCAAAAAGTTCAAGGCCACCATTGACGAATACGAAAAGTGGGTCATCTCCTACACCAAAGACCTGCGCCTGCCCATGATGTTCTATACCGCCGCCGTCAACGGCGTGTTCGCCTTTTTGATCGCGGGCGGGCTGCTGTTCACGACCCACGGCGTCACCCCGGAGTTTCTGCTGAACCTGCTGTTCTATATCATCATCACGCCGGTGATCTCCCTGACTTTGACCCGCATCATGTACATGAGCGAGAACAAGATGGTGGTAGCGGATGCGCTGGCACGCATCGACTCGGTGCTGGAGGCGGCGCCCATGCAGGTGCAGGCTGTTCCGCAGCACCCGAAGGATTCCTCTGTCACGTTGCGGGATGTGCATTTCAGCTACGACGGAAAAACCGAGGTCATCAAGGGCGTTTCTCTGGACATTCAGCCGGGACAGACCGTAGCTTTTGTAGGCCCCTCCGGCGGCGGCAAATCCACGCTGGCAAACCTTGTCTGCCGGTTCTTTGATGTGCAGAGCGGCAGCGTCCGGGTGGGCGGAGCGGATGTGCGGGCTATCCCCAAGGAAGAACGGATGGATACCATCTCCTTTGTGTTCCAGAACAGCCGCCTGCTCAAGGGCAGCATTCTGGATAACGTCCGTCTGGGCAGACCGCAGGCCACCGAGGCCGAGGTGTTGGCAGTACTGAAAGCTGCACAGTGCATGGATATTGTGGAGAAATTCCCGGCGGGCATCCATACCGTCATTGGCACCAAGGGCGTGTATCTGTCCGGCGGCGAGCAGCAGCGCATTGCCATTGCCCGCGCCATGCTGAAAAATGCCCCCATCCTGATCCTGGACGAGGCCACCGCCTTTGCCGACCCGGACAATGAAGCAAAAGTACAGGCGGCTTTTGCCCAGCTTGCCAAGGGCAAAACGGTGCTGATGATCGCACACCGCCTGTCTACCGTAGCCAACGCCGACTGCATCTATGTGGTGCAGGATGGGCAGATTGTGGAATCCGGCACAAAGGACGAACTGTGTGCGCAGAACGGTCTGTTTGCCCGGATGTGGCAGGAGTATCAGGCGTCGGTGCAGTGGAAGGTCGCAAAGGAGGGGTAAGGAATGATCGAAAAAATTCAACACGCCACAGCCAGCTCCCCGGAGGGCGCAAAGGGGCTTGTAAAGGGCGTTCTGGCCTGTGCGTTCCAGAACATGGCGTTCATGCTGCCCACCGGGCTGCTATATCTTCTGGTAAAAGACCTGCTGGCAGGCTCGACGAGCGGGAGAAGCACCTTTTATCTGCTGGGATGCGTTGCCTGCTTTGTGCTGATTTTGCTGACCACATGGTTCCAATACAACGGCACCTATTTTACCACTTATAAAGAGAGCGGCACCCGCCGCCTGACCCTTGCGGAGCGGCTGCGGAAGCTGCCCCTGTCCTTTTTCGGCAAGCGGGATCTTGCCGACCTGACCAGCACCATCATGGCAGACTGCGAGGTGTTGGAAAAGGACTGCTCCCACTTCATCCCCGGTCTGTTCGGTTCCCTTATTTCCACCGCGCTCATTGCCCTGAGCCTGTTCGCCTTTGAGTGGCGGATGGCACTGGCGGCTCTGTGGGTCATTCCGGTATCCGCTGCCATCGTGGTGGGCAGCTATCGGGTGCAGGACAAGGTGCAGGCCAAGACCATGGCGGCGAAAATGGCCTGTGCGGACGGCATTCAGGAGTACATCGAGACCCTCCGGGACCTGAAAGCCAGCAATGCAGAGCAGCGGTATCTGTCCGGTCTTTCCGGCAAAATCCGGGCAGTGGAAAAGCAGTCCATCGCAGCAGAGCTGGAAACGGCGCTGTTTGTGTCCTCTGCGGGCATGGTGCTCAAGCTGGGCATTGCGTCGGTGGCGCTCACCGGCTCGGTGCTGCTGGTGCAGGGCAGCATCGACGTGCTGACCCTGTTTCTGTTCCTGATGGCGGCATCCCGGATGTACGACCCCATGCAGGGTGCCTTGCAGAATCTGGCGGCGGTCATTGCCATGCGCACCAATGTAGGACGGATGAACGAGATCCTGGACGCTCCCCTGCAGACCGGCAGCGAGCAGCTGACCAATCAGGGCTGCGACATTGTGTTCGACCATGTGGGCTTTGCCTACAACTCCGGCGAGACGGTTCTGCGGGATGTTTCCTTTACCGCAAAGCAGGGGGAGGTCACGGCACTGGTGGGCCCCTCCGGCGGCGGCAAGACTACCGTTTCCCGACTGGCGGCACGGTTCTGGGACTACCAGAAGGGCAGCATCACCGTGGGCGGCATGGAGGTTTCCCGAATCGACCCGGAAAAGCTCATGAGCCTGTATTCCATCGTATTTCAGGATGTGACCCTGTTTGACAACACGATCCTGGAAAACATCCGTCTGGGGCGCAAAGGTGCCACCGACGAGGAGGTTCTGGCAGCGGCAAAGCTGGCAAACTGCGAGGAATTTGCCGAGAAGCTGCCGGACAAGTGGAACACCAACATCGGCGAGAACGGCTGCGCCCTTTCCGGCGGCGAGCGTCAGCGCATTTCCATTGCCCGCGCTTTTCTGAAGGATGCGCCTATCATCCTGCTGGACGAGGCCACCGCCAGCTTGGATGTGGAAAACGAAACTGCCATTCAGGAGGCACTATCCCGGCTCATAAAAAACAAGACCGTCCTCATCATCGCCCACCGGATGCGCACCGTAGCCGGTGCAGACAAGGTTGTTGTGCTGAAGGATGGCATCGTAGCGGAGCAAGGCAGACCGGATGAGCTGTACGCCCGGAAGGGACTGTACACCCACATGGTGGATCTGCAGTCGGCAAGCCAGAATTGGACGATCTGAGAATGAGGGCGGCTTTTTATAAGTGTGCTGCTACCAAGAAGAAAAAGACCTGCGCTAAAAAGGCCGTGCGGAAACAGTGGCTGGAAGCGCTGGAAGATCAGCGAAAAGAACTGCAAGCCCGCATTGCAGAGGAACGGCTGGCTAAGCCAAAGATGAAAGAGGAGTTCGTCCGCTTTTGGCTGCTCCGTTTCCGTAAGCTGGATATGACCCAGCCGGAGCAGCGGCAGGCACTGGTGGATACTTTCATCAATGCCATCTATCTCTATGATGATAAGGTCCTCATTACCTTTAACTATAAGGAAGGTACAGAGACGGTCACTTTCGGGGAAGCTGTGAAAGCGGAGAAAAGTTCGGATATGAGTGCGCGAGGCGCACCAGATATTGAACGTAAAATCGTAAGATTTGACGCTCTTTTTCGTTATGTAACCCCGAAAAATCGGGGCCTGCACGGTCAATGCACGGTTTTTGCACGGTCGGCGTTTTCGTGGGAATCCTCTGCATGGGCTGGAATTGCAAGGTTCCGGCCGCCAGTTCGTGCTCAATCTGTTTCTTACGGTTTGTTGCCTCCTCTTTTGTGGGAAAACTTTCCCATTTGTCGCAGCTTTTGCCGTGTTCATCTTCGTAAGTGTAGCGGACGCTGTAAGAGTTTCCGCGCTTCGTAATATATGCCATACGGTTTGCCTCCTTATCAAGCTGCCCGGTTGAGCCACGCATCGAAGCTGTCCTTCGGTACACGGGTGCTTCCGCCTACCCGCAGGACACGGAATTCGGTGGTGCTGTTGCACAGGTTGTAGGCAGAGCGCAGGCTGATGGCCAGCATTCGTGCAATCTCTTCCACCGTGTACACCAGCTTCGTGGCTACCGGGCTGTCAGTCGGAGACTTGACGGCATTGGTTTGAGTGACCACCTCCATTGTAGTGGGGTTCGAGTCTTTTTGCAAGAAGTTATTCGTATAATTTTTGAATTCCACATCTTCGGTCATATCAGGCCGATTCAAATTCATAGGCAGACCTCCAATTCCTTGTAGCCGGGTGACTTTTGCACCCGGCAATTTTTGTTTTCCGACATTTTTGGGTTATCCGATCAAAAGTTTCATGCGTTCCAGCTTTTCCTGCGCTGTTTCTTTGCGGAAACTGACCCCAATGCAAGAAATCGGAACGCACATTTCCAACAGCCGGTCGTAGATGCGGGCATGAGCGGTATCCTGTGGGTATCGTATCTCGTCCAGCGTCAGGTTGGTGGTGACGATCAGCGGTTTCCGGCTGCGGTACCTTCAAAACCGGAAGCAATAGGTCCGGTTTGATGTGATATTGAATAAATCAACGCCGATTTTCATAGAACAAATTTTTCTCCAAGAAAATTTGCTTATTCAGTGTCAGCGAGGACGCACAGCCAGCGCAATTTTGTGCTGAACATCGGGTTTGGGCGAAGCCCAACAAGTGTTTTGAAGCTGGATTTGTAAAATCGGATTCGAAAATTGCGAGGTGGTACCGGCTCGCCCTGCTTGCTGCGGTTGCAAACTCGAAAATTTTTGTGTAGAAAAATAACCGTCCGCTTCAAGTTGAACTTGAAAACGGACGGTCCTGATTGCAAAATGATTTTCAAATTTGGAAAGCACGTTGAGAGGCTTCATAGCACCCGCAAGCAGCAGGAGGTTTGAAATAAAAGGACAGCCGACTGGTGGTGCGCAAACAGGTCAAAGCGCTGACGGTATTGTATCTGGTTCCCTGCCAGCATTTTGGAGTGTACTTTGCGCCGTATCAGATCTTGCTGGTGATGGGCGCTGTTTTTGTTCTGCTGGCGATCCCGTTTCTCCTGTTCTATGATCGAACAGTACTGCCCCTATGCAACAGATGCCTGCCGCGGCAGGAATATGCCAGTATGCCCCTACGACGGCAAAGAGAGAGGGCTGGACGGTGCCAGCCCTCTTGACAGAGCTTAATATCAAAGCCCCAGAGATATTTTTGAAAAAATTGAAATTCCGAATCGTTTTTACGGTTCAATGACATTGAAGGTTTTTTCAAACTTGGACGCATATGCCAGCAGGCGTTTCAGGACAGTGGGATCTCCGCTGATCTGTACCTGCCCGGCCTGCTGACCTGTCATCAATGCAAAGAGCTGCAGACGCTTGCAGGTGACGGAAGCCTGCGCATCCGGATGGTTCTCGCCGGGGTAAGACAGCAGGACGCCATTCTTACGGGTCACATAGAACTGTTCATTCTCATCCGTTACGGTCAGATTCAAGGTCAGGTCATCATTCTGTGCAGCGTTGGCATCGGTCAGGATGGCGATATAATCCAACAGCATGGAAACCGTCATTGCTCGCATACTGTTGGTGAGACCATTCGCCGTGCGGGCCCGCCCAGACAGATTGCCGTTCCGCAGTTCCGCCGCACCCATCAGGTAGGCGTTGCGCCACGCACCGGATTCCGCCTGATAACCCAACTGCTCCAGCGCATCGGCACACAGGTTGCGTGCCTTCTGGTTGGACGGGTCTGCAAAGACCAGCTCCTTGGTGATCTGTGCCACCCACTGATATTCGCCCTTTGCATAGTCCTTTTTTGCCTTGCAGAGCACCAGCTCCGTGCTGCCCAGATATTCTACCAGCTTCTTGGCGGTATCGCTGGGCGGGAGCGGGTCCAGGTTGACCGGGTTTGCATCGTACCAGCCCAGATACTTCTGGTAGATGGCTTTGGCGTTATGCGGCAGCGTGCCGTAATACTGGCGGGTATACCAGACTTTTTCGAGGGCATCCGGCAGCGAGATCATGGCGGCGATCTCGTTGGAGGTATAGCCCTGGTTCATGTAATGCAGGGTCTGGTCGTGGATAAACTTATAGATGGCGGCCGTGTTCAGCAGATATTCATGGATCTCCTCGCCCCAGTGCGGCCAGTTGTGGCTCTGGAACACCACGTCGGTCTTGCTGCAGAAGCGTTGATCTGCCTCGATGATATACTTTGCCCAATCGTTGGCATCGCGCACCTCTGCGCCGCGCAGGGTGTACAGATTATGCAGCGTACCGGTGCAGTTTTCCGCCATCCAGAGGGCGCGGTATTTCGGGAAATAGGCGTTCATCTCGGCAGGGGCTTCGGTGCCGGGGGTCAGCTGGAATTCGATCTCAAGCCCGTCGATGGTCAGCTTCGGAACATCTTCCCCAATCTCATAGGTCGGTGCAATAAGGCTCACATGACCGGTAGACTGTCCCATGCCGATGCCGATGGAGAGTGCTCCTTTCTCCCCTTTTTCCAGCACCGTACCATACTGATACTGCGCACGCCGGGCCATTGCGATGCCGGCATAGACGTTTTCGCTGATGGCGTGTTTCAAAAATCCTTTCGGTGCAAGGATGACCGTTTTGCCCGAGGCAAGCTGTTTGTCGAAGGAAAGGTTGGGGTCCGCTACATTGTTCCGGTCGATTGCACCCTCTGCGCCGCCAAAGTGATCCACATGGCTATGACTGTACAGCACAGCTTTGACATCCAGCGGTCCGAACCGGTTTTCCATCAGCGCTTTTGCTGCCTGCATATTTTCTTTGCACATCAGGACATCAAAAATGATCCAGCCGTTGTTGGTGCGGATGAAGGTCGCATTGGCCATATCAAAGCCGCGCACCTGATAGATGCCATCACATACTTCAAACAGACCGGCTTTGGCGTTGAGTTGGGTATTCCGCCACAGACTGGGGTTTACAGTGTCCGGAGCATCCCGGTTCAAATCGCCGTAGCTCTGCAGATCCCATGCAAATTTGCCATCCTCGGCGTAGATGACCTTACCTTCCGCATTGTCCAGCCAGCCGCGTTCTGCGTTGGCAAACTCCCGCCGGTCTGAAAAATCCAGCTTTTCATACCATTCGGCGTTCTTTTCTGCCGTGATCGCCGTTGCCTCTTCGATCTCGCCCGGTTGGGGAGAGTCATTGAAAATATCTGTGATAAAGTTCAGACTGTTTTCATCGGTACTGCCTGCTGCGTGCGCGGTCAGGGATGCGCCGCAGGCGAACGCCGCAACCGCTGAAGTGGAAAGAAAGTTTCTGCGGGTCATCTTCATGGTGGGTTGCCTCCTTTATATCTGGGTTTATTTTACATAGACCGTGGGCGGCTGCCAGCCGCTCAGGGCATTCCAGTCAGGCTTATAGATACGCAGGAAGAGGATGTGCTTTATGCATCTTGTGAAAAACCATTTGACCTTCTATGTTACAGAATACACAGGAAATGCCCGAAAGTCAACGACTTCTGAACTTTCGGCATTAAAGATGTGGCGTTGAACGGAACAAAGCACATCCTTCACGATTACAGCCCTGAGGTGGACGAATACCTTACGATCCATTGCTACCAGCCGGAACCGGGGTATTGTGCCTGCGTATTGCAGGCAGCAGATCCGTGACCGTTCTTCTTCCGTCTGCGGTTTATGATCCTTCTTGTGCCGCCCTCGCCGGTCTTTCAGGGCATCTTCGCCGTCTTTGACATGAAAATACCCCCAGAGTATTCAGAGGTTTGTTTTTACTCTGTCTACTCTAGGGGTAGCGTATCACATTCGCCAAAGTGGGGCTGTGTTTTTGTATTGGTTCTATGCGCTCTACTTTGCAGCCGGAGCGTTTTCCTGGGGGATCGTTTGCCTTATTCCCGGCAAGCTGCAGCTTCCATATGGTCCTTCTCGGTTATCCGGCGGATGACCCGGCAGGGATTTCCGGCAGCCAGACTATAGGGTGGGATGTCTCTTGTCACAACACTTCCTGCTCCGATCACACAGCCTTCTCCGATGGTAACGCCGCCACAAACCACTACGTTGGATGCCAACCAGCAATTATCCTTTATGGTGATGGGTTTGGCATATTCCAGATTATAAATGCTTCCATCTTCTCGCTTTTGGATATTCCGTTCTTCCGGCAAAAGCGGATGCATGGGAGTTGCCAATGTGACATTTGGCCCGATCATCACATTGTCCCCGATATGGACTTCACATACATCTAAGCAGGTGAAATTAAAGTTGGCAGAGCTGTACTTTCCAAAGTAGGTATTGCAGCCGTAATCAAAGTAGACCGGTGCCTGCAAATACGGAAACTGCTTTGTTGCAGGTAATAATTTTCGCAGAATTTCGGCTTGTTCTTCCGGTTGGTCCTCATCCGTCCGGTTGTACTTTCTTGCCAATTTGCGTGCATTCAAGCGTAATTGCTCCAGTTCCGGATCGGATGGATCGTATAGCGCGCCATTTATCATTTTCTCTCGTTCTGTCATTTCTGATGCTGCCTCCAAATTGGGTCTTATTGGTCAAGATAAGTATACCATACTTGCAAAGAAAGGAACACCTCTATTGCAACAAACAGGATCATTTCAAACAGGCTTCCATCAGAACCGCACCATTTTCTTCACAGCTTCGTCGGTTCTCTTGCTTTCGCCGGAGGGTGGTGCTATACTATTTTTAGAAAGTGGCTTAGGGGCTTCACCGCCCTGCTCGGTTTTGAGTACCGAGGTAAGGCCGCTTTCTTTTTTGTTATCGTTCCGTGTATTTCATAGAGAGCAGGTATAAAAATCAGGTACAAGACCCAACTAAGGAAGGTACAGTCCGTGATGTCGAGCTGTACAGCAATTTCAAAACCATTGCCGAAAGTATTCCCGAAACGCCGGTCTTGCTGTATAATGATTCTGGACGGCCCGGCCAGGCGGGGCTTTGGAAAAACCATGCCCGAAGCCGGTCTGCTGTAGATCATACCCCACAAGGAGGTCTGTTTCATGAATCTGACTCTGCGGAAGGATGCCGATGCCATCATCGCATCCAGCCTGAACGCCGTCCTGCCGGACGAAGCTGTCCGCCGCGCGCTGAAAGCCTTTGCGCCCAAGGGCGGCAGGGTGCTGCTGGTCGCAGCGGGCAAGGCCGCATGGCAGATGGCACACGCGGCGGTGGAAGCGCTGGGCCGTGTGGACGGCGGCGTGGTCGTGACCAAATACAAGCACGTCAGGGGCGAGATCCTGGGCGTAAATTGTTATGAAGCGGGCCATCCGGTGCCGGACGAGAACAGCTTTGCGGCCACCGAGAAGGCATTGGAGCTGGTGCAGGGGCTGACAGCGGAGGATACCGTGCTGTTTCTGCTCTCCGGCGGAGGAAGTGCATTGTTTGAAAAGCCGCTGCTCCCCGGCACAGAATTGCAGGACATCACCGGCCAGCTTCTTGCCAGCGGTGCCGACATCGTGGAGATGAACACCATCCGCAAACGGCTTTCGGGCGTCAAGGGCGGGCGGTTCGCGCAGGCATGCGCCCCGGCCCAGGTGTTCAGCATCGTGCTGAGCGATATTCTGGGCGACCCGCTGGATATGATCGCCAGCGGCCCGGCGGTGCCGG
>ERZ780144.2649-NODE-2649-length-14871-cov-36.673731_pt1 | contig 14871 bp, 17 predicted proteins | sample MGYA00511380_ERZ780144 | MGnify/ENA primary metagenome ERZ780144 (study PRJEB29588, sample SAMEA1965858) | human gut metagenome | biome: human gut; feature: human-associated habitat; material: faeces | place: Denmark | collected 2008/2010 ... | reverse complement strand
AATCTGTAGACTTTTTTATTTATCCTTCTCCAGACACACTCTTTGAAACAGTATCAAACCGACAAAAGAACCCATGAAAAAAAACATTCTGGATTCCCTGGCTGCTTCTGTCGATCGCCCTCTCTGGATCGGCGTACAGCGTCTCCGATCCTGTGTCGGACGAACCGCAACAGAGCCTTCCCGGAGAAAGCGGGAAGAACGACGCGGACAACAATAGAGGCGAACCCGGCGGACGATACCTCGGCGCCTGCTGCTTGCGTACCGGAAACACGGAGCGAATGGCTCGGAGCATCCGGTCCGCATCGGACAGCGACCTGATCGTCGTGGAGCCGAAGCCCCTCTATGAGGCGGATTACAACGCGATGCCCGAGCGCGCGCAGGCCAAACTGGATGCCATCACACAAGGCGATTTTCCGCCTATTACCATCTCAGCAGAGGCGTTGGAAGATTGCGACATGCACTTCGCGGGCTCTCCGATCTGGTTCAGGCACATGGCCTCGCCGATGCAGACCTTCCGGCACGAGAACGCCGATCGGCTGGCCACAAACGTATTGCGCTTCTTGCGGGCAGCGGCAGCAGCGGGATCGGCATCACCGAACGGGATGCGGCATCGCTTGGTGCACGGAGCCGTGTTTGAAGAGTCGCTGCTGCTGACGTCGGGTTCGCTCGGCAGCATGGAGACGCGGATTGCGCCGTGACTCGACAAGCCGGAAGCAAGCCCGCATCGGGCCAGTAGATACCAACGGAAGACAAACAAGTATTGAACAATCACAAAACAGCAAAACAATGAATACGAACTATCCGACCATCGCCCTCGGAACCTGGTCGTGGGGCAAAGGCGTGGCCGGCGGCGACCAGGTATTTGGGAACCGGACCGGCGAGAGGGAACTTCGTCCCGTATTTGACGAAGCAATGAAAAACGGGCTGAACCTGTGGGATTCGGCCGTAGTCTACGGCATGGGGGCCTCGGAGACCATTCTCGCGTCGTTTACGCGGGAACGTCGGCGCGACGAAGTGCTGATCTCCACCAAGTTTACACCGCAGATTGCCGATCTGTCGGCCGCCGACCCCGTGGCGGCAATGTGCGAAAGCAGTCTCTCGCGTTTCGGGACCGATCACATCGACATGTACTGGATTCACAATCCGGCGGATGTCGAGCGCTGGACGCCGCGGCTCATCCCGCTCGTCAAAAGCGGTAAGGTCCGCCGTGTGGGGGTCTCCAACCACAATCTGGCACAGATCCGGCGGGCGGAAGAGATTCTCGCGGCGGAAGGGGTCCGTCTGTCCGCCGTGCAGAACCACTACAGCCTGCTCTACCGCTCGTCGGAAAAGGCCGGCATTCTGGATTACTGCCGGGAGAAGGGCGTCGACTTCTGGGCATACATGGTCCTCGAGCAGGGCGCGTTGAGCGGGAAGTACGACACGCAGCACCCGCTTCCGGCCGCCAGCCAGCGCGGAGAGACCTACAATCCGCTGCTGCCGCAAATCGAAAGGCTGGTTGCCGTCCTGCGGACCATCGGGGCAAAGCGCGGCGTCTCCCCCGCACAGATCGCCCTGGCGTGGGCACTGGCCAAGGGAACGACGCCGATCATCGGGGTGACCAGCGTTTCACAGGTCGAGGATGCGGTTCGGGCGATACGGCTCTCCCTGACGGCCGAAGAGATCAACCGCATGGAGGCGGCGGCCGAGGAGACGGGAGTCGATACGCGCGGTGCGTGGGAGAAACCGATGATATGAACCGGCTCATGAAACGAAAAGTCCTGATGTGCGTGCTGGGTGCGGCCTTGGCGGTCTGTTCACTCCCGGCGCAGACGGTCGATCTCCACACCCACATCATCATCCCCGAATATACGGAGGTGCTGAAAGCGCACGGGGCGGAACTCGAAGAGACCTTTCCGCTGCCGACGTGGGATGCCGGGCGGCACATCGCCTTCATGGACCGTGCGGGCATCCGCACGGCCGTGCTCACGATGCCCGCCCCGCAGCCCTACTACGGCGATACGGAGGAGTCGGCCCGCTGCATCCGCCGCGTGAACGAAGCCTCGGCCGCGGTCAAACGGCAGTACCCCGGACGCTTCCGTTTCTGCGCCTCGCTGCCGCTGCCCGACGTGGATGCGGCCATCCGCGAAGCGGTCTATGCGCTCGACACGCTGGGGGCCGACGGGGTGAAGCTGGCGACCAACAGCCGCGGGCAATATCTGGGAGCCGCGGAATTGGATCCGCTGATGGAGGTCCTCAACGAGCGTCATGCCCTCGTCATCATCCATCCCCACCGCCCGACGCCCTGTTCCGGGGAGATCATCGCGGCCACCCCGCTGGCCATGTACGAATATCCGGCCGAGACCACCCGGGCCGTGGTGAACATGCTCGTGCGGAACGTGCCGGTACGCTACCCGAATCTGAAGGTGGTCGTGCCCCATTGCGGGTCGTTCCTGCCGCTGGCCCTGCCGCGCATGAAATCCATACTCCCGGCAATGGTCAACCAGGGCTACATGCAGCCGATAGACAGGGAAGACAACCTCTCGCATCTCTACTTCGACCTGGCGGGCAGCCCGACTGGCGAAGTGCTGCACTCGCTGCTGACCATCACCGCGCACGACCACATCCTTTACGGTTCGGACTATCCCTACCTGCCCGACGCCGTGCTGCAGGCCAACCTGCAGCGGCTGAAGCAGACGCTCGCCGCGGACCGGGAGCTTGCCGCATACGCGGAGCTGTTTCTGTGGAAGAACGCCGAACGCCTGTTTGTCAGGAGCGCAGGTTCCGGCAGTACTCCGACGGAGTGAGGCCCTCCATTTTTCGGAACATGCGGCTGAAGTGCTGGGGATACTCGAATCCGAGACGGTCGGACACCTGGGAGACGGACTCTCCGGCGGCCAGTCCGTTCTTGGCCAGGCGGATGACAAACCGACGGATGTGGCTGCTCGCCGTCTCCCCGGTTGTCTTTTTGATGACATCGCCGAAATAGTTGGCCGACATGCACAGCCGATCGGCACAATACTGCACGGTGGGCAGTCCGAGCTTCAACTGAAACTTCTCGTCGAAATAGTCGCGGAGCAGGCGGTCGAAGAGGATGAGAATGTCGGAGTTATCGATCTTTCGGGTCAGGAACTGCCGGTTGTAGAATCGCTGGCAGAAGTTGAGCGTCAGTTCGATATAGCCCACAAGAATGCGGTTCTGAAGTTCGTCGGTCTTCTTGCCGAGCTCGTCGCGCATTTGCCTCATCAGGGAGACCAGCGTGTCGTGCTCTTCGGCAGTCATGTGCAGGGCTTCGTTGACGCGGTAGTCGAAGAACGAATACTCCTTGATGCGCCTTTCGAGAGGGAACCCGTGCAGCAGGTCGGGATGAAACAGAAGCGCCCAGCCGGTGATTGCCACCCGTTCGCCGTTGTCCTCCTTGCCTCCCACCTGTCCGGGAGCCACGCACAGGAGGGTGCCCTCGTTGTAATCGTATTTGCCACAACCGTAGTCGAGCTCCACATCGGCATCGTCGCGCAGGAAAATCCCGTACACGCCGTAATTGTTCAGGCTGTGGCGGATGGGTGACACCTCGGCATAGTCGATGACGCACACCAGCGGATGCCGTGCGGGGCATCCGAGATAGCTGCCGTAATCGTTTACGTTCCGAACCTTCAATATGTTGCTCACCACCCGGTCGATTTGTCACAAAGATACGAACATTTCCCGCACAAAGCTGTATGCGGGAGGAAAAATCAGTAAAAATGGGCTGCCTTGCCGACTTATGGTTACGGTATCCGGGCAGAAGCGCGCGTACCTTTGTGTCGGACAAAACAGAGAACACAGATGGAACAAGTCGGAAATCTCTCCAACGAGTTGTGTGCGGACGACGTGGTCTGCTTCATTGCGGACCGCCACCACGTCACGCCGCAGCGGCTTCTGCGCGATTTTCTCAACGGGAAGACCTCCCTGTCTTTGGAACCCAACGAGGTCGAAATCCTGAAGGGGCTGTCCGGACCGACCGCCAACAACGGAACAACCAACTCAAAAAGAAGATAACCATGAAAAAGAACATCGGAAACGTATTGGCATTGTACCCTACGCCGGCCGTGGTCGTGGGTACGGAAGTAAACGGAAAAGTAAACTGGCTGCTCGTGGCCCACGTGGGCATCATCGGGCACGACCGGATCATGTTGAGTCTCTTCAAGAAGCACTACACCAACGAAGGGATCAGGCAAACGGGCAAAGTGTCCGTCAACATGGTGAACGAGGCGATGCTCGGACAGGCCGACTACGTGGGTTGCACGAGCGGCGCCAGGGTGGACAAGTCGGAGGTCTTTGCCTGTCACAAGGGGGAAGCCGGCACGCCCGTCATCGACCAAAGTCCGCTGGTCATGGAGTGTGAAGTGGTGGATAACTACCAGACGGAGACCTTCGACAACTTCATCTGCAAGATAACAAACACCTACGTGGACGAAGATTGTCTGAACGAAAAGGGAAAGCCCGATTACGGCAAGCTGAAACCCGTGCTTTTCGAGATGCCGAACTACACCTACCTGCGCACGGGAGAGGCCATCGGCAAATGCACGACCTTCGGAAAAAACCACGAAAAGGAAAACAAGCAGTGAAAACAAGGAGATTGGGAAAAGACCTGGAGGTTTCAGCCGTCGGACTGGGCTGCATGGGGTTCACGCAAAGTTCCCCGCCCTATCCCGACCGCAGGGATGCGATCGAGACCCTGCGCCGGGCGGTAGACTTGGGAGTTACGTTTTTCGACACGGCTGAAGTCTACAGCTACGGCCTAAACGAGGAGCTGGTCGGAGAGGCCCTGCAGCCGGTGCGCGACCGGGTGGTGATCGCCACGAAATTCGGCTACGATCTCACCGAGATGCCGGATCTGACCACCTCGGCGCGTCCCGTTGCGTTGTCGAGCCGTCCGGAGACCATCCGCCGGGCGGTGGAGGGTTCGCTGCGCCGCCTGCGCACCGACCATATCGACCTGTATTACCAGCATCGCGTGGACCCGAATGTGCCGATCGAAACGGTGGCCTAGACCGTCGGCGAACTGATCCGCGAGGGCAAGGTGCTGCACTGGGGACTCTCGGAGGCAGCCGCATCGACCGTGCGTCATGCCCATGCCGTCTGCCCGCTGACTGCCGTGCAGAGCGAGTATTCGCTCTGGTATCGGAAGCCCGAGGAGGAGTTGCTGCCGACGCTCGAAGAGCTGGGTATCGGATTCGTGCCGTTCAGTCCGCTGGGCAAGGCGATGCTGACAGGACGTTTCAACCGGGATACGAAGTTCGACAAGAGCGATTTCCGCTCGGCCATTCCCCGTTTCCAGGGCGAGAACCTGAAACACAACATGGAACTGGTGGAATATGTGGAAGAGCTTGCCCAGAGGAAACAGACCACCCCGGCCCGGATCGCCATCGGCTGGCTGCTGGCCCAGCGTCCGTGGATCGTCCCCATCCCCGGCACGAAACGCATCGAGCGTATCGAGGAAAATATCGGCGGTGAGGATATACGGTTCACATCCGAAGAGTTGGCTGACATCCGCCGCCGTCTGGACCGCTTCGAGATCCGGGGCGGACGCTATCCCGAAGATCAGGAACGCATGACGGGACTTTGATCCCGACCCCTATGCTTTATGCTCTCAACAAGCAGATCAGGGGCGTAGCAAAAAAACGCTTGTCTGATGACCTGCGCCGACACCTCCCCGAAAGAGGCGGAGCCGATCCGGCTCCATTACCGGACGCTGATGGATTATCTCGGATGGACAAGCGTGGGCGAAGTGGTGGCGCCGGGAGTGTGGACGGCCGACAGCGTCCAGCGCACGGACTATCCGCAGCAGGCCTGTCGGCTGGGCAAGAGCTTGTAATCATTTATCAGCAGTCAGAATGAAATGAAAAGAACAATAGGCTTAATCGTCCTCGTGTTGGCAGGAAGCCTGTCCGCGACGGCACAAACTACAGACAATATGGATAGAATCGAAGTCTGCAAGCAAAATTACCACACGCTGTTCGGCGGCGAAGCCCTGACCGGACAGGGTACGGACCCTGAAATGATGGATATTCTGCAGAAGTTCATCTTCGGCGAGGTCTTCCAGACGGGCCACCTGACCCTGAAACAGCGCGAGATGATCACCTGCATCACCCTCGCCACGATGCAGACGCTCCCCCAGCTGAAGGCCCATGCCGAAGCGGCACTCAAGGTGGGTGTCACCCCCGAAGAGCTGCGCGAGGTGATCTACCTCACCGCCCCCTTCATCGGATTCCCGCGGATGCTGAATGCCCTTGGTACGATCAACGAAGTGTTCCAGGAGCAGGGACTCTCCCTGCCGCTGGATCGGCAGGGCACGGTGACGGAAGCAACCCGCCACGCGACGGGCCGGGCCATTCAGGAGCGGCTCTACCCCGGCGGCATCGCGTCGGTGATGGCGGGTCTTCCGGGCAACCTGGGCAAGCCGGTGGAGCAGTTCCTCACCGACTACTTCTTCGGCGAGATATACAGCCGCGGCGCCCTCGACCTACAGACACGCGAGCTGCTGGGCTACTGCGTGCTGACGACCCTGGAAGCCGAGAGCCAGCTCCGGTCGCATTATCACGGCAACATCAACGCGGGCAATACGCCCGAAACGGTGACGGCCGCCGTAATCCAGTGCCTGCCCTACATCGGTTTCCCGGCCGCCATCAGGGCGCTGCGGATCATCGGGGAACAGCAGGCCGCCGATCGAGAGCGCGCCGGCGGGAAGCTGGTGCGGCTGTCACGGATTGCCGTGGATCCCGCACAACTGGATGCCTACAACGCGCTCCTGAAGGAGGAGATCGAAGCCTCGATGCGTCTGGAACCTGGGGTATTGACTCTCTACGCCACCGCCGAGAAGAAGGCGCCGAACCGAATCACCATCCTTGAAATCTATGCCGACCGGGCAGCCTACGAAAGCCATCTTCAGACACCGCACTTCCGGAAGTACAAGCAGGGGACACTGTCGATGGTCAGGGAGCTGGAGCTGGTGGACGTCGAGCCGCTGATCCCGGAATTGAAAATCAAATAACACGCGAATAGGATGATGAACAGAATGATGCTGACCATGGCGGCAGTCATGACCGTGAGCGCTGCCGCCTGCGCCCAAAACCGGGGAGAAAAGCGTATGCAAACCGACAACAAGGCGCTGGTCGTCTATTTTTCAGCGACCGGTACAACGGCCCGGGCAGCCCGAACGATTACGGAGGCCACAGGCGGCACTTTGTATGAGATTGTTCCGCAACAAGCGTATACCTCCGACGACCTTGACTGGCGCAACCGGCAGTCGCGCAGCTCCGTCGAGATGAACGATCCGCAGGCACGTCCGGCGTTAAAAGGTACAAAAGCGGATGTTGCGGCCTGCGATGTCATCTTCATCGGCTATCCCGTCTGGTGGAATCAGGCGCCGCGAATTGTCAATACATTCATTGAAAGCCATGACCTGAAAGGCAAAACACTCGTTCCGTTTGCCACATCCGGCGGGAGCGGCATCTCGGGCAGCGTGAAAGCATTAAGAGAAACCTATCCCGACCTGAAATGGCAGGAGGGTAAATTGCTGAACGGAGCGAACCGGAATGCCATCCAGAATTGGGTCCGTGACGTAATGAAAAAGCAGTAAATCTCATAATGACAAACAGGCTGGTTTCTATTTCGTGACCCGGTAAGTTGACAATTTTTCAGGTTTTCTGCTTTCAAAAAATAAGAGTATCCGACAAGCCTTGCGGTGTACAAGGTCAAAACTGTTTGAATCAAACAAATATCAGCTATTTCCTTCAGGAGTTCATCATCGCACCCGACAGGAAGGACGCCATGAGGCCGCGCGGACAAGCTCCGGGCATGTCTGCATCAACAACAAAGGGAGAACCGAATCGGTTCTCCCTTTGTTGTTGGAGCGGAAAACGGGACTCGGACCCGCGACCTCAACCTTGGCAAGGTTGCGCTCTACCAACTGAGCTATTTCCGCATGGTTTTCGTTTGCGAGTGCAAAGGTAGGCAAAAAATCCGAATCTCCAAATTTTTTATGTTTTTTCATGCGAAATTTTTACCAATTCCCCTGCCGACAGTACACAATCCGCCTTTGCAGCCCCCAAAGCGCCACAATCCACACGACTGCCGTATGACCGTACACACCACCCTACGCGCGCTGCCCTGCCTGCCCCGTTCGAGGCCATACGCAGCACACGGTCCCAACCGGTTCCGCCCCCGGGAGCGCAGCCGGGCAACCGTCTGACAGAACCGGTCGTCGCCGAAATGCCGTCTGTTCGGTCCGCCGGTCGTTCCGACCGGGTCGAACGCATGCGACGGTCGGAGCGAACGAATGGGCCTATCGGACGAAACAATCGGGTCGAACGGGCAAACGAGACGGACGCAACAAACGCAACAAACGCAACAAACGCAACAAACGCAACGAAAAATCTGCTGCGACAATAAAGCCGGACTGGCTGTAACGGAAAGTGCCGACGGAAACGGAGGCCTACCGGTCCGACTCGTCGCCGAAAATACGGATGCGGGCATCGAGCGGCTCGAAGCTCTTCTCCGCAGGATGGTCCAGCGGCCGGCCGAAGGGCATCTGGGCGACGAGCCGCCACGTCGCGGGCAGCTTCCACTCGTGGCGCACCTTGTCGTCGATAAGCGGATTGTAGTGTTGCAGCGAGGCGCCGAACCCCGCATCCTCGAGCAGCGTCCAGACGACCAGCTGGTGCATGGCTGAGGTCTGCTCGGACCAGTGCGGGAAGTTGTCGGCATACTCGGGATACTGCTGCTGAAGCGTGCGCACGACAGCCTCTTCCTCGAAGAAGAGCACCGTGCCGTAACCCGCGGCAAAGGCGGTGTCGATCTTGCGCTCCGTGCGCGGGAAGGCCGCCGCGGGCACGATCGGCCGCAAAGTATCCTTGACCAGGCTCCAAAGTCGGCCGTGCTGGGCTCCGAGCAGCAGCACGAGACGAGTCGACTGCGAATTGAAGGCCGACGGGACGTATTGCACGCTCCAGCGCAGAATCTCCTCGATTTCGGCATCTGTTACAGGCGATTCCGGGGCCAGCGCGTAGTAGCTGCGGCGGAGGCGGAGCGCCTCCTTGAATGTTCTCTCCATGGCGATCTCTGTTTTTACGGTTTATGGCAAAGGCATGCAACTTTCATGCGAAGGTACGAAATATTCCCGTCGTGCGTTATCTTTGCGGTGATGAAACACGCAATCGAACTCTTTTCGGAACTCGGCCGACGGCTGGAACGCCTCGGCGAGGATGCGGCCTCGCGCAAGGTCATCGCCCGCGCCTGCGAGGCCAACGGCTGGTTCACGCCGTCCGAGGTGCGCCGTGCCGTCCGGGCCCTGGCGACGGAGATGCTCACCGAGGAGCGCCTCCGCGGGTGGCTTGCAGCCTATCCGCTCCCCGTTGCACGGGTGCGCAACGTACTGGTCATCATGGCCGGGAACATCCCCCTCGTGGGGTTCTTCGACCTGCTGTGCGTCGTGGCGGCGGGCGACCGCTGCCTGGTCAAGCCCTCGGCCAAGGACCGCGTGCTGATGGAGTATGTCGTCGCACAGCTGCGCGACATCGACCCCGAGGCGCAGGTCGTTCTCTATGACGGCACGCAGCCGGTCGACGCCGTGATCGCCACGGGCAGCGACAATGCCAACCGCTACTTCCGGGCGCAATACGCCGGAATCCCCGCCCTGCTGCGCGGCAGCCGGCAGTCCGTCGCCGTACTGTCGGGCCGCGAAACGCCCGAACAGCTCCGCGGGTTGGCGGACGACATCTGGGCCTACTCGGGACTGGGATGCCGCAGCGTGTCGCTCCTGTTCCTGCCCGAAGGATATGACCTCAAGCTGGAGATGCCGGATGTAAATCCGAAATACATAAACAATTACCGCCAGGAAAAAGCGCTCTGCGAGATGAGCGGCACCCCCTACGTCGACTTCGGCCGCGCCGTGGCCGTCGAGCAGCGGGAATTCCCCGCGGCATTGAGCCGCATTGCCTTTACCAGATATAAAACGACGGAGGAGGTGACGGCATGGTTAACGCAGCATGACAACGAGTTGCAATGTGTAGTCACTACCCTGCTGCCGCACAGCCGCCGGGTGGACTTCGGACGGGCGCAGTCGCCCTCGCTGACCGACTGGCCCGACGACCGCGACGTGCTGGAATTTCTCTGCGGGCTGTGAGCGCGAGCCGCTTTTTTCACTACATTTGTACGCAAACAGACACAAAAAACGATACGGATATGTCGATGGTTTTCCGATTCCGGATGTTGAGCGACGAGAACGACCACTTCGTGCGCGACTACGAGGTGATGTACGACATGACGCTGCTCGACTTCCACCACTTCATTCTCGAGACGCTCGAATACGAGGAGTGCATGGCGTCGTTCTTCACGGCCAACGAGCGCTGGGAGAAGCAGCGCGAGTTTACGCTCCTCGAGATGGGCGACGATACGACCGGGGCGCCCGAACTCATGGAGCACGTGACCCTCGGGCAGATCATCCACAACCGCCGCGACCGGCTGATCTACCTGTTCGACCTGCTCGGCGACCGCGCCTACTACCTGGAGCTGACCGGAGCGTATGAGGCCGAGAAGGGGGCCGTCTATCCGCGCGAGATCTACGCCCGGGCGGAGGCTCCCGACCAGTACGACCCGTCGAAGAACCGCGAGGACGAAGAGGAGGGTTCGGCCTTCGACGAGATGATGGGCGACTTCCGCGACTTCGAGGGCGACGACTCCTATGACGACGAGTACTAAACGGCTGGTTGTCCTCGTCGGGCCGACGGGCTCGGGGAAGACCGACCTGAGCATCCGCCTCGCACGGCGACTGGGGGCTCCGATCCTCTCGACCGATTCGAGGCAGCTCTACCGCGGCATGCCGATCGGCACGGCGCAGCCCACGGCAGAGCAGCTGCAAGCTGCCGAACATCACTTCATCGCATCGCATGACATCACGGAGAACCTGAGCTGCGGAGCCTATGCCGAACAGGCTCTGGCACGACTCTCGGAACTCTTCGCCACACACGACTGCGTCGTGGCGGTCGGCGGCTCGGGGCTCTACGTGCAGGCGCTGTGCGACGGGATGGACGACCTGCCGCGCGCCGACGAGGCGCTGCGGGCGGAGCTGATGCGGCGGATAGACGAAGAGGGACTGGAGCCGCTTGTCGGAGAGCTGCGGCGGCTCGATCCCGACTATTGTGCCGGTGCGGACCTCCGGAATCCCGCGCGCGTGGTGCGGGCGCTCGAGGTCTGCCTCCAGACCGGACGCCCCTACTCATCGCTGCGCACGGGCATACGCCGCGAGCGCCCCTTCGAGGTGGTCAAGATCGGTATCGACCTGCCGCGCGAGGAGCTGTACCGACGCATCGACTGCCGCGTCGACCGGATGCTGGCTGACGGACTGGAGGCCGAGGCGCGGGCGCTGTATCCGCACCGGGAGCTCAACGCCCTGCAAACGGTCGGCTACCGGGAGCTGTTCGACTATTTCGACGGAAAGATACCCTACAACGAAGCCGTGCGGCTTATCAAGCGCAACTCGCGCCGCTATGCCAAGCGGCAGCTCACGTGGTTCCGGCGCGACCCCGAAATCCGGTGGTTCGCGCCCGATGACGACGAAGCCATCCTGGCCGCCATCGGCTGACGGAAGATCGGCTAACGCACAGTCGCTGCGGCCGGCGTCCGCGTTTTTTTGCGGAGGCAAAAGCCGCAAGGGCTTGTAAAATCGGAGAATATTGCGTACTTTTGCCGTCGCCTTTCGCAGAAAAGGCGAGTGTGGCTCGGATGGTGGAATAGGTAGACACGCCGGACTTAAAATCCTGTGACCAGCAATGGTCGTGCGGGTTCGATTCCCGCTCCGAGTACGATATTAAGCCGTAATTATCTGAATAACAGATGGTTATGGCTTTGCTTTTATTTGTTTGCACCACATTTGCACCACTGAACTTATAGAAGTACGCTAGAGTTCAATGATTTTATAACCAGATTTCAGCAAATAGAAAGAAGAATTTGGTGCTTGCCCAAAGAGAAAGTGCTATGTTTATTTTTTTCTCTTTGGTGAAAAAGGACTTTATTTTAATAGACGTATATATGAATACGGTAATAAAGTAAAGGTAAGTTCACATTTATACTTGAATACCAAAAAATCTCATTCCGCTTTCGGAGTTTAAATTCATCATAGGATATTTATCGGGCATGTACCATGCGATCAATTCTGAAACACATGAATCCCCAAAGTAATGGATAGCCTTTTTGGTAGATTCAATTTTTGTAGAATCAATAGGACCCGTGTTTAAAAGTGTGTTCCATGATTTTATTATGTCCTTTAGTTTGTTGTTATTAGGTATTTTTGTTCTGTTAATTGGATAGCTATTTAAACAATGAAAACAATCTAAAATATCTTTTACATCTTCCATTGTTATTTTAGAAATATTTGATGGCTTTAACTTGTCTTGTATAAAAAGACTTCTCTCGATTCTAAAATATTCGGAATTTTTGTCATATGGCATTTGTTTAAAGAATTTAAGAATTTCTAGTCGTTTTTGAGTGTCAGTTAGAGTTCTTGCTTTTTTATTCTTATATATATTTGATGGTTTCTTAGGAGCATCATGATACAGATAATTGAAAAAATAATCAACCTCTTGATACAATGTAAACCCGTCCGATACCATCTGTGGATTTCGTCCCGTCGTTTTTTCATAGAAATATGCAAAGTCTATAAACTTGTCGCATTTTGAAAGGAATTTATCAGTCTGAAGAGTTTTGTAATGAGGTAGTTTACATTTCCTGCTAAATAAATTACCATCTTGATAATTTGCAAGAGTGTCATTATTCATCTTGAATTTAATATTGGAAATAGTAGATGCTGTATTCCACCAATTTAGAAACAATGTTTCTACGCTTTTTATGTCTTCACATTCACTTCCTATTTCATATCTGCGGGAAAATGCAGTTCCTGTTAAGTTTGCTGAGGTCAATAGACACCAATTATCTATAATATATACCTTCGCATGAAGACTTAGAAGTGTTTTTATTTCTGAATTTGCGGACTGTTGAATTAAATCAAATGTATCTTTGCGTATAAATCCTGCATCTATATCAGTTAGTATGCGAAAGTCTATATTGGCTCTCATCCAATTCCCTCCTAAAATTTGAAGAAATTCTTTAGAATAACCAATGAATGGAGATGCAATCCAGATTCGATATTTTGCTTTATTGCAATGTTCATGTAATGTATCAATGAGTTGTTGATCTGTAAAAATCATGTTTTATATATTTTAGTATAACACTTATATTTATGTAGAAGGTTTTTTAATTGCGATTAGTTATTTTGCGAATGGTTTAGAATCTTTTAATAGTTCCTTGAATCTAATTGAATACTTTGTAGCTAAACTTAAGTCTCCATGCGTAATTGTTATATCTTCATCGTTCTTCATTTCTGCACTTGTACTCCAGTTGTATGAACCATGAATAACGATTTGATTATCTATAACACAAAATTTATGATGCATTTTCCCTCCTCCATTACCCTTCTTTTCAAAAACAGGCATATTTACATTAGGAAAGTATCGTTTATTAGTATAATCATCAGTAAGAATAATCTTAATTTCTACTCCTTTATCGTGGAGTTCTTGTAGTTTTGATATTATTGTATTATTGGTTATCCATGCAACAGCTATCCATACAGATACTTGGGCATTTGCAAGAGTAGAAATTATATCATTTTGTATTTTATTAAATTTTGCGTTATTAATAATAGGAACTTTATGTTCAATCTTGCCTCCAATAATACAGTATGAACCTAAATCTTTACTTATACTGTATCCATCGTTTTTGATGATTTTCTCTATTTCATTAGCACACTCTTTAGGAGAAGGACTTTCATTTATGATAGTCTCTATTATCGTTCTTAATTCAGGTTTCCCATTTAACTCCTTCATGTGGTGTATTGTAAATTCTTTACGTGATGGTCTTTGACCATTTTTTTTCCCTATAAAAGGTAGTCCTTCATTATCATCATATATTTCTCGATAATTACCGTATTTGTTGAATAGATAAACTAAATCCTTTCCTTTTCTATAAGTAGAAATTTGATTGTCTCCATTTACAAAAATATATAATTCTTGTATTGATAGTTCAGATATTTTCATAATATGATTTTGTTAATTTGATATCGTTATTATCTAAGTGAATACACAATTATTTTTTTATTCCGCTAATTAAGATGTATTTTTGTTATTTACAAAATTAATTATAAAAAAAGAAGTGAGGCTTATTTCTTGATATAAAAGAAAAAAGAATGATTTAAAGTAATATAGCAACGGATAGTAGGCGAATTTACTCTTTTATCGGTTTGATTGTATATTTATTTCCTCCTCTCCAAATACCTTGATAAAGCAATCACTATCACAATCCCTACAGCGGCTATCAGTCCATAGTAAGAGATAGTTCTCCACACCAGTTCGGAGTGCAAAATCTCAGCATTTTCCATTATCATGATGATGAAAAAAAAGAAGAAGGTAAGTAGCAGGACAATCAGGATATAAAAGGTAATAGGAGAGATGCAGATAAAGCTCTCAGCCTTGGCAATCCTTTGTTCTGTTTTAGTACATTTTGCATCTATCCTTTGGGCAAATCTTTCAAGAATTTCATCGCCGAATTTTTCAGCTTGATCTATTGTGTTTTGGCTGACTGACAGCTTGTAGTGTTCTAAAAACTTCAACATGTCTGTTATGCTATCATATAATGTCTCTACGTTCTTATTCAGATCGGCAATCCTTTGTGCGTTCTTTTCCAGCAACTGTTTTTCTTCCTCCAAAAAATCATTTTCAGGATTGTTTATGGGAACTTGCGCTTTATTCATTTCAGCGGTAAAATCAAATTTCTTTTTCATAAGCTCATCGTTTTAATCCA
>ERZ780144.2648-NODE-2648-length-14877-cov-3.452773_pt1 | contig 14877 bp, 9 predicted proteins | sample MGYA00511380_ERZ780144 | MGnify/ENA primary metagenome ERZ780144 (study PRJEB29588, sample SAMEA1965858) | human gut metagenome | biome: human gut; feature: human-associated habitat; material: faeces | place: Denmark | collected 2008/2010 ... | reverse complement strand
GTAAAAATGTATGTCTGCGGACCTACCGTATACAACCTGATCCATATCGGAAATGCCCGCCCTATGATCGTATTTGATACCGTGCGCCGTTACATGGAATACAAGGGATATGAAGTGAACTATGTATCCAACTTCACGGATGTGGACGATAAGATCATCAAAAAAGCTAACGAAGAGGGCGTTGAACCCGGCGTGATCTCTGAGCGTTACATTGCAGAGTGCAAAAAGGACATGGAGGGCATGAACATCAAGCCCGCTACCAAGAACCCCAAGGCTACCGAGGAGATCGGAGGCATGTTAGACATGATCCAGACCCTGATCGATAAGGGACATGCTTATGTTGCTGCAGACGGTACCGTATATTTCCGTACCAGAAGCTTCAAGGACTACGGCAAGCTTTCTCATAAGAATCTGGACGACTTACAGGGCGGTAACCGTTCTCTGTTAGTCTCCGGTGAGGACCAGAAGGAAGATCCCTTAGATTTCGTACTGTGGAAACCGAAAAAAGAAGGCGAGCCTTACTGGGATTCCTGCTGGTGCCAGGGACGTCCCGGCTGGCACATCGAGTGCTCCGTCATGAGTAAGCGTTATCTCGGCGAAGAGATTGATATTCATGCCGGCGGAGAGGATCTGATCTTCCCTCATCATGAAAATGAGATCGCACAGTCCGAGGCAGCCAATGACAAGCCTTTTGCAAAATACTGGATGCACAATGCTTTCCTGAACATCGACAACCGCAAGATGTCCAAATCCCTGGGCAATTTCTTCACTGTCCGGGAGATCTCCGAAAAATACGATCTGCAGGTACTGCGTTTCTTCATGCTGTCCGCGCATTACAGAAGTCCGCTGAATTTCAGCGCTGACTTAATGGAAGCTGCGAAGAACGGCTATGAGAGAATCGTCACCAGCGTGGATAATCTGAAGTTTTTACTGGACAAGGCAGCAGATACCGAAATGACCGGAGAAGAGAAGAACTTACTCACCGAGGCACAGGGTTTCGAGACCAAGTTCGACGAAGCTATGGATGATGATTTTAACACCGCAGATGCACTGGCAGCTATTTTCGAGCTGGTAAAATTCGTGAATTCCAATGCCAAGGCTGAGAGCAGCAAGGCATTCCTGGAAGCATTAAAGCAGGAGATCGTGACCCTGTCCGATATCTGTGGACTGATCGTGGACAAAAAAGCAGAGATGTTAGACAGCGACATTGAGGCACTGATCGAGGAGCGTCAGGCAGCCAGAAAGGCGAAGAACTTCGCAAGAGCCGACGAGATCCGAGATGAACTGTTAGCTAAGGGCATTGTACTGGAAGATACCAGAGAGGGTGTAAAATGGAAGAGAGCATAACCCTTCTTACTAAGATCAAGCAGGTTTTCGACTGTGAAGGGCAGGATGTCCGGGCATATTCTCCGCTGACATTAGCCTACATCGGAGACGGGATCTATGAACTGGTGATCCGAAGCATTGTGGTGGAACGTGCCAACCGCTCCGCCAATGACCTGCATAAAAAGACAACACGCTATGTAAAAGCACCGGCGCAGTCCGCAATGATCGAGGCACTGCTTCCGGAGCTGACAGAGGACGAGGAAGCGGTGTACCGCAGAGGACGCAACGCCAAATCCTACACCACGGCGAAAAATGCTTCTGTGGCAGACTACCGCAGAGCTACCGGATTTGAAGCACTGATGGGGTATCTGTACCTGACAGGACAGACAGACCGGATGCTTGAGCTGATCAAAAACGGTATCCGCCTGGCAGGTCTGGAGATCTGAGTGTAATGTAACGCATGTGACAGAAAAGTAATGCATAATGAGAAAGTAATACGTACTAAGAAAGGACAAGCATGGGATATCAGGAATTTACCATAGAGGGCAGAAATGCCGTGATCGAGGCGTATCGTTCGGGCAAACCCATTGACAAGCTGTTCATTTTGGATGGCTGTCAGGACGGTCCGATGATGACCATTAAAAGAGAAGCAAAAAAACATGACACGTTAGTAAAGTATGTGACCAAGGAGCGTCTGGATCAGTTATCCGAGACCGGAAAACATCAGGGCGTCATTGCTTATGCGGCGGCTTATGAGTACGCGGAGGTGGATGACATTCTGGAAGCAGCGAAGAAAAAGGGTGAACCGCCCTTTATTTTCCTGCTGGATAATATTGAAGATCCTCATAATCTGGGAGCTATCATCCGTACTGCCAATCTGGCAGGTGCCCATGGTGTCATCATTCCGAAGAACCGTGCAGCGGGACTGACCGCTACGGTAGCGAGAACCTCCGCCGGAGCACTGAACTATACGCCGGTGGCAAAGGTGACGAATCTGGCGAAGACCATCGAAGACCTGAAAAAGGAAGGTCTGTGGTTCGTGTGTGCGGATATGGGCGGTACTACCATGTACGATCTGGATCTGAAGGGCCCCATCGGTCTGGTCATCGGCAACGAGGGCGAGGGCGTAGGCCGTCTGGTGAAGGAAAAATGCGACATGGTGGCATCGATTCCCATGAAGGGGGATATCGATTCCCTCAATGCTTCCGTGGCAGCAGGCGTACTGGCTTATGAGATCGTGCGTCAGAGATTACAGGCGTAATATAGGAGTGGAAAAAAAGGGGAAAGCATGGCAGAGCATTTCAAATATGAAGAGATGACGGATGAAGAACTCATCGACCAGCTGCGGGAAGGTGACAGACAGGTGATGGATTACATCTGCGACAAGTATAAAAATCTGGTGCGAAGCAAGGCAAAATCCATGTATATTCTGGGCGGAGACAGCGAAGATCTGATCCAGGAAGGGATGATCGGGCTGTTCAAGGCAGTGCGGGATTATGACTGCGGCAGAGATGCCAGCTTTTATACCTTTGCAGATCTGTGTATCAGCAGACAGATGTACACGGCAGTGCAGGCTTCCAAGCGCCTGAAGCACTCACCGCTCAACAGCTATGTATCTCTGTATGAGCGAAGCAGCGAGGGCACGGACAATGAGGAGAAAAATCTTATTGAGGCTCTGGCGGCCAGAACCCAGATGAGTCCGGAGGAACTGTTCCTGGACAAGGAGCGGGTGGAAGATCTGGAGAGAGCTATTGAGACAGAACTCAGCAGCTTTGAAAAACAGGTGCTGGATTTGTACCTGACGGGAATGAGCTATACCCAGATCGCCAAGGTGCTGGGAAGAGACGAAAAGTCTACGGACAATGCCTTACAGCGTCTGAAGAGCAAAATCCGGAGACTGGTGTGATGCAAAATAATGAGAGAAGAGAACACATTCTTGAAAAAATTTTTCAGGAATGTGTTTTTTATAGTTTTTTAATAGAATCTGCAGAGTTGGAATATTGACTTAAAACCCGGCATAGGAGTATACTGCAAATGCTGACCGACCAGCCGGTCGGTTAATAAAGCAAATACATATTCATAACTATTCAGAACCACATTCGCAAAACCGCCTCTGCGAGGCTGTACTGAATAACATGCCTGCATGTTATTTGCTCATGGTGGTTACTTTCGGTGGTTACTTTCGCCCATTGGCTCTGGATAGTTACACATATTTCAGAAAGGCGAAAAGATCATGCACAATATATGGAAAAGAAATTGCAGCGTCGGAATGGCGTTGTTGATGGGAGGCAGTCTGTTGCTCGGAGGCTGCGGCAGCAATGGGGCACAGGATGCTGTGGAGACTTCTGCGGTAGTCGTGGATATGAAGCAGGCCCAGACCGGAAAACTGACCTTGCAGAACAGCTTTGTGGGAACGGTTTCTCCCCAGGAGATGGTCTATGTCATTCCCTTTGCTTCCGGTACAGTGACGGATACTTATTTTGAGGTGGGAGATCAGGTCAATGCCGGGGATGTTTTGTTCAAAATCGATGACTCTGCAGCAAAACTGCAGTTAGAACAGGCACAGCTCAGTGCGGCCAATGTAAGGCAGCAGGCAGACAGTGCCCTGACCACCCAGCAGGAATCCGCCAATATCCAGATGGATAGCAGCAGAGTGCAGGCACAGTCCGGGTATGATCAGGCACAGATCGCGTATGTCCAGGCGAAAAATGCCTATGACCAGAACTATGATGATCTTTCAGATCAGATCGACGCATGCAATGCAAATATTACACAGCTGGAGAATGCCATAAAAGCAGCGTCATCCAGTGTGAGCGGCGGAAATGCGTCAAGTGTTGTGCAGATGAAGACGCAGATCGAGACACTGAAAGGAACGAAGAAACAGCTGGAGTCCAGCAGAAATTCTCTGGTGGCCGGATTACAGCAGGCGGAATCCGCATACAATGCAGCAAAGAGCAGCATGAATATTGTGGATCGTTCCCAGGCATTGTCCCAGGGACAGGCACTGGAGGATACGAAGAAGCAGCTGTCCACCAGTGAACAGCTGGCAAATGTGGGCGTGGAAAGTGCGGAACTGGCATTATCCTACTACACTGTCAAGGCTCCCATCTCCGGTACGATTCAGAGCAAGGGAGTGGAAGTCAACGGCATTGCCGGAAGCAGCAATCCTGCGTACACCATTGCCAATGAAAATATGATGACTGTGACTTTTCAGGTCAGCGAAGCTGTGAAAAATACACTGACTATGGGACAGGAAGTGACTGTGGAGCGAGGAAATGCCAGCTATACCGGTAACATTACCGAGATTGGAGTGGCAGTGAACCAGCAGACCGGTCTGTTCCAGATCAAAGCAGCGGTAAATGCCGATGGCAGTGCATTGCCCAGCGGTGTATCCGTGAAACTGACGACCGATACCTATCATACGAACGACAGTGCGGTACTGATTCCTTATGATGCCGTGTACTATGATAATACCGGCTCTTATGTATATTTAAGTGTGGATGGCAAGGCCGTGAAGACCTATGTGACCACGGATCTGTTTGATGATACACAGATTTCTGTCATTGAAGGGGTACAGCCCGGAGATACCGTCATCACCAGCTGGTCTCCCAAGCTTATGAACGGTGTGGAAGTCACCGCACCGGTGAAGGCAGAAGAGTAGGGGGAGGCAGCAGAATGAATTTGACAAAGCTTGCTCTGAAAAGACCGGTATCCTGTTTCCTGGTGCTCCTGGCACTGGCAGTATTCGGCATCAGCTCCATTTTCGGATTCAAGATGGAACTGACTCCCGACATTGAGATGCCTATGCTCATCGTCATGGCTACTTATCCCGGTGCAGACCCGGAGAGCGTGGATGAACTGGTGGCATCCGTTATTGAAGATTCCGGTTCCACTCTGAGCGGTGTGGATTCCGTGAATTCTTATTCCTTTGAAAATTATTGCATGGTGTTGTTTACCTATGAATACGGTGTGGATATTGATGAATGTCACAACGATCTCCGTGCGGCCATGGAGACGGCGAAGTTAAGTCTGCCGGATGACGTGGATCAGCCTACCATCATTGAGATGAACATGAACAGTATGGATGTCATGACGATCTCCGCAGTGGAAGTCGGCGATGTGGATCTGTTAAAAGTAGTCAATGAATCCGTGGTACCGGAACTGGAATCTCTGTCCAGCGTGGCACAGGTATCCGTCACCGGTGGTTCCGAGGATTATATCAAAGTAGAACTCAATGAGACCCTGATGAAGCAGTACGGTCTGACCATGTCCAGTGTGGCACAGATGCTGGGAACCGTAGACTTTACTTATCCTGCAGGCAGCGTGACCCAGGGCAGTCAGGACATCAGCGTGGCGACGTCCATGGAGTACAATACGGTACAGAAGCTGCGGGAAGTACCCCTGATGACCACCAAAGGACAGGTCATTACCTTACAGGATATTGCAAATGTTACCACAGCATCCAAGGATGCTTCCAGTATCAGCCGTTACAACGGACAGGACAATGTCAGCATCGGCATTAAGAACAAAAGTAGTGCCGGTACGGTAAATGCCTGCAAGGATGTGAAGGAAAAATTACAACAGATCCAGGCGGAGAACCCGGCCATCGAATTTGAAGTTACTTATGATGCCAGTTCCTCCATTATCAGCTCCCTGACCAGTGTAGCCGAGACCCTGTTATTGGGTGTCGTATTGACCATGGCGGTGCTGTTCCTGTTCTTCGGTGATTTCAAAGCCAGCCTGATCGTCGGAGCCTCCATGCCCATTTCCCTGTTCCTGACCCTGATCCTTATGAGTATGATGGGATTCTCCATGAACATCGTAACACTGGGCTCTCTGGTCATTGCCATCGGTATGATGGTAGACTCTTCCATCGTCGTAATCGAGAGTTGTTTCAGAAGACAGAAGAGTACGCCGGATCTGAAACAGGCAGCCTTAGAGGGAACGAAGGAAGTGACGGCTTCTATTATCGCTTCCACCATTACCACCATCGTGGTATATCTGCCGCTGGCCACTATGAAGGGCCTGTCCGGACAGATGTTTGAGCAGCTGGGATTCACCATTGTATTTGCCATGCTGGCATCCCTGATCGCAGCTATGATGCTGGTACCGTTGTTCTACACAGTATTTAAACCGAAGGAAAAAGAAAACCTGCCCATCGATAAGCTGTTGAAGAAATTTACCACATGGTATCAGAAGATCCTGCGGAAGCTGATGAAGCGCAGAAGGACCGTCGTTGGTGTGGCTGTGGCTCTGATGATCGGCACGGTTCTGCTGGCAGGAACGCTGGACATGGAGCTGATTCCTGCAGCGGATGAAGGCGTCGTGGCGGTTACGGTGAATTTCCGTTCCGGTACTACTCTGGAAAAAGAGGATGAAGCACTGAAGCTGTGGGAACAGATCGCTGAAGAGGAACCGGATGTGGAATTCTATTCCGTATCCATCAGCGGCTCCAGTGCAACCCTTACTGCAGATCTCATCAAGAAGAGAACTCTGACTACAGCACAGGTAGTAGATAAATGGAATGAGATCGCAGCCGGAATGACGGATATGGATGTTACGGTAACATCTTCCGGCAGCAGTATGAGCTCCATGATGAGCACCAGCAGCTATGAGATCGATTTACAGGGCAGTGACAGGGCAGAACTGGCACAGGCCGCAGAAGACCTGCAGGCAGAGATCGAGAAGATTGACGGTGTCGTAAAGACAGAAAACTCTCTGGCCAACTCTACGACGCTGGCCAAGGTAGTGGTAGATCCTCTGAAGGCAATGCAGTACGGGCTGACACCCATTCAGGTCGGCATGACCATACATAACGTATTAAGCGGTATGAATCCGCTGACAATCACCAATGATGGTTCGGAGTATGCGGTATGGCTGGAATATCCGGAAGGAAGCTATGATGATCTGAACCTGCTGATGGATCTGGGACTGGATACTTCTTTTGGCACCGTGGTACCGTTAAGAGATATTGCAGAGATCAATTATGCACAGAGTCAGGAGACCATCATGAAGCAGGACGGTCTGTATCAGGTCAGCGTGACGTCCACTATGACCTCCGAGAAGATATTTGATGCCCAGAATGCTATCAACGATCTGGTGGATCACACGGTATTCCCGGATTCTGTAACCCCGGCAGACAGTATGATGACTGGAATGATGAACGATGAGTTCCAGGCATTGTTGCAGGCAATTCTGGTAGCTACATTCCTGGTATTCCTGGTGATGGCAATGCAGTTTGAATCCCCCAGATTCTCCTTCATGGTCATGATGTGTATTCCTTTTGCACTGATCGGATCCTTCCTGCTGTTGTTCATTACGCAAAGTACCATTAGTATGGTATCCCTGATGGGATTTCTGATGTTGATGGGTATTGTGGTAAATAACGGTATTCTGTTCGTGGATTCCGCAAATATGCTGCGGGAAGAGGGAATGTCCACTGAGGATGCGCTGGTGGCTTCCGGAAGTACCCGTCTGCGTCCTATCCTGATGACGACATTGACAACGATCCTGTCCATGATCCCCATGGGACTGGGACTGGGGGACAACGGTGTCATGATGCAGGGAATGGCACTTGTTATCATCGGCGGTCTGACGGCTTCCACGATCCTGACCCTGATCCTGATCCCGACCTTCTATCTGATCTTCGATAAGCGGAGCAGACAGGAGAGAAGAGCGGCTAAGAAGCTGGCAAAATCTCAAAGATCTGGAAAAACGGGGGATGCGGAAAATGAGTAAAATAACCGGATTGGAGGCACCGAACCAGGTGCCTCCCAAGGTGACCGCCATGTACCGGGCAGTCAGCACACTTTTGCGGGAGGACAAGGATATCTCGGAAATGAGCGTGTCCATGATCACCGGGCTGGCGGGCATTGGCAAGGGAACTGCTTATGAATATTTTGATTCCAAGGAAGAGATCATTGTCTGTGCCCTGTTGTATGAAATCCGTACAGTAACGGAGCAGGCTTCCCATCAGATTCAGACCTGTCCGGATCTGGAGACCCAGATCCACAGAATGCTTTTGTTGGTGGAAGAACATTCCCAGTGTGTGGATGCCATCATGGCGTTTCTGCATCTGCTGACGGATCATTCCAAGGAGGGAAATCTTCTGTGGCAACGGATAGCGGAACAGAAGGAAAACGGGCCCGTGGATCTTTTGGTCCGCCAGATCATAGACAGTGCACGGGCGAAAGGAGAACTGCGGGAGGACATTCCGCTGTCTTATATTACCAACGCACTGTTAGCTCGGATGATTTCCTATCTGATGTACCAGTGCCACCATATCGGTAATGATATGCCCCCAGAAGAGATGCGCAGACTGGTCACCGAAAGCATAATGAATGAATTGTGCAAAAAAAATATATAATTTAAAATAATTCTATTGACAAAGTGAGATACCTTTGATAGAATGTAACACGGTGATTGCGTTAGCAGTCACGTGATGCTGCTGTGGCTCAGTCGGTAGAGCGTCGCATTGGTAGTGCGGAGGTCACGGGTCCGATTCCCGTCAGCAGCTCTTTTGAAAAGCGTGGAAACCTTGAAAATACAAGGTTTCCACTTTTTTGTGTGCCTGAAAGTTTACAGACGATGGTAGACAACCAGAATAAATCAGATGTACACTTGCACGGGCCAACGATTCAGCTTACAATATAAAATAGTAAATTTATGTTCGGACACAAACCAACCCGGTCAGGTGAGGAAAACGTATGGAGGAACTGCACAGAGTATGTAAAAATTTCACACGTCATGACAAGAAGACCCGTACGATCCTGCTGTGCGAGATGCTGGAGTACACGAATGTATTTTTGGAGGCGGCATTCCGGGCGGAGGGGTATTCCTTCGAGACTTTAAAGAACCCGGTGAAGGACCGCACTCTGGCACTTCGCTATATCAGTAGCGACTATTGCTATCCGACGGTATTGATCCTTGCACAGTTCCTGGAATATCTGGAAAGCGGGGAACGGGATCCGGAGGAGATCACCTTCATGGAGCCCCAGGCGGGCGGTGCCTGCAGGGCCGGAAATATCTACAATCTGCTCCAGAGAGTGCTGTACCGCATGGCAGAGCAGGGACAGCAGGAGTATGCCCAGATTCCCGTAATCTCCCTGAACCTCATGGGAGAAGAAAAACATACAGGCTTTCGCATTACTCCGTCACTGTTGTCCGGTGGGATTGCTGCCGGATGCTATGGCGATCTGATCATGTGCCTGTACCAGCAGGTGAAGCCCTACGAACAGAATCCGGGAGAGACGGACCGCATCCGCAGTCAGGTGGAAAAGAAACTGTGCGAGAGCATTCGGAGACACAGGAACGGACGACACACCAGAGAGAAAAATTACCGGTATGCCTGCGAAGTATTTTCGAAGGTACCGGTGAAACCCGGGAAGAAAAAGAGAGTTGGCATCACCGGTGAGATCTATATGAAATATTCGAAACTGGGAAATGACGATATCGAAAGTTTTCTGCTCCGGCAGGGAATGGAGCCTTACAGTGGTGGTTTCGTCAACTACTGTCTGTATTTGGTGGATACAGAGCGGTATAAGGCAGAAAAGTACCAGCGCAATCCCATCATGGCGAAAGCCTGTGCCTTTGTGCTCCACCGGTTGTGTGAGGCACAAAAACATCTGCTTACGGTGATCGGGGAGACAGACCGGTTCCAGACGGATCTGCCGTTCCCGGAACTGAAGGAGAAAGTGCAGGGGATTCTGGCGGAGGGCTGCAATACCGGAGACGGCTGGCTGATTGCCGCAGAGGTGATACAATATGTGGAAAAAGGCTGTGGCAGTGTGCTGATCCTGCATCCCTTCGGATGTCTGGTCAGCCATGTCTGCGAGCGGGGAATTTTGCAGCGGCTGCATGCCCGTTTTCCGGATGTCAGTATCCAGACCATAGAGTATGATTACGACCAGAGCAAGACCCTCAGGGAGAGCCGCATTCTTTTGGCAATTTCCTAGGTTGGCAGCAGGTGCAGAACGTGGTACAATAAAACAGAAACTATTGCAACGTGTATTTTCAGGAGGGGAACGTGAAGATAAAATGCGACTGGTGTGGCAGCTGGATCAACGATTTTGATCAGGTCTGCCCGAATTGTGGAGGAGTGAACAACAATTATAACCGTCATGCCAACGGTGTACCACAGACGATCGAGGAATTGAAAGCCTGGGCGAAGGAGATGAACCTTCCGCTTGAGGAGATGCGGACCTTTATCGGAGAGGATTACAAGGGCGCGAAAGCCTTCGGTATTTACAAGGATGAGACCGATGGCACCTTCGTAGTCTATAAGAATAAAGAGGACGGTACCCGGGCAGTACGTTACAAGGGAACCGATGAAGCCTATGCGGTCAACGAACTTTACCAGAAGATGAAGGAAAGAGTGGTAGTGCAGAAAGCACACCAGCAGCCGAAAACGGCGAAACCGGCTCCAGGTGCTTCAGCTGCTGCGCAGCAGAGACAATCGGAAAAAAACTTGTCTAAAGCTCTTTTTCCCATATGCCTGATAACAATAGTGGCGATCATAATATTGTCGGTTGTTTTTGCACTCATAGGGGAAAGCGGACCGGATACCGGTTACTACACTTATGGAGACCGGAGCTATTACTATTATGGGGACTGGTACGAATGGGAGAATGATTCCTGGCGTTATGCACCGGATGAATCCTGGATGGAAAGTGATTACGAGAGTTACTATGATTCCTACAGCTATGACAGCGATGCGGAATATGAGGATTTTGAGGATTCGTCCTATTACACTCCTTATGAGTACAGCGATGATAATAACGATAGCTGGGATGATGACAGCTGGGATTCCGGATGGGATTCCAATGACAGTTGGGACTCAGGATACGATGACTGGGGCTCTGACTGGTAAAATGTGATTTAGAATACATACAAAGGAAGTCTTCGACAGGCTTCCTTTGCTTTTTCTTTTTTATGGTTTTGAACAGGAGAGAATATGAGCAGTTTACCCGGCATTACGAGGCAGGATGAGGAAAAAAGATTACAGCATACGTTAGAGATCGCACAGCGCAAGGTGGATGCCAACAGGCAGAGTGTACAGGCTCTGGCGGAAGAACTGCATGCCATGCAGGAGGAATTCGACGAGAACGACAAGGAAGCCCAGACCCTGTGGCACAATGCGGATGCCCGCTTCAAGTTCGTGAATCAGGATCTGCGCCGGGCGGAACAGGCGAGGAAAAAGCCCTACTTTGGCAGAATCGATTTCCGGGACAAAAAACTGAAAAAAGACGAGGTCTACTATATCGGCAGAAGTGTCATTGCGGATAACCCGGCAGAACCGGAGGTCATAGACTGGAGAGCACCCATTGCCAGCGTATATTACGATGCCGCTCTGGGGGATGTCTCTTATTCCGTAAAGGGGGAGGGAAAATACGACATCACCCTGTCGCGGAAGCGCACCTATGAGATCGAAAATGATGAGCTGAAGGACTTCTACGATTCGGATGTGGTGGCCAACGATGAACTGCTGACAAAATATCTGGCGCGGAACAAAAAGGCGGTGCTGGGCGAGATCATTGCCACAATCCAGCAGGAGCAGAACGAAGTCATCCGCAAAAAGCCCCAGCACAACATGATCGTACAGGGAGCGGCGGGCTCCGGCAAGACCACAGTGGCCATGCACCGTATTTCCTACATCCTGTACAACTACGATCAGGAGTTTGCACCGGAAGATTTTTATATTGTGGGAAGCAATCAGGTGCTCTTAAACTATATAACGGGAGTGCTGCCGGAACTGAATGTTTACGGGGTCTCCCAGATGACCATGGAGCAGTTGTTCGTAAGGCTTTTGTACGAGGACTGGGACAAGTCCTGGCAGATCAAGCCGGTGGTAAAAGGTGTGACCCCGGCGGTGAAGGGAACTCTTGTCTGGTTTAAGGAGCTGGAGAATTTCTGCCTGCGTTACGAATACCGCTCGATACCCAGAGAGGACGTGGTGATCGAAAAGACTGGCAAAGTGCTGCTGGACCGGGCCACCATTGCACGCTTATTGAAAGAGACAAAGGATCTGTCCCGGGCGGACAAAATCAGCAGACTGACGGATTATCTGATGGCACGGCTGGAAAATGAGCTGAGCGGAAAATATTATTCCTATACCCAGCCGGAAAAGCAGAAGCTCAAGCATTATTATGAGACCTATTTCGGAAAAAGGGAATGGAAGGGCTCTGTGGCGGAACTCTACGAACAGTTCCTGAAGGAAGAGCAGGAGAAAGATTTCACGGTCGAGGTGCCGGAAGGTGGCTACGATGTCTATGATCTGGCGGTCATGGCCTACCTCTACAAGCGCATCAAGGAGGACACGGTGATCCGGGAGGCGGGGCATGTGGTCATTGATGAAGCCCAGGATTTCGGCATGATGGCCTATGCGTCTTTAAAATATTGTCTGAGCAAATGTACCTATACGATCATGGGAGATGTGGCCCAGAATATTTCCGACCGCTACGGTCTCAACGACTGGACGGAACTGCGGAAATTGATGCTGCCTGGAGAGTTTGATTATTTCGGCATTTTGCAGAAAAGCTACCGTAACACGGTGGAAATCTCGGAGTTTGCCACGGACATTTTGTATCACGGAAGCTTTCCGGTCTATTCGGTGGAGCCCATCATACGTCATGGGGAACCGGTCACGGTGAAAAAATGTGTGGATTTTACAGAGCAGGTGACACAGGCGGAGCAGATCATCAAAGCATGGCAGAGCAAGGGGCTGGATACCATTGCCGTAGTCTGCATTGACGAAGCGGAGGCGGAAAAAGTAACAGCAGCCTTACAGGGCAGCGTGGAACTGAATACCGGAGATGCGGGAAAATGGGAGATCGGCGAGGGCGTCATGGTACTTCCGTTAAAATACACCAAAGGTCTGGAATTCGATGCAGTACTGATCTTCAACGCTTCGGAGGAAGATTACCCGGTGGAAGACGGGTATGTGAAGCAGCTGTACGTGGCAGCCACCCGAGCCCTGCATGAACTGACGGTGCTGTACCGGGGGAAACTCACCGGACTGATCGCAGATCCGGTATCCCCAGAGCAGAAGCAGAGAATGCGCCTTGCCGCAGATGCCCAGAAGAAGCCGGTGAAAACGGTGGTAAAACAGGCAGAGACGGAGAAGACAAAAGAAGAGATCTACAGACAGAGGGCACAGGAAGCGGAAAAGGAACGTGTGGCCAGAGAGCGTTACGGCCCAAAGAAGATCATCGTGACAAGAAACAGTCAGGGGACAACAGACGGCGCTACACCGAAGAAAGCAGGAAAGTCAGGGGAACCTGAATCGAGGTGGACGGGACAGCCGTCACCTGCGAAAGTATACGGGGCAGGAAACGGCAATGCTGGCAGAGCAACCGGCAGACAGGAGCCGCGGATGGTAGAAAATAACGGCGAGTACGGCGATATGCCGGATGCCAAAACACTGATGCCCGCCGGACATTCCAGGATCGACTGCGCTGTGCGCATGGTCATGAAGGGCAAGGGCTATGTGGATCTTTTGAGTAGTTACGGAACCTTGCGGATCACACCCCTTGCGGTGGATCTGTTCCGGATTTGTTTTGCCAAAGGGCAGTGTCGTGAATTCCCGAAAGCGGCGGTGACGGCAGCAGGAGACCTCAGATGCACGGTGCGGGAGAATCCTTCCCTGGTGGAAATTACAGCGGGATATGCCCAGATCCGTGTGGATAAAAAGACGGGAGCATTGACATTTTTAAATACACAGGGTAAGATTCTGCTGACGGAACGAAGCAGAGAACCAAGGCAACTCGGAGAAAAAAAGAACTGGAGCTTTTTTGAATGGAAAAAGGACGAGGCTCTGATCGCCGGAGGGATTGGGGCACCGAAACCTTTGAAGATAGGTAATTCCGCTGCTTATTTTTCCTACGGAAGAGCGGATGACAGATATCCGGGGCTGGCTTCGTCCAAAGGATATGAGATGATCTTCCCTGCGGGAAGCAGGGTATTGTGCTGCAACATAGCCATGTACGGAACTTATATTTCCATGGAAGAGACAGATATCATCGATTACTATTTACGCGCAAAATGATGGGGATCATCGGTATGGGCAACAATCCGATGGTGCTCTGGATGTGAGGAGAATTATGAAGACAACAATAACCGCAGTGATATTTGATATGGACGGTGTCCTCTTTGATACCGAGAGGATGTATATGGAGTGCTGGAGAGAAGCGGCGGAGCCCAGGGGCCTTAAAAATGTGGACGAGATTTCCAAAGCCTGTATCGGAAGGACACTGCAGGGCACGAAGGAAGTGTTCGAGGCAGCGAAAGCAGAGCAGGGCATCGATGTGTCTTTTGAAGAATTGCATGAGGATTGCAGCCGGAGATTTCAGGAAAAGGAAGAACGGGAAGGCCTTCCCGAGAAGCCGGGCGTGCATGAGATCCTGGAATATCTGAAGGAGAACCGCATTCCAACAGCATTGGCATCCTCTACACGCAGGACCGCAGTTATGGAGCATCTGGACAGAGCGGGTATCACATCTTATTTTCAGAAAATTATCTGCGGCGACATGGTGGAGCATGGCAAGCCTGCACCCG
>ERZ780144.2642-NODE-2642-length-14940-cov-5.634397_pt1 | contig 14940 bp, 12 predicted proteins | sample MGYA00511380_ERZ780144 | MGnify/ENA primary metagenome ERZ780144 (study PRJEB29588, sample SAMEA1965858) | human gut metagenome | biome: human gut; feature: human-associated habitat; material: faeces | place: Denmark | collected 2008/2010 ... | reverse complement strand
GGCCGCCGCGACGTGATCGTCGTGTCGAGCGTCTCGTGCCTCTACGGCGCGGGCAACCCGGCGGACTTCCACGCCACGGCCATCAACATCAAGGTGGGGCAGGTCGTCAGCTACAAGCATTTCCTCTACAAGCTGGTCGAGGCGCTCTACACCCGCACCGAACGCGAGCTGGAGCCTGCGACGTTCCGCGTCAACGGCGACACGGTGGACATCATGGCGGCCTTCGGCGAGTTCGGCAACCAGTGCTTCCGCGTGATGTTCTTCGACAACGAGGTGGAGGCCATCCAGTCGATCGACCCCGTCACGGGACAGCGCATCGCCTCTCTCGACAGCATCACGCTCTACGCCACGAACCTGTTCGTGACGACCAAAGAGCGCATCAACGCCGCCGTGCAGCAGATCTACCTCGACCTGGGCAAGCAGATCGAGTTCTTCGAACGCGAAGGGAGGATGATGGAAGCGCAGCGCATCAAGCAGCGGGTGGAATACGATTTGGAGATGATCAAGGAGCTGGGCTACTGTCCCGGCATCGAGAACTACTCGCGCTACCTCGACGGGCGCGCCGCCGGAACGCGCCCCTTCTGCCTGCTCGACTACTTCCCGAAGGACTATCTGCTGCTCATCGACGAGAGCCACGTGACGCTGCCGCAGGTACACGGCATGTTCGGCGGAGACCGGGCCCGCAAGGAAAATCTCGTGGAGTACGGATTCCGTCTGCCGGCGGCGAAGGACAACCGCCCGCTGCGCTTCGAGGAGTTCGAGCAGATGATGGGCACGACGGTCTACATCAGCGCCACACCCGCCGACTACGAACTCATGAAGAGCGAAGGCGTAGTGGTCGAGCAGTTGATCCGCCCCACGGGGCTGGTCGATCCGCCGCTCGAAGTGCGCGTAACGATGAACCAGATCGACGACCTGCTGGAAGAGATCGACAAGCGGGTGAAGAACGACGACAAGGTGCTCGTGACGACCATCACCAAGCGGATGGCCGAGGAGCTGTCCAAATATTTCGACCGCGTGGGGGTGCGCAACCGCTACATCCACTCGGACGTGGATACGCTGGAGCGCATACAGATTCTGGAGGACCTGCGGGCCGGCATGTTCGATGTGCTGGTGGGCGTGAACCTGCTGCGCGAAGGTCTGGACCTGCCCGAAGTGGCATTGGTGGCGATCCTCGACGCCGACAAGGAGGGATTCCTGCGCAACGTGCGGTCGCTCACGCAGATCGCGGGACGTGCGGCGCGTCATTCGCAGGGCAACGTGATCCTCTATGCCGACACCTGCACCGATTCGATGCGCTACGCCATCGAGCAGAGCAACCGCCGCCGCGAGAAGCAGGTGCGCTACAACATGGAGCACGAAATGCTGCCGCGGCAGGCGCAGAAGAGCGGCTCGGGACAGAGCGCGCTGCTGGCGGGCCGCGTCGACACGTCGGAGGTCAACATGACGGCCTACCCCATCGCCGAAGACCACTACGCGGCGGCGGCCGACGTACAGAAAAACTACACGGCCAGCGAGAACATCGACGCGCTGATCGACAAGGCCCGCGAGGAGATGGAACGCGCGGCCAAATCGCTGGACTTCCTCGCCGCGGCGAAATTCCGCGACCGGATGTACGAACTCCAGAAACTGCGGGAGGAGAACCGGAATCAGAATTCACAATTCACAATTCACAATTCATAATCGGGCATTCTGCAAAAATCGGCCTGAAAGTCCGCTCCCGACGACACGAAAAGTCGTTCGGCTATGAATGGAATTCAGATTCTTGTCTATTCCGGTTTTTCCGCGTGGCGGAAGGTGAAATATTTGGCTGCGAGGAAACTGTAAACCGTCGTCAGCAGCGTCGTGACCATCTTCGCCGGCGTGGGCCACACGCCGCAGACTTCCACGAAGAACTTCAGCCCCGCATAGGTCAGCAGCACCGACCCCGCCACCGAAAGCAGGTAGCGCAGAAGCTGCGTCCCGGCCCCGATCGGCGACCGGCGGAACGCCACGTAACGGTTGAGCCAGAAGCCCACGAAGAAGGTGAACGGAAAGACGAGAATCATCGCCGCGATGTGCGGGGAGACGACCACGAATCCCAGGTCGACGTAGCGGTGCGCCACGATGAAATTGTAAAAGAGGAAATAGCAGACGGGATCGAACAGGATGTAGGTCACACCGCCGCAGACCACGTAACGGAACACCTGCCGGGGCAGGACCGCGGCGACGGGCCGGATGTAAAACCAGTCAATCACCCGGATTATCAACTCTGCAAGGGCCATCAGCGGGCGGTGTAGGTCCACATGTCGGGGAAACGCCCGTCCTGCACGCGGATGAACTGCGCACAGGCTCCGGCATCGTCCGACGAGAAGGGCGAAACCATGAATTTCCCCCCGAAACGGTAAATCCGGCAACGGAGCGCCGACTCCTTGGCCTCGGTCTCCCGCACGGCGCGCCGGGCGTTCTCTTCGGTGCTGAAAACCCCCAGCACGACATAGTGGCGGCCCGAAAGCAACGCCGTCGGGACGTCCTGCTCCTGCGCCGGATGCGTTTCGGCGATCTCCGGTTCCGGGGCTGCGTCGGGAACGGAAGCCCCCGAAGCCGCGCCCCCCGCCTGCGCAGCGGACTCCCCGGCCACAGACCGTTCCGTCGGAGGAGCCTCGACCAAAGCATCGGGCGCTTCGACGGTCCCGAAGCTGTCGGACGCAGCGGGAATCTCCGTCACGGCCGCCGCTTCCGGCGCCTCCGGATAGAGCAGCAGGAACTCCCGCCCGCCGTAGACCGCCGCAATCCCGATTGCCGCGATGCCGACCCACAGCGGCCAGTCGAAACGACGCTGCACACGAACCCGCACGGGTTCGCGCCCCTGCGGATTCAGCCGGAGGTCGAACGCCTCGTCGGGGATAAAATTCTTGAATTTCAGCTCTCCGACGCCCTCGACGGTCAGCAGGTCGGCCCGGTGCACCCGGGCGATCCAGCGGTCGTAAACGGCCTGCGCCTCGGCTTCGGGATTTTCGTATCCGCCGGCCTCACGCATGACGCGGGCAATCTCGTCGACCAGTGACACGCCCCGCTGCTGCGAGGTGAAGGCCACCGTGCGGCTCGGCGGCAGTACGGTTCGCCGGTTGAGCCGCCTGGCTCCCTGCCGCTCGGTGTAGAGCGAGCCTACGCCGGGCAGAAAAATCTCCCCGCCGCCGGCCAGCAGGTTGCCGACAAGCCTGCCGATCTGCTCTTCCATCGGGTTCGCGTTCATTTTTTCTTCTTTTTAGGCGTTGCGGCCGGGGCTTTCGGCACCGGACCCGGAACGGTTCCGGGCCGGGTCGCGCCCCGCCAGATCATATAGATTCCCAGCAGGATGAAGGGAATGCTGAGCCACTGGCCCATGTCCAAAGCCCAGCCCACTTCGAAAGGCTCCTGCTCGGTTTTGATGTACTCGATGAAAAAGCGCGTGAGGAACGTACCGATCAGGCCGATTCCGAACAGAATGCCCGGACGGCGGCGCGCAATGTCCCTCCTGTAATAGAGCCAGCAGAGGATGCCGAAAGTCGCCAGGTAGCAGAGCGCCTCGTAAATCTGCGTCGGGTGCACCGCCGCAGGGGCGAACTCGGCCACCCACTTGTGCGAACGGACGAACTCGAAGCCCCACGGCAGGGTCGTCGCCTGGCCGAAAATCTCCGAGTTGAACAGGTTGCCCAACCGCACGATCGCACCGCCGATGCCCACCGGAATCATAATGCGGTCCAGCGACCAGATATAAGGCAGTTTGTTGCGGCGCGAGAAGAGCCACAACCCGATCAGCAGGCCTATGGCCGCGCCGTGGCTGGCCATTCCTCCGTCGCGAAATCCCGTGATGATGGTCCACGGCTTCGAAAGGTATTCCATCGTGTCGTAGAACAGACAGTGGCCGAGCCGCGCGCCGAGGATCGTGGCGAGTGTTCCGTAAATGAAAATCGACTCCGAGACCTTTGCGGGAAGTCCTTCGCGATTGACGAAGTTATCGAAGAATTTCGCGCCGATCAGAATGGCCAGCGCCCACATCAGCCCATAATAACGGATGTCGAGCGACCCGATGCTGAACAGCACCGGATCGAAATTCCAGACAACGGAAAGAGGTTGTAGAATCATTTATTTAAGTTGTTTCTTTATTATTCAGCCCCGATTCCTTTTCGGGCGGTCACAGTCGCCGCCTCCGGCGTCGCATTCGAATCTGCCACCCCACCCCTCTTTCGGGGAGGGAGACGGCGTACGCCCCGCGCCTCTCGTCCGAAAGCCGTCTCTCAAACGACCCACGTAAAAGACTTGTCGCGACGCAACCGGAATTCAGACCGAAATGCTAACGGATCTTACTCCGGATTTCGTACATTCTATTTCATCTCCTGCAAATTCACCTTCTTCAGCGTGAAGGAGAACGTGCTGCCCACGCCGAGTTCGCTGCGGACCGTGATCCGTTCGCCGTGCGCTTCGACGATATGTTTGACGATGGCCAGCCCGAGTCCCGTGCCGCCCTGCTCCCGCGACCGCCCCTTGTCCGTACGGTAGAAACGTTCGAACACACGCGGCAGGTCCTCCTTGGCGATGCCCGAACCGTTATCCTCCACCTCGATCAGAATTTTGTCCAGCATGTCGCGGAAGCGGATGCGGGTCTGCCCGCCCTCCTTGCCGTAGCGGATCGAGTTGATGATCAGGTTGACGAACACCTGCCCGATGTAGTGTTTGTCAGCCAGCACCCAGAAGGGCGAAGGCAGGTTGTCGGTCCCCTTGACCGAAATCCGGATCTCCTTCCTGTCGGCCTCCATCTCGGCCTGCTCGGCGATCTCCTTGGCCAGCGCCACCACGTCGAATCGCTCCAGATTGAGCTTGTTCATGCTGCTTTCGAGTTTCGAAATGGTGTCGAGGTCGTTGACGATGTTGATCAGACGGTCGATGCTCTTCTCGGCGCGTTCGAGGTATTTGCGGTTGATCAGTTCGTCCTCCAGCCCTCCGTCCAGCAGCGTCGAAATATATCCCTGGATATTGAATATCGGGGTTTTCAGTTCGTGGGCCACGTTGCCCAGATATTGCTTGCGAAAGCACTCGGCCTCTTTCAGCCGGGCGATCTCCCGGTCGTTGGTGTCGGCCCAGGCCGTCAGCTCCTCGCCGATGTTCTCGACGCGCTTGTCCTTCAGTTCCGAGAAGATCTCGTTGGTGTGCACGTCGCGCGAAAGCACGATCGAATAGATCGGCTTGAGTTTGTAAGCCACGTACTTGCGGATGATGAACAGCGCCGCGAGCGCCACCACGACGAACACCCCGACCGACGTGCAGAGCGTGATCCACCATTCGATATGCTGTATAACCATACCCACGGCGACGATCGCCGTGGCGAGCAGGGCGATCCACAGCGACGCGCCCTCCTTTGTCTTGATGTGTACCATAGGCTTACTTCATGTAGTTTTGCATCAGCCGGGCGATGTATTTGCCGACGATGTCGAATTCGAGGTTCACGACCGAACCGACTTCGATGCGGCAAAAATTCGTGTGCTCGAAGGTGTAGGGAATGATCGCCACCCGGAAACTGCTCTCTTTCGAGTCGCAGACCGTGAGGCTCACGCCGTTGACCGTCACCGAACCTTTCTCGACCGTGCAAAGTCCGGCGCCCTGCGGCTCGTACTCGAAGGTGAAGTACCAGCTTCCGTCGGCATCCTCCTTCGCCGTGCAGACCGCCGTCTGGTCGACGTGCCCCTGCACGATGTGCCCGTCGAGCAGGGCATCGGGTTTCATCGACCGTTCGAGGTTGACCAGATCGCCTTCGCGCAGCAACCCGAGGTTGCTCCTGTCGAGCGTCTCCTTCATGGCCGTCACGGTGTAGGTGTCCTCCGTGATGTCCACAACTGTCAAACATACGCCGTTATGTGCTATGCTCTGGTCGATTTTCAACTCCTTGCAGAAATCCGCCCGGAGCGTGAAATCCTTGTTCTGACGGTCCGTGCGGATCGAAACCACTTCCGCCGTACGTTCCACGATGCCTGAAAACATACTCTTCAACTGTTTATGATCAATTTTCCCTTCACTTTGTAGACCGAGACTATATCGTTGACGTTCAAAACGATGTCATCGTAATTCTCCCGATCCCCGGCCACCAGGCGGACTTTGCCCTCCTCGTCGGCGGCCCGAACTATCCGCAAAGTTACAATTTTTCGGCAGACTATCACATATTCACCCCCGGGAATAATTGCATCGCGGTCCACGGCTTTCAGCAGCACGACCGTTCCGGGCGGCACGATGTTTCCCATCGCACGCCCCGTATAGCACATCGCCAGGTCGCACGCCCCCACCGGAGGCACGACGAGGTTGCTCTCGGCGTCGAGATGCTCCAGATGTGCGATGCCCTGTTCGACATCCACATTATAATAAGGTATCTGCGCGCCGCGTATCCGCTCCTCGGAGAACATCTGCCCCTCCCCCGTCAGCAGCCAGAGTTTGTCGACCTGGGGGAATTTGCTGACGATACGGTCGGCGACGTCCAGCGAAATGCCGTTGTTGCCCCGCTTTATCTGATAGAGGTTTTCGCCGCGCGCCAGGCCGATATATAGCGCAAAATAGTTGGTCGACATATTCGCCCACTTGATTACGGCCTCGATTCTTTGCCAATTATTCTGCTTTTCTCGCATTTTTTTTTCGAATATTAAAAAAATTTTTGCATCTTTGCACACCCGGTCCCGTAGTTCAATGGATAGAATATAAGATTCCGGTTCTTACGATATGGGTTCGATTCCCGTCGGGACTACCAGGCACAGGTGCGCAACAAGCGCACTTGTGCTTTTTTTTATCGTATCTGGGCGAATGCAAAGTCGGGCGTCACTTAATTTATTCAACAAAAATAGTAACAAATTTCGATCATACAACAAAAAATAGCATATTTAATCGTCCGAATGCCACTTTTAGACACGCCTGCCCGTAATACGATAAAAGGAATCCGCACTCCCGGTGCGAACTCCTCTTATACAATAAATGTGCGATTTATAAAATCAGACTTCAAAAAGAGAGGCGCACGCCCAGTCTCAAGGTCAGCGTCAGAGGTGAATCCGTACGCGACGTACGCAATCCGGTTTCGGTGAAGTAATACGATCCTTCAGGCTCGAAATAAAGCCCCACCATACCGCCTACACGGTATTGCGCCCCCACGGCTGCAAGCGCCGACCACTGCACGCCCGGTTCGTCGACGGTCTCGGAGCCGAGCCGGGCCGAAACGCATTTCTCGACCATGCCGCCCGCACCCATATATAACGAGAAGCGGCCGCGCTCGAGGAACTGCCAGTTGAAGCGGAGGGGAACCCCTATGAAATGGAGTTTTTGCGCCACGTCGTCCGAGGTGTACTGCATCCTCACGTCCGAACGCAGCAGGGTGTAGTTCACGCCGCTTTCCAGCGACAGTCCGTGGGCGAACTCCTTGCGCACGGCGATGCCGAAGCTCAACGGCTGGTGGTGGCGGAACGAACTCTCGCCGTATCCGCTGCTGCGCAGGGGCGCCAGGCTGTTGCCGTTGCCGATCACCGACGAAGCATCGTTCTTTATCGAGGTGTTGAGCATCCGGGGAGCCAGACCTTCGCTGTTTCCGCCCGCCACGCCGCCGCCGGCAAACAGGGAGAACGACGCCTTTTTATGCGGTTTGGTGTAGGCTACGAACGGCTCGTCGGAGAACCCCGCACGACCGGCCGCGCCGGCCGCCGACCGCGTTGCGGGCCGCCCGGAAGCCTGCTTCGAAGCCCTTTCGCCGGAAGCCTCCGCCTTTGCAGTATCTCCGGAGGCCGCCTTTGCGGTTTCACCGGACGACGCCTTCGCCGCCTCTCCGGAAACTTCCGCCGCGACCTCTCCGGGCCGGACCACAGGCTCACCGTCCGTCCGGAGATCTTTCAGAGCCGCCGTCTGCGCAGGCTGCCCTGCGGCCGCAGCGAGGAGCGACCGCCGCCCCGCGGAGGATGCCTCCCCGGCAACCTGCTCCCGGGACAGCCCCACCGCCTTTGCAAGGGCGTCCCGTACGGTTTCCGGCTCCGCGGGCTGCGGTATGGCAACCGCGGTTGCTCCGTCTTCCGCCACCGATGCGATAACAGTCCCATCATTTTCCAACGCCTTGTCCGGCCGGAGCAGAAATTCACCCGCAACAGCCAAGATCAGCACGGCAGCGGCTGCGGCGGCAATCCGCGGCCGGTAGATCCGCCATACGGACCCGCGGGGTTTTGTCCCGGAAACCTCCGGCCCCGGAGCCGCACCGCCCAACTCGCGCTGCAAACGCTCCCATCCCCCCGCCGGAGGCGGGAGTTCGGCGTCGCGAAGCGCGTTCCGCATGGCTTTGATCCAATCCTTGTCTTGTTTCATAGTTCTATGTGAGTCCGGCAGCGCCGGATGATCCACCTTTTTCTGATATTCCGGAGCTGCATCCTCTCGATTTCAATGCGTCTCCAAATAAGCCCTGATCCTGCGGGCCAGCATGGCCCGGGCGCGAAACAACTGCGAAGAGGAGCTTTTTTCGTTGATTCCCAGCATCCGGGCGATGTCGCGGTGGGAATACTCCTCGATGCAGTAGAGGTTGAACACCGCCCGGTAACCCTCGGGCAGCTCGCCGATGAACCGCATCAGCACCTCGCGCGGAACGCGGGCCATCTCCGACACGTCCGGTTCCGCCACCTCCGCCGCGGCCTTTCCCTCGTCGAGCGTCACGCTTCCCAGCTTGCTGCGGCTGCGTATCCACTCCAGCGCCACGTTGACCGTGATCCGCTCGATCCAGGCGCGCAGCGAGCCGGTTCCCCGGTAGGTGAAGCGGTCGAACGCCCCGTAGATCTTCAGAAAAGCGTCGTGGAGCAGGTCTTCGGCCGTCGCGCGGTCTCCGGCGTAACGCATGCAAATCGACAACAGACGGCCTGCATAGCGGTCGTACAGCTCCTTGCGGGCCATATCGTCCCCCTTCCTGCACCCTTCGGCCAGTATCTGTTCCTCCATTTGCATTACTCAATACACTCTATAAATGCCGCGGAAGGCAAAAGACTGCATGAGTGAAAAAAATTTATTTCGCATGCAGTATTCGGCCCTGCCGGACGTTTTAAGAGCGAAAGGTAACATAAAATATGGATATTATGAAAAAATTCGGTTTATTCCTCATCGCAGCTATAGCTGTCACCGCTTTTACCTCCTGCAACGACGACGACGGCGGCGAACCGCTCCGTACGCTCATCACCACCGTCCGCACGCTCGACGGCGGAGACTACTATTTCCAGCGCGACAACGGGGAGACGCTCTACCCCGGCAACAAGTCCCGCGTCCCGGGCTACAAGCCCGATCCCGACAAAACGCAGCGGGTCATCATCTGGTTCACATTGCAGAACGGCATTGCCGATTACGATTACAACATCGACCTCTATTTCGTGGAAAACATCTACACCGGCACTTCGGAGATCGTGACCGACGCGGCTCGGCTCGAAGAGCTGGGCAGCGCCAAAACGGGCTTCCAGGGCAATACGTTCAACCTCACGAAAGAGTGGCTGACCTTCTATGCGCTCTACCCCGTATCGGACAATTCGAAACACACGTTCACGGTGATCGTCAACGAGGTGAAAGACGAAGGCGAAAAGGGTGACGGAGGCGCCGAACAGTCCGAAGCGGCCGAAACGGATTACCTGCAACTGGAGTTGCGCCACAACCCCGGCGGCGACACGCAGGGCTATACCGACGGCTATTACGTTTCGTTCAACCTCACGCCGCTCGCCGAACGGCTCGAAGGCAAGAAGGGCGTCGTCCTGCATATCGAGACCAACAAAAACGGTCCCCAGGAGATCAAACTCGACCTGCCGCAGAAGAAGTAGCCACTCCCTCACGGCAGCTGCTCCGGTCCGCCACTCTGCGGACCGGATTTTTTGCGTCCTGCCGCAGCGCCCCGCAGAGGCGCGTGTGGTCGGAAGATTCGTTCTCCGGAACCTCGACTCCGTTTTCAGGCGGCAGCTCCCGGGGGTCCGCCCGCAACTGCGTTGCGGGCAGGCCTCCCCCGGGCGAAGCGAGCCGGCCCTTCCCGGGCCATGCCCCGGATCGCGCTCCAACACCAGCCGTGCGTTCCCACACCGGCCGTGCGCCCCGAACCGGCCTCCGGCCCGCCTCCCGGCGCATTGTTTTTTCGCCCCGAGGGCGCAGATTTGCCGAAAATCGCTATCTTTGCATCATGTCAATCGTACGCAACACGGAGAGCGATCTCGAATTCGAGAACAAAATCCGCCCGCAGGAGCTGGAAACCTTCTCCGGGCAGGACAAGATCGTCGAAAACCTCCATATCTTCATCAAGGCGGCGCTCATGCGCGGCGACTCGCTCGACCACGTCCTGCTGCACGGCCCCCCGGGACTGGGCAAGACGACCCTCGCGAACATCATCGCCAACGAAATGGGGGCGCAGCTGCGCGTCACGTCGGGGCCGGTGCTCGACAAGCCGGGCGACCTGGCGGGCCTGCTGACCAACCTCAATCCGGGCGACGTGCTTTTCATCGACGAGATCCACCGCCTCAGCCCGATCGTCGAGGAGTATCTCTACTCGGCGATGGAGGACTATAAAATCGACATCGTGCTGGACAAAGGCCCCTCGGCCCGCTCGATCCAGATCGAGCTGGCGCCCTTCACGCTCATCGGCGCCACAACGCGCAGCGGCCTGCTGACTTCGCCCCTCAGGGCGCGTTTCGGCATCCAGTGCCACCTCGAATACTACGACGCCCCGGTGCTTGCGGGCATCGTGCGACGCTCGGCGCGCATCCTCGACGTCTCGATCGACGACGACGCGGCCCACGAAGTGGCCCTGCGTTCGCGCGGCACGCCGCGTATCGCCAACGCCCTGCTGCGCCGCGTGCGCGACTTCGCGATGGTCAAGGGCGAAGGGCACATCGACCTGGAAATCACGCGCATCGCCCTCGCGGCGCTGAACATCGACTCGCGCGGACTGGACCAGATGGACAACAAGATTCTCGGAACGATCATCGAGAAATTCAACGGCGGTCCCGTGGGCCTGAACACCGTGGCCACGGCCGTGGGCGAAGAGGCCGGGACGATCGAGGAGGTCTACGAGCCGTTCCTGATCAAGGAGGGCTTCCTCAAACGCACGCCCCGCGGCCGCGAGGCGACGCCGCTGGCCTACCAGCACCTCGGATTCACCCACCCGCGCGACGGAGAGGCTTCGCTCTTCTGACCGCGGGGAGTTGCCGACACGCCCGGAACACCTCGGCCGTCACTATGACAAACGCTCCATCAGCAATTTCGGCGTGCATTGCGACATCGGCTGCGAATACCGCATCTCCTACCGCGTCGGCGTCAGTTACACCTTCTACGCCGGCTCCTGCCGACTCCCGGGCATCCAAAGCCCCACCCGCACCCGGTCGGGCATCAACAGCGGCCGGCGGTTTTATTTCTAAAAAAATTTCCGAAAATTCTAAAATTTGTTAAGATCGGAGCAGTTTTTGTGTTATATTTGCCGTTAGAGGTTAACAGGTTACTAACGGAAAATGAGAGAGATGAACACAAAAACGCAACTCGACGACGCGGCGCTGCGCTACCACAGCGAAGGCCGCCCCGGTAAGATCGGGATCGTCCCGACCAAACCCTATCATACGCAGTACGATCTGTCGCTGGCCTACTCGCCCGGCGTGGCGGCTCCGTCGCTGGCCATCGCCGAAGAGCCGGACGACGTTTACAAATACACGGGCAAGGGCAACCTCGTGGCCGTGATCTCGAACGGCACGGCCGTCCTCGGACTGGGCAACATCGGTCCCCTGGCGGCCAAGCCCGTCATGGAGGGCAAAAGCATGCTCTTCAAGACCTATGCAGGCATCGACGCCTTCGACATCGAGGTCGACACGACCGATCCCGAGGAGTTCATCCGCACGGTGAAAGCCATCGCTCCCACCTTCGGAGGCATCAACCTCGAGGACATCAAGGCCCCGGAGTGTTTCGAGATCGAGACCCGCCTGCGCGAGGAGCTGGACATTCCCCTGATGCACGACGACCAGCACGGCACGGCGATCATCTCCTCGGCGGCGCTTCTGAACGGCGCGAAGATCGCCGACAAGGAGCTGGACAAAATGCGCGTCGTGGTCAACGGCGCCGGAGCCGCCGCCATCGCCTGCGCGCGCCTGTTCGTGGAACTCGGCATCCGCCGCGAGAACATGGTGCTTTGCGACAGTCATGGAGCGGTCACGGTCTACCGCGAGGACATCAACCCGATGAAGCGCGAATTCGCCACCACGCGGCGCATCACGACGCTGGCCGAGGCGCTGCACGACGCCGACGTGTTCCTGGGCGTCTCGAAGGCCGACACGCTGACGCCCGAGATGCTGCGCACGATGTCCGGCAACCCGATCGTCATGGCCCTCGCCAACCCCGATCCCGAAATCGCCTACGATACCGCGATGCTCTCGCGCCCCGACATCATCTTCGCCACGGGCCGTTCGGACTACCCGAACCAGGTCAACAACGTGTTGGGCTTCCCCTACATCTTCCGGGGTGCGCTCGACGTGCGGGCCACGAAGATCAACGAGGAGATGAAACTCGCCGCGGCGCATGCGCTGGCCGAACTGACCCGCCAGCCGGTTCCGACCATGGTCCTGCGCGCCTACGGGGTCGAGAAGCTCGAATTCGGGCGCACCTACCTGATCCCCAAGCCGCTCGATCCGCGCCTGCTGTGCACCGTCGCCCCCGCCGTTGCGAAGGCCGCCGTCGAATCGGGCGTCGCCAAACAACCGATCGCAGACTGGGACGCCTATGCCGAGAGTCTGCGGAAACGCTATCAGGAATAAGCAAAATCCGGTCGAATGATTCGACCGGATTTTTTTTGTATCTACCGCACACCCGACCCTCTCTGTACCGAAAGCGCCGGAACCAGCTCTAAAACAACGCCGCGAAGGCATCCATCGTCATCGGCCGCACCTCGCAGTCGCCGATCCCGGCCGGCAGGACGATCCGCAGCATGCCGTCTTCGTTTTTCTTGTCCTTGCCTACCTCTTTCAGCAGGCGTTTCACCTCCACGGGCGGCGTCAGGTCGAAGCCCAGCGCCGTCAGCACATTCACGATCCGGTCGCAGTCGGCCTGCGTCAGCGCACCCAGCTTCACCGCCGCCCCGGCGATCAGCGCCGTTCCCACCGCCACGGCCTCGCCGTGGTTCATGCGGTTGGAGGCCTTCTCGATGGCATGCGCCAGCGTGTGCCCGAGGTTCAGCTTGCGGCGGTCGCCCGACTCGCGTTCGTCGCGCTCGACGATGTCGGCCTTGACGCGGATCGCCGCCGAAACGGCGTCCGACAACAGATCGGTATCCGTGCGCAGCGCCTCGAAGGTCGTCCGCTCGATACGCCCGAACAGATCGGCGTCGGCGATGATCGCCGCCTTGACCACCTCGGCCAGCCCGGCCCGGAACTCCCGCTCGGGCAGCGTGCGCAGCAGCGCGGGGTCGCAGATGACGAATTGCGGCTGCGTGAAGGTCCCGGCCATGTTCTTGTAGCCGTCGACGTTCACGCCGTTCTTGCCGCCCACCGAAGCGTCGACCTGCCCCAGCAGCGTCGTCGAGACGAATCCGAATTTCACGCCGCGCATGTAGGTCGATGCGGCGAATCCCGCCACGTCGGTGACGATGCCGCCCCCGACCGCCAGCACGAAGGTCGAACGGTCCACGCCCAGCTCGATGAAACGGCGGTAGATCATCTCGACGGTCTGCATCGTCTTGACGCTCTCGCCCAGGCCGATCAGCACGGTGTCGTACTGCGCCAGCACCGAATGGTACAGCCGGTCGATCGTGGAGTCGGAGACCACCACCACGCGCCCTTCGGGGAGCACCCCGGAGAGGATGTCGGCCAGCGGGCCTATGAAAATTTCGCTCTGCTGGCGAACGTTGAAGGCAGGTTTCATTATTTAACTTTTTAAGAATTCTGAGAAACAAGCAAATTTAGTATAATTTCCCGAGAATTTGTTACCTTTGCAGCACAAAATATACTTTTATGCAAAAACTGCGCAATATTGCGATTATTGCCCACGTCGACCACGGCAAGACGACGCTCGTCGACAAAATGATTCTGGCGGGGCACATCCTCCGCGACAACGCCAAGCCGGCCGGCGAACTCATACTGGACAACAACGACCTGGAACGCGAACGCGGCATCACGATCCTCTCGAAAAACGTTTCGGTCATCTACAAGGACTACAAAATCAACATCATCGACACCCCGGGCCACGCCGACTTCGGCGGCGAGGTCGAGCGCGTGCTGAACATGTGCGACGGCGTGCTGCTGCTGGTCGACGCCTTCGAGGGCACGATGCCGCAGACGCGTTTCGTGCTTCAGAAGGCCCTTGCGCTGGGCAAGAAGCCCATCGTGGTCATCAACAAGGTCGACAAGCCCAACTGCCGTCCCGAGGTGGTCAACGAGCAGGTTTTCGACCTGATGTTCTCGCTCGACGCCACCGAGGAGCAGCTCGACTACAAGACCATCTACGGCTCGGCCAAGCAGGGCTGGATGTCGCACAAATGGAACGAGCCGACCGACTCGATCGTTCCGCTGCTCGACGCCATCATCGACGAGATCCCCGAGCCGAAAATCGTCGGGGGCACGCCCCAGATGCTCATCACGTCGCTCGAATATTCGGCCTACACGGGCCGTATCGCCGTGGGCAAGGTCACGCGCGGCTCGCTCAAGGCGGGCCAGATGGTGACCCTCGCCAAGCGCGACGGCGTGACGATGCAGAAAACCCGGATCAAGGAGCTGATGGTTTTCGAGGGCCTCGGCAAGAAGAAGGTCGAGGAGGTTCCCTGCGGCGAGATCTGCGCCATCATGGGCATCGACGGCTTCGAAATCGGCGACACGGTCTGCGACTACGAGAATCCCGAACCGCTGCCCCCCATCGCCATCGACGAACCCACGATGTCGATGCTCTTCACGATCAACAACTCGCCCTTCTTCGGCAAGGACGGCA
>ERZ780144.2637-NODE-2637-length-14950-cov-4.482242_pt1 | contig 14950 bp, 16 predicted proteins | sample MGYA00511380_ERZ780144 | MGnify/ENA primary metagenome ERZ780144 (study PRJEB29588, sample SAMEA1965858) | human gut metagenome | biome: human gut; feature: human-associated habitat; material: faeces | place: Denmark | collected 2008/2010 ... | reverse complement strand
ACATTTACGACAAATCTGACACTGCTTTACAATACCAGACAAAATGACTGATGCCCCGGAAAGCCTGTAAAACAGGCACTTCCGGGATACACAAGACAGGACAAAAATCGACTTCCATTATCAAGAGGTGAGTGCTAATTTTCTGTGAACTTTTTGTGAACTTCGTTTTGTGCAAGATAACATTGCACGTTTTAGCAAAATTACGAAGTTATGCGCACTGATCTTGCACATTTGATATTAGACAAAAACACAAGAAAGCGTGAAACCTCTGTTTTCACAAAGAGTTTCACGCTTTCTTGACTGTCTCTCAGATTATTACAGCTTGCTCTTCCTTCTCCCGTTTATACTTTTTCCGCCCGCAGCATATACAGCGGCGTGGCAGCATAAAAGAATTTTTCCCTCTCACTCCAAAGCTCCTTTGTCACGTCACGCTCAAAGGATACGTTCGTACAGGGAAGCTGTTTTAATACGCCCATGTCAAAATCCGGACGCTGGGCTTTTCCGAATACTCTATAATTTTCCGGTTCCAGTTCGCTATCAATGTACTCATAGGAGCCATCGTGGGTGTATCCGCGGCCATATTTTTTCAGGCCTTCGCGCTCCCGGCGGATAGCCTCCTCCCGCACCGGCCCCGGCTGATAAGGAAGATGCCAGTTGGCATCAAAGATCAACAGCACGCCGCCCGGTTTCAAAACCCGCAGCCACTCCCCGTATACCTTCAGATGTTCCCGGATGATGTGAGTCACATTCCGGCTGACCACCAGGTCAAAAGTTCCATCCGGAAATGGCAGCGCGCCAAAATCCCCCTGCAGAAGTTCCGGTGAAACGCCATAATGAGCCACGTTTTTTCTGGCATACGCAAGCATCCCCTCCGAACCGTCAATGCCAGTCACGTGATGACCGGCTTTTGACAGCAGCACAGAGAAAAAACCTGGTCCACATCCGGCATCCAGAATCCGTAAAGGGCGCTCTGCCGGTGCCTGGGACTCGATCAGCTCCAGCCACTTTTCCGGTCGGTTCGTCGCAAACTCCTCTTCTACATAATTGTTGTAATTGTCAGACCGGACTGTCCAGTCTTCGTTGATCTGTTCCTGTGTTAACATTACAAAATACCTCTCATAAAACTAATTGATATCCAGATCCGCCGTAACCTGGTAATAATCACAGGCATGGGCCGTATAATTCTTCACATTGGATCTTGAGATCATATTCATCTGAAGAAATGAGCAGAAAATGTACGCGTGATCATCCAGAATCTTCTGCTGAAGTTCAATTGCCAGTTCTGCGCGTTTTTCCGTGTCAAATTCCATCGAAAGCTGCTCAATCAGCGCTGTAACCTCTGAATTATCGTAAGCACCAAAGTTATAGTTCATTCCCGGCTGACAGCTCGTAGTAAAGAAATACTGAGGATCTCCGGACGGTGCCGTCACCAGAGCCGACGCATAAATATCAAAGCTGGACATATCCGCCAGAAATTCCCGGCGATTTGCGGTGCAGTTGATATCCACATCCATTCCAACCTCTTTCAAACTGGCCTGAACAGCCTCCGCCAGCAGCGGCAGTTCCTGACGGCTTGGATAAGTCAGCCAGCGGATTACCAGCTTCACGCCGTCTTTCTCCCGGATACCGTCACCATCGGTGTCCACCCAGCCAGCCTCTTCCAGAACGACTTTGGCTCCTTCCGGATTATAGCTTTCTGTCTTCACATGTTCACCGCCAAAACCGGCAAAGCCATCTGGAAACGCTCCGTTTGCTGCCACCCCATGACCATCCAGCAGAGCAGTGACGAACCCTTCTTTATCAATGCTCATGGCAATGGCTTTCCTCACGGCATCATCCTGGATCACAGGACTTGTCATATTCATGCTGCAAAAAAACGCACGAGAAGTCTGGACGGATGAAAACTGATAGTTATCATTTTCAAAGTTTGGATAAGCCTCATACGCCATGCCGTAGGCTGCGTCAATATCACCGGACTGCAGCGCGGCTGATAAGGTATCGCCATTAGACATGGTCCTGATCGTCAGTTCATCAATCTTTGGCGCTCCATTCCAGTAATTTTCATTTTTTGTCAGAGTCAGGTGGTCATCCGTAACCAGCTCTTTCACTACATACGGACCGGTTCCGGCTACAATTCCTCTCTCAAAATCACTGGCATCCACGTCGATAATACAGCCATAAGGATCTCCCAGATAGTTCATTAGGGCCGGATTCGGCTCACTGGTTGTAATCGTCAACACCTGCCCGTCTGCCTGAATATCCACGATTTTCGTATCAAGCGGAGCTCTGTCATGCACCTCCAGCAGATGATCCAGACACTGCTTCACCGCCTCGCCGTCCATCTTCCGTCCACTTGAAAAGGTAACCCCGTCCTGCAGGATAACGGTCCAGGTACAGTCTCCATCATTCTCCCAGGATTTTGCCAGCCACGGCTCCAGCTCCATTGTATCACTGTAATGAACCAGCGTCTCGCCCACGCCATAGCGGATGCAGGCCCAGCCATTGTAGGTTTCATGTGGATTCACAGTCTCTTCCCAGTTTTCTGAGTTGAATGTCGTATCTCCGATCACCATGGTCTTTCGTGAATCCGAACTGCCGGCCGGTTCCGTGTTCGTACCGGCTGCTGCCTGACCTGTATCTGCTGCATGCTCTATACTCTCTGTGCTCCCGGCCCTGCTGCCGCATCCGGCCAGTATCCCTATTGTAACCCCCAAACACAAGAATACAGCGATTGTCTTTCTCATAGATCTTTTTCTCCTTCATATAATTTTTATCTGTATCATTCCTGACTCTGGATTATTCAAACTCCAGAACACTGTCAATCAGTCTCCTGGTATACGCATGTTCTGGTTTCTGAATCACATCGTCCGGCTTCCCCTGTTCCACAATTTCTCCCTGATACATGACCAGCACACGGTCACAGAACTGCTGCACCAGTGACAGATCATGACAGATAAACAGAATGGACAGATGTTTTCCCTGCGCGAGGCGCAGCTGATTCAGAAGATCGATGATTTCCTTCTGAACTGTCACATCCAAAGCTGAGGTCGCCTCATCACAAATCAGAAGTTTTGGCTGAATAGCCAGCGCCCGGGCAATGGCCGCCCTCTGACACTGCCCACCGCTGACCTGGTGCGGATAACGGTCGGCGAATTTCTTTGACAGTTCGCACTGCTCTAATAGCCGTTCCACTTCTGCCCGGGTCTCCCGCCTGGACATTCCGGCATTTCTCAGGCTTTCCCCGATTCCATCCCCCAGTGTCTTTCTCGGATCAAAGGAATCTGCCGGAGTCTGAAAAACCATCTGCATCTTTCTATAAACACTGCGAAGTTCCTTTCCCCGCAGGTTTGTGATATTCTGACCATCCAGAATAATCTGCCCCACTGTAACATCCAGTAATCGGGTAATCATACTTACCATAGTCGTTTTTCCGCTGCCGCTCTCTCCCAGCACGCCAAGACATTCTCCTGGCATCAGCTCAAAACTGACATTTTTTACCGCTGTAACCGGCTGCTGTCCGCCCCGCAAGAAAACTTTTGACAGATTGTCCACCTTCAGAATTGGCCCCATCTTACTTCCTCCTTAAGCGCGGAACAGCTGCAAGCAATTCCTTTGTGTATGCTGTCTGCGGATCCGTCAGAATCTTCCTGGTTTCTCCATATTCTAGCATTTCTCCATTTCTCATCACCAGAACCCTGTCTGCCATGGCTTCAATGACCCCCAAATTATGGGACACCATCACAATAGCTGTGCCAAAACTTTTCCGCACCATCAGTATCTCCTCTACCACCTGTTTCTGCACCGAAACATCCAGCGCCGAGGTTGGTTCATCCGCCAAAAGGAGCCGCGGATTTAAAAGCATCGCCGCGGCAATTCCGACCCTTTGCTGCATACCGCCGGAAAGCTCGAAAGGATAGCTTTTTAAGATTCTCATGCCATCCGAAAAACCAAGCTTTGCCAGCAGTTCCAGTGCCCTGTCCTGAAATTCTTTCTTCGAGATCCGGCTGTGTTCCTTCATCGTTTCGTATAACTGGACTCCCACCGTGCGAATCGGTGAAAAGGAGCTGCCCGCGTTTTGAAAAATATAGCCAAGCTCCGGCCCATTCAGTCTCCGGCGGTCTCTCCCTGGTAAATCTGTGATATTTTTTCCCTGATACCAGATATCGCCCCGGGTGACCAGCCCCTCCTGACTCAACAGTCCCATGGCGGCCTTAATCAGTGTAGATTTTCCGCTGCCACTTTCTCCTACAATTCCAAGTATTTCTCCCGGATCTACCGCAAAGCTTACCTGCTTTACCGCCAGCTCTCCCCGGTAGGATATATCCACCTGATCGTATCTTAATAAATGTTCCACCATTAGTTTCCTCCCCGGCTCTTTGGATCCGCGTAGTCCCGGATCGTATCACCCAGAAGATTAAAAATCATAACAGAAAGAAAAATCGCGATTCCCGGTGAAAAAGTAATCCAGGGAGATATGGTCATAAGGCTTCGCGTGTCACTCATCATGCTGCCCCATTCCGGAACCGGAGGTTTGGCCCCCAGTCCCAGAAAACTCAGCGCCGCCAGTTCCATCATCATGGTTCCGATGTCCAGCATGGAAGTCACCAGTACCGGCCCCATGATATTCGGCAGAAGATGTTTCAGAATAATCTTGAACGTTCCGCTGCCGGAAAGCTTTACCGCCCGCATCCATGTCGTTTCTTTCCGGGCAAGGGTCTGGCTGCGGGCAATCCGCGCATACTTAGGCCAGGAAATGGCTGCCAGAGCAATGATCGCGTTATGCAGTCCGCCGCCAAAGCTGCCTGCCACCGCCAGCGCGAACACCAGGCCAGGAAAGGCAAGAAAAACATCTGAGATCCTCATGAAAAAAGTGTCCGTGAAATCGCCGCGCCAGCCACAGAGAATGCCCACGCCTGTGCCCACAACGGTAATCACCGACACCAGCAGCAGCGTGGAAAACACACTGGCTCTGCTTCCGGCTATCACCCTGGAAAGCATGTCTCTCCCATAACGGTCTGTGCCCAAAAGATGAAGCGCACTGGGTGCCGCCTTAACATTGCTTAAATCCTGTAAATAGGGATCATATGGGGTAAGATACCGGGAAAAAGCGGAAGCAATCACCAGAAGCCCTGCCAGGGTTCCGAACACAAACAGGCGCATCCGTACGCTGTCACGGTATTTTTTCTGAATTCGAACGGTCACATTGTTCATTCTTCCCTTACCCCCAGACGAATTCTGGGATCCAGTGCATGATAAAGAAGGTCACTGATCAGATTTACCAATACATAAATCACCGCCATCCAGACAACATAGGCCTGGATCATCGGATAATCCCTCATGGTAATCGAATCGACTGCCAGTTTCCCTACACCGTCCCACATAAAAATACTTTCAATGATCGCGGTTCCTCCCAACAGACTGCCAATGGACAGAGCCATCAGAGTAATAATCGTCAGCATCGAAGATTTCAATACACTCTTCCAGAGAATCACGCCAGGCCGGATGCCCCTTGCGCTGGCTCCCATGACATAATCCTTATTCAGTTCTTCCAGAACCGCTGCGCGCACCTGCCTCATATATTTGGCAGACATGGCAATGGCCAGTGTCAGCGTTGGAAGCAGCGCGCTTTGCATGGTATTTCCGCCGGAAATAACCGGAAACAGTTTCCAGTGAATAGAAAACAACTGCGTCAAAAGCAAAGCCACAAAAAAATTTGGCATAGAATTGCCCGCAAAGCTGAAAAAGCGCAAAAAATAATCTGTAAACTTATCATGGCGCACCGCAGCCAGAACCCCCAATGGAATAGAGAATACAACCGTTGCGCCCATAGATAACGCCGTTAACAACAGGGTTGCAGGCAGTTTCGAAACAAAGGTATCAAACACATTTTTTCCCGAAACATAGCTGATTCCCATATCCCCGGTCAATATTCCACGAAGCCAGGCCAGATACTGGGTGAAAAACGACTGGTCCAGCCCCAGCTCCGCTCTTCTGGCATCGATGATTTCCTGAGCAACCGCGCCCTTGTCTCCATAGAGTTCCATCACGGCATCACTGCCTGCCGCACGCATCATGGCAAAGGACAAAAAAGTGATGCCAAACAACACCGGAATCAGCTGCAGCAGCCGCTTTCCTATATATTTCTTCAATTTTCGTTACCTCTTTCATCCCTGATCAGCCGTTACCGGCTTTTCCGCACAGATCATAAAGGTATGATTCAGACTGTCCCGCTCCCAGTCCAGCGGATCCTGCACGCCAGGGCCAATGTCCTCAATGACCTCAACCATCCGCATACCTAGTTTTTCTAACACCTTTTTATCCCACTCGGGGCGTTTTTCTTTCGAAAGTGGAAGCGCATAAGCGGTCTGCTCCAGTTCCAGCACCCGTGCCTTTGACATATTTCCTGCATAATTGTGAACCGGGTATTTTGCGCGGAAGGCCGCCTCCGCGGCTTTCTTCCGGGCGCTAAGTTCCTCATCATAAAGATACAAATACCAATTGGCATCAAAATATATCATGCGTCCGCCCGGCGCAAGGACTCTCTCCCATTCCTCCAGGGCCTGCTCCGGATACTCCAGATTCCAGATGACGTTTCGGCTGACGATCAGGTCAAAGCTTCCATCTTTAAACGGAAGAAACTCGCCCCGGTGAAGAACAAAATCCACCCTTGCCCCATAACTTTCCGCATTGCTTTTCGCGTACTGCAGCATCTCTTCCGTCACATCGACTGCAGTTACCTCATGCCCGGCCAACGCCAGATTGATGGCAAAAAATCCCGGACCGGCGCCAATATCCAGCACCCGCAGCACTTCTTTCTGAGGCGCGTGGGAGAGAATCAGCTTTCTCCATGCCTCCCTGCGCCAGTCATTCATCTCTGCAATGTTCTGCGCACTGTAACTCTTTGCCCGGTCCGTCCAGTAAGACGTAAGGGCATCCAATATCGTATCCTGATTATTATGTTCCTGCACCTCTCAAGTTCTCCCGTTCCCGCGGCAGTTTTCTTTCTGTTCAGCTGTTTAACTGTTCACCAGCTTCCCATCCACATTGCTGCCACTTTTTATTTCTGTGCTGCTGCGCACACAGCCTCGTTTTATATCAGATACTTTTTCGCACCTCTTCCAGGGACATTCCCTGCACTCTGGCGATCCGCGCCAGATCCTCGTATTCATATTTCTCCCGGGTCACGCCATAACCAGAGGAAATCTTTTTCTGTACCTCTCCGTACGGAGTCTGCACGGTCTCAAAGCTGCGCTTTAGGGTGTAGCGGCTGCAAGCATGCTCCCGCACGCCGATGGTAGTAGTGTTCTGGAAGATCACGCGCACCAGTTTCTCTTTTTCCGCCTCATGACACAGGACGCTCAAGAGTGTGCCCGGTCTGGATTTCTTCATGCCCGCCGCAACGGTGTAAACCTCCAGCGCACCGACTGCCAAAATTGCTTCCATGGCAAACCCAAGCTCTTCTGCCGTCATATCATCCACGTTGCACTCTAACTGCAGCACACTGTCTCCAGCATCCTCCGTCTCACCCAGCATTGCACGGATGCAGTTGGCCTGCTCAAAATCCTTCTTGCCCATGCCATAACCGATCGCCTCGGTCCTCATTACCGGCATATCACCAAAACGGGTGGCAAAATGCTTTAACAGCGCTGCGCCGGTCGGAGTGCAGAGCTCGCCCTTCACTGCGCCGCCGTACATCGGCACACCATTTAAAATGTAAGCAGTGGCCGGAGCCGGAACCGGCAGAATGCCGTGAGCGCAGTGCACATGACCGCTTCCCACATGAACCGGGGAAACGATCACCTGATCCGGAGCAATCTTGTTCATCAGCAGGCAGACTGCTGTGATATCCGCAACGGCATCCATGGTTCCCACCTCGTGGAAATGGATCTCCGTAACCGGAACGCCGTGGGCATGGCTCTCCGCCTCCGCAATCAGGCCGTAAACTGCCATCACATCCTGCTTCACCTGCTCCGGAATGTTCAGGTGACCGCAGACGATATGCTCAATATCATGGAGACTGCTGTGGTGATGATGCGTGTGACCAGCATCACCGTGTTCGTGGGTGTGTTCATGGGTATGCTCGTGGGCGTGCTCGTGGTGGTGCTCATGGGTGTGCTCATGATCTTCATGCTCATGGAGATGATCGTGATGCTCATGGCACGCGCTTTCATGACTGTGCTCGTGCTCATGTGGATGATCGTGATGCTCATGATGGTGATGGAACATCTCCTCGGACTCTTCCTCCCCATGCACCTTCACGGTCATATGGGTTCCGCCGATTCCACACTTGCTCACAGCTTCTTTACTGAACTGCACACCGGGAATCCCCAGGCCGTTTAATTCTGCCACAGCTGCATCCGGGTCTGGCATCAGTTCCAGTAAAGCTGCAGTCAGCATATCGCCCGCAGCGCCCATTCCACATTCCAGATATAATGTCTTCATATTACAATCCCCTCTCCGTAACCGTTCTTCTGTACTTTTTAGTCACGCTTTCTCAGTTTTTCACTTTTTGCTTTCTGTGCCTGTCATATGGTTGATCATACTTGCCAGATATCCGGCACCAAATCCATTATCAATATTCACCACCGAAACTCCGCTGGCACAGGAGTTCAGCATGGATAACAGTGCGGATACGCCTCCAAAGGATGCCCCATATCCGATGCTTGTCGGCACCGCAATGACCGGGCAGTCTGCCAGGCCTCCAATGACACTGGCCAGCGCGCCCTCCATTCCGGCAATGGCAATAATGACGGACGCACTCATGATCTCATCCATGTGGGCCAGCAGCCGGTGAAGCCCGGCTACTCCCACATCATACAGGCGCACCACCTCATTGCCGTGGGCTTCGGCTGTCAGTGCTGCTTCCTCTGCCACCGGAATGTCAGAAGTTCCGGCGGTTGCCACCACGATCTTTCCCAGTCCGTCTGCTGCCGGAAACTGGCCAATGGTACCAATCTTCGCGTCTTTGCGGTAATCCATCTGCGGGTAAGTTTTCTGAATCACATCTGCCTTCTCCGCAGACAGGCGGGTAATCAAAATGGTCTTTACCTCATGTTCCAGCATCGCTCCGATGATCCCCGTCATCTGCTCCGGTGTCTTTCCGGCACCGTAGATCACCTCAGCTGCGCCCTGGCGAATTCCCCGGTGCAGGTCTACCTTTGCGTAACCAATATCCTCAAAAGGTTCTTTTTTGATGGCAAGCAGCGCGTCATCTACCGAAAGTTCGCCGCTTTTTACTGCCTCAAGAGTCTTTCTGATCTCGCTGTTCATCCGCGCACCTCCAGATCCAGAAGCACAGCCGGATAGCTCTTCTTTAACTCATCCAGAATTTCTTCTCGCTTCTCCATAAGCAGCGGAAGCTGGTTTTCCGGCAATTGCAGGCGGGCCGCGCCGTTCGGCATCATGCGGACACGGAAATCACTGAAGCCAAGGGAGAACAGAAAATCCTCTGCCTTTTCCGTCTTCTGAAGCTTCTCTGCCGTGATCTCACAGCCGGTCGGAATACGAGTTGCCAGACACGCGTAAGACGGCTTATCCCAGGTAAAGAGGCCTCCCTCTTTGGAGAGTCTGCGGATCTCAGATTTTACGAGGCCGCACTCTCTCAGCGGAGATTTTACCTGCAGCTCCTGTAGCGCTTTCATACCCGGTCGGTCTCCCGCATCATCAGAGGCATTGGTTCCGTCTAACAATACGGTATAACCATCCTCCGCAGCGGCCTTCATGATCATATTAAAAATAACCTTCTTGCAGTAATAGCAGCGGTTGGATGGGTTGGAAACTACAACCGGATCGGAAAGCACATCCGCGCGAAGCACCCGCACCGGTGCTTTTAGCTGCTCTGCCAGGCGCATGGCATCATCCATCTCAAACTGCGGCTGGAACAGCGCCTTTACATAATATGCCTTCACATCCGCGCCGTATTTCATCGCTGCATAAAGCAAATAAGAAGAATCCACGCCGCCGGAAAAAGCCAGCGCTACCTTCGGGTTTTCTTTGAAAAATTCCTGTAAGTTCATAAGTTAAGCCCTCTCTTTCTCAAAGTAATTGTCCCAGGTGCGGCAAACAGCACCGTAAAGACAGAAAAAAGGCATGCGGCCCCTCCTGGAAGGGCCGTATGCCTTCATGTGCATACATTATTCTAAATAAAATACTGACACACCACCTGTAATATTCAGGTGTTCATCTCATAATCACTTGCTGCTAATTAATTCATAATCAGAAGCTTCGTGCTTCTGCCAGACAGCTTCGTGCTGTCAAAATCTATGAAGAATTATAGCATATTCTTTCTTTTATGGCAAGCGGTGCCTATCCAATCAGCTTTCCTACTTCTGTCACCACGCCTTCAATCAACTTCGCCATACTCAGATCCGTCACGCCCACAATGTAATTATCACAGTGGTTCACCGGAACCAGAATACGCTTAGCCGGACTCTGTCCCACGGCCACCGCCATGGCTGCCGTGATCTCGCCAAGGAGGGCATCTGCAATCACAATTCCAACTGGTCCAATGATCACATCAGCCTTGCGGCTGCACACAATAACCGGATTCTCTCCGGTAGCCGCCACATCCGCCCCGGCCTTTAACATGGCCGAAGTGGCCAGACTGTTGGTTCCCACCGCGGTGATGTACTGCTCCGGGTACCGCTTCTTTAAAGCGCTGACAATCTGCTTTCCAATGCCGCCGCCCTGCGCATCAATTACAAGTATATTCATAATGTTGCTGTTTCCTCTTTTCTGAAGGTTTCGTCCAGTTTACTCATTTATATCCTTTTACATCTTTTTACAACTTTACTCTCGCACTTTTAACGCTTTCTCCAATTCCTCCACCACGATCTTCATCGCCTTGATCCGAGCATATTTCTTATCTACAGATTCCAGGATATGCCACGGCGCATAGGTCGTACTGGTTTTGGCGATCATCTCATTCACAGCCTGCTCGTACTGATCCCACTTATCGCGGTTTCTCCAGTCTTCCTCCGTGATCTTCCACTGCTTCTCCTGGGTATTCTGGCGTTCGGTGAAACGCTCTAACTGGGTATCCTTATCAATCTGTACCCAGAACTTGATGATGACAGCGCCCCAGTCATGAAGTTCTTTCTCAAATTCATTAATCTCATGGTAGGCGCGTTTCCAGTCATTTTCACTGCAGAAGCCCTCCAGCCGTTCTACCATCACACGGCCGTACCAAGTCCGGTCAAAAATGGCAATGTGACCGGTTTTCGGCAGTCTTGTCCAGAAACGCCACAGATAATGCCGCGCCTTCTCATGGGGTTCTGGGCTTGCGATGGGATGCACCTCGTATCCGCGGGGATCCAGAGCACTGGTGATGCGCTTGATATTTCCGCCCTTACCGGCTGCGTCCCAGCCCTCATAGGCAATGATCACCGGAACCTTCTTACGGTACAGGCGGTTGTGCAGCTCACCCAGGCGCTGACGCAGCTGCTTTAATTCCTTTTTATAATCCTCATCCGAAATGGTCTTATCCAGCGGGACCTCGAAAAGCAGTGGCATCCGCTCCAGCGGGAATACATTCTGCAGAAGCGGCACAGCCATCTGGCTGTTACTAAGGGCAATGTCAATTCCCTGTGTCAGAATCTCCATAATCTGCAGTTCTCTCCACTTTCTGGACTTTGCATCAATGATATACCAGGGTGCTGACGGCTGATTCGTCTGCTTTAAATAATCCGAAAATATTTCCTGGCACTTCTCATAATGCTCATTCTGCCATAAGTCATAACTGCCAACCCGCCATGCCGTATCCTTCTCATCGGTCAGACGGCTGATCCGCTTTTCCTGCTCTTTCTTTGAAATATTTAAAAACAGCTTTACTACCAGATAACCATTGTCCGTAAGCTGACGTTCAAACCGCTGCACGCTCTCAATCCGTTTCGCGTACTCCTTTTCCGAAAGTTTCCCCTGCAGATACCCGCCTGTCAGCTCGTTCATCCAGCCGGAATCAAGAAATACAAACTTTCCCGCCTCTGGAATCTTTGCAAAATGGCGGTACAAGAACGGTTTTCTTGCATCCTCCTCCGTCTTCTTCTCCATGTCAAATACCTTGAAGAAACGAGGGTCAATATTCTGGATGATGCGTCCAATGCTGGAGCCCTTGCCGGAGGTTCCCCAGCCTTCCACCAGCACCAGTACCGGCACCTTTTTCTCTTTCATCTGAAGCTGCTGCACCGCCATTTTCTCCCTGGCTGCTTCCAATCTGTTTTTGAGTTCCTCTTCTTCCGGCATCTCGGCCGCTATCCATTCTCTCAGCATAAAAAACCTCCTTTATCTGGCAGTTCACTTTTTTGCTTTCTCTTATTATAAAAAGAAAAAGGACGAAACATCAAGTGTATTGTCCTATCTTTTATTGAATTGCAGTATCAGACAGGCTATGCAAAACCTGTCCAATATCTGCATCCATGCAGATAGACTGCTTTTTGATCTCCTGCGGGCAAACCGCTTGCCCTTGGTTGATACAGGCGTAGATTGCGTTTGGATTCTTCGCCGTCATCTGCCAGAAGGGGTATTTGATGATGACCGGGGTGTTATAGCCAATGCCCAATTCAAGAAATAGAATTTTTTGTCCTGCGCGGGTTCGGAGGAAATTCTCATACCGCTCCGCTGCTGCGTGCCAGCCTTCATCCTCTACAAAGGTATCATCACAGCGGAGATTCATGGTCAAAGGCTTGCCGCAGTGAGGACAGGACGGAAGAAGCTCGGTCGGGACTTTCATATTTTCCTGCCGCTTGACCATTTCGCGGATCACAGCTTCGTTATCAAAGGTTTCCTGACAGCAAGGCTCACTGCACTGGAACAGGCCGTAATCGCCCTGCGTGTAAAAAAGCCGCTTTTTGTCAAAGCCAGCCTTCTGAAAGCAATGGTCAACATTCGTGGTGATGATAAAATAATCTTTGTCCTGTACCAGCTTAAAAAGGTCCTCATAGACCGGCTTAGGCGCATCCTGATAGCGGTTGATGTAGATATACCGGCTCCAATACGCCCAATACTCCTCCAGCATGTCAAAGGGATAAAAGCCGCCGGAGTACATATCCCGAAAGCCATATTTCCGGGCAAAATCAGAAAAGTATGTTTCAAACCGTTCGCCGGTGTATATAAAGCCCGCTGCCGTAGACAGTCCGGAACCGGCACCGATTACCACGGCGTCACTGTCCTGTAAAGCAGCTTTCAGCCGTTCCATCGGCTCAGAGCAGCTTTTCGTAGATGGCTTTGTCCAAATCCTTGAAAACATTGAAGATCACCTTCTTTACACTGGTTTGTTTTTTGAGAAATTCTTTGACGGTCTCTATGGCGATCTCTGCCGCCAGCTCGTTTGGAAAATGAAACTCACCCGTGGAAATACAGCAGAACGCCACGCTTTCCAGATTGTTTTCCGCTGCCAGTTCCAGGCAGGAGCGGTAGCAAGAGGCGAGCAATTCCTCATCCGCTTTGGTCACGCGCCCGTTGATGATCGGGCCGACGGTGTGCAGCACATAGCGGCAGGGCAGATTGAACGCCGGGGTGATCTTTGCCTGACCGGTGGGCTCGGGATAACCTTGCTGCCTGATCAGCTCCGCACAAGCAAGGCGCAGCTCCACGCCCGCAAAGGTGTGAATGGCGTTGTCGATGCAACGGTGGTTCGGAATATAGCAGCCGGTCATGCCGCTGTTGGCAGCGTTGACGATAGCATCACACCGAAGCGTTGTAATGTCACCCTGCCAGAGATACAGTCTCGGCTGAACAGGCGTCAGGTCGTCAATATCGGTAATGCCCTTTGCTGCGGTTTCAGCTTGCAGATATTCGTCCTGTGTTTTCAGAAACTCAGCATCCATACGCCGGGGCGCACGAATATTCATCAGTCCCCGCAAAAGCTGGCGCTGGCTCTCCGACTCTGCCTGGATACTCAAATCCCGATATTCCGGGCGTTCTTTCAAAAGTGACTGAATGAGAAACTGTCTTTTTTCACTCTGGTTCATAGTCAAACCCTCTTTTCGATAACCTGCTTAGGGCAGGTTTCCGCACACCGTCCGCAGTGGAGACAGTGGTGCTGGTCAATGACCACCGGTTTCTTTGTGATGTCGATACACTTCTGGGGACAGACGGAATAGCACAGCTTGCAGCCGATGCAGCCTTCCCCCACATAGTAGCCCGGTGCTTCCTGTGCTTCTCTTCCAATGGTGAAGCTGTCCCGGACGATGTGTGCTGGGTCACTGATGTCAAAATACTCGCCATCCGCTTCATACAGGCAGAACACCTCTAATGCGCTGCGGGTATTGCCGGAATCGTGTAATGCCTGATGGCTGTGATAGACCATCGGGCATTCTTCTATCTTCTTTCATCCGGACTATACCGTCGGTTACGGAATCTCACCGTATCATGCCTTTCGGCTTGCGGACTTTACCGCCGGTGGGGAGTTGCCCCCCCGCCTCAAAGATTGCAATATTCTGTCTTATTTCCTTAGAACTCGTAGGGAGGGTTTCCGGAGAAGTCAGCGATAACGCCGTGGGCATTATCCAGATAGAACACCTCAAAGATGGGGTTGGCAGCCTCGCCGTACTGACCTTTCACGATGGGGTTCTGGATGCACATTTCCTTGGCAGCCATGTTGTTCTCAAACACAGCCTTGCCGTGCAGGCGGATCCATGCATACTCCGGGCTTGAAACGGAAATCTCGATCTCCGGGTTTGCCTGCATATCCTTGTAGACGTCCTTAGTGTTGTTGGTGCAGAACCACAGCTTGCCGTCCAGTTCGCCGGCGAACATAAACGGGCGGCACTTTGCCTTACCGTCACGACCAACGGTAGCCAGATACTGTACAGGGTTGGCATTCAGAAATTCTACGACTTTATTCATGATAAATACCTCCAAAAATTTGTTGTTTTCTCTTGATGTTTTGATTGTAATGCGATTTGTACGGCTTGTGAAGTACGCACAATATTGTGGTATGGTTACCTCCGGG
>ERZ780144.2635-NODE-2635-length-14960-cov-3.257229_pt1 | contig 14960 bp, 17 predicted proteins | sample MGYA00511380_ERZ780144 | MGnify/ENA primary metagenome ERZ780144 (study PRJEB29588, sample SAMEA1965858) | human gut metagenome | biome: human gut; feature: human-associated habitat; material: faeces | place: Denmark | collected 2008/2010 ... | reverse complement strand
CTGCTCATAGGTGGCTCCCTGCTGGAAGCCGGAGGTATCCATATCTTCCAGCGAGAACTCCACCCGAATCTTTTTCGAGTCGATCTCACCCTTGGAAAGCAAGACAACCGTCTCGACATGGAACGATACGTTAGTAAGTACGTCATATCCACCTATCTGTTCAAGGGAACATATCTACGAACCCTTTAACGATAACTCCATTTTTGAACCCTACCTTATATTATTTACTCTCTTCTACAACACTTCGCATAGAAGTATGCCGTAATGCCGACATTGGCTTCCCATTAACTTTTGCATCGAGGTTCAAATATGTTACTCCATCCCTAATAATAATAGGACTACTCTCTTCTCCTGGTTGCAACTCTATGTATGGGCGTTCCTTCGCATGAATGCTTTTGGCATGCAATGTTCCCAATTCGAATTTTCTATCGGTTCTACTATTCAGTAGATAGAACCAATCAATGTACAAATTTTCAAATTTATCATACATGCAAATAAACATCTCTGCTGCTTTTCCTGAAGCTTTATTAAAGTAAATATCATCATTCATAAAAAGCTGCAATTGAAATTGTTTTGATCTATGGAGATAATACACATCCATTATGAACGCCGGAGATTCCATACACATTTCTAATTCAGCAGCTTTCTTATCAATCGTAAAAGCTTTAGCTTTATTCAAATCTTCAGATAGAATGTGAAGATTCTCATAGGTACAGTTCAATCCATCATTATCCAGATGTTCTATTATGTTACCCTCTGCTTGCATTCGGTCAATATTTTCTCGCCCATAAATAAATCCCAAAACAAACTCATGGAAATATATGTTTAATTTACTGTTATGCAAATAAGGGTGCTCACCATCTTTATATGTCCAAGTGTACTTTTTAACTTCTTCTAGTAATGACGGATCATTTGTTATTTTTGCAACATGCCCTTTCCACTGATCTCTACTTAGTTCAATAACGTTACCGATAACTCGTATGTTCACTGCTTTAGGCATCTATTCATCACCTTCTTCCTCATAATCTTCTGATGTGAGCAAGACTGCTGGAGTATATTCGCATTCTGGTACAAGGCTCTTAATCGCAATGAATAATTCTTCGAAATAATCACCAGGTACCCAGTATGTTTCTTTAAACTTCGTTTTATCTGAATATGTAATATTAAATTCAATACCACCTATATCAGTGCAGAACTCTTCAACGCCTCTTTCAATAATTCCTGGAAGCATACCCGCAACCTCATCATATTTCATTTTGAAGATTGGACTGTTCGTTTTGTAACTCCACTTTCTCTTTGGATTAATATCCGTTTCCTGATAAGGAACATATTCATAGGCTATTGAATCTTGCGTAATGGTCACTTTATCATTGAAGGCTTCATCATAGCAGCAATAGCCTGACGAGCCTTTTATTACAATTCGTGTTATTTCTGCCATGCTGCACCTCCTATTTCATAAACGCTTTAACTTTGGATATCAATGTGATGTCCGCCGGAAGCCACTGCACACTATCGAGTTCACCCTTGTTAAGCCACTTTGCATCTTCTGCTTCTAACAACTTAAGCTCTCCTTCTATCACTTCACACCAAAAGCAATCCATTGATAAATGAAATGAAGGATAATCATATTCAACCGTATCGATTAAATCTCCGACACTTATAAGAGTATCTAGTTCTTCCTTTATTTCTCTAACAAGGGCCTCTTGAGGAGTCTCTCCAGGCTCAATTTTTCCACCAGGGAATTCCCACTGACCCTTGGATTCTCCATAACCTCTAGCTGTCGCAAATATCAGTTTCTTTTCTTTTATAGAATCACAAATAACTGCAGCTACAACTTTTACTGTTTTCATATCAATCCTAAATGAATTCAAGCATCTTCTTTTCCATGCAGAATTCATATCCCATCTTCTTTAATCCAACTTTGTCAAAGTCTACCGCAATAGAGGTTCCTTCGATTGCAGTAATAGTTCCAATCCCAAATGCCTTATGTTTTACTTGCTTACCTACAATATCAACAGGAATAACAACTGGTGGCTTTGGTTCTGGCTTTGGAATAACTGGTGGAACATACGTAGATTTGCTGCCCGACTTTTTCTTAGCAGCAATCATCTTCATATACTGTTCATCCACGTCCTTACCACGCGCTTTGAAATCTTCCATATCCTTAAATACAAACATGGCCGGTTTCTTTACATCATTATCAGGCACCGGACGGATAGGAAACATCCAAACTTTACGAGGAACTCCATCCTCGCCAGGCTGTGTTTCGGTGTAAGGTTTGTCAACAAGCTCTATCCTTCCGCAGTACACATACTCGCCTGCATCCATTACTTCGAAAAGGTGGACATCGACGCCATTGTAACCGCATGCTGCAAGAGTCGCATTCTGGGACCAGTTAATATCCTGATCTCCATTCTTCCCCATACCAGTGTAGTGAAGAACTCCACCAATCCACTTATCATGGTAAATACCTTTAGTATAATCTGATACAATCACCAAAGTATTAGTAGTTTTTGAACGACGCATGCCGCCCATGTTGCCACACTTAAATATATCAACCACGTCTGCATTTTTTAGTATCTGTCCAATTTTTAATCCAGGATTAAAAGCCACAGAATCACCTCCAAATTTGATAAACTTTCTAGAAATTCATTCTTCTTCCGGATAGCACGCTCTACAAAGCATATCAATCATATCTGCCTCGTGCTCCTTATACAGGGTATCTTTCCAGTACAGACTAGCAGCCTTGCCGTCACCCTTTTCAGTGAGTTCACTCATTATCCGAAGTTTTATACTGCCCTTCGAAATCATTTCCTTAAAAGTGCTCTTCTTTGCTTCCGGTGACATGTTAGAAAACTTCGAATTTACGTTTCTCTGAATAATACAAAGGTTTCCAAATTGATCCACTCCATCCGTCCACGATTCGAAAGTTCCTTCTGATGGATTCTGTGGATACCAATGTTCCACTGAATTTCTAAATTCAAATGTAAAGTCATCGTACTTTTTAGGCTCAGACATCCACAGAAGGTAATCCAGATAGTTAAATACAATATGAGGAGTACTTACTCCCATTGCGTATACACCATCTTCGCAAACATCAAAGAACTGTTCCCGCACTGCATTCTTTGCGATCTCCTCAATGGCATCACTGAACACAGACAAATCATCGCCCAGAGTATTTGCGTAGTTATCTTCAGAAAGCCAAATCAATAGCTGTGTTATCCAGTGCATTACTTTTGGAGAAGTATAAGAAACACGCAGTGCTGACTGAAGCATTATGTTTCGCTTGTTGCGCTCGTTACTTCTCTTTTCCTGGTTATGCTCTCCTTTTCGAGTAAACCAGGTATTTCGATAATATGGTTTCTTTTTGGATTGCTGACCGGAAACATAAAGTGATTTGAGACTCCATTCTCCGTCGGCATTCTCGTTCGCATACTCTCTTTTTACAATGTACTTATCGAACAAGAACCTTGTCCGTAAAAGACAAATAATAAACTCTCTTGAAAAGGTCTCTTTGTTATCTGCAATTCTGCCCTTATCATTCACTCCATATGTCGTAACACGATTAAAGCTTTCGATGAGCTTCTTATCGTCGAGCAATTCATCTATGATCTTTGATCCGGCATTTTCATGTGAAATACCTTTAATCGCAATATAAACCTTCAATGTATGGATGAGAAAATACGGGAACTCAATAACGCTTTCAAATCTTACTCGGATATCATCATCCAAATACCCATCATCCGTATCCACCCGGAAATCAGCATTTATGATTTCCTCTATAGTGTGGCCAACACCATTCAGGGAATTTGCTTTGATTTTTTTCTTATAGTTGGTCCAACTCTTCGGAGGCATATCATTCCAGTACCCTCCGAAAATAGCCTCACGTACTTCGTTTCCCTTACTGATAAAATGCATCTGAATATAACCGGTCATATCACTGCAGGCATCCCAGATCTTAGCAAATATTGCTTTGTCTTTTTCATCTTTGAGATAGCTCATCAGTGACGCCTTCAAAATATCGTGCTGCTCAAGCTGCTCGCCACGAGTATTCATAATCTCAAAGTAGCGATTCAGATCAGTGTTTTCTGGCACTTCTATCCGATAAACAACTACACGTGAAAGTTTTTCACAAAATTCGTCTTTATCAAATCCTTCCTTCTGCATTTCCTGCATAAGGATTTTTATACCACTCTGAATACCAGACTCAATTCGATCCATATCCAATTTACTGCGGTTCATCTGAATCAGTTCCTGAATGCTCTGAAGGGTATAATTCGATTTATCTCTACAGGCAAATGTCAAAGTATTCTGCACTTCATAGCCAAGGCAATTCAGCAAAAGATACAGTGACGTCAATCGCTGCTGCCCATCTACGACCTCGAACTTATTTCCCTGTCTTGAAACAATCAACGCACCAATGTAATAATTCGCATCATCAGCAACATCGTTGATGTCCTCAATCAACTGGACAAGCTGCTTATCCTCCCAGGCATACGCACGCTGATAAAGGGGAATAATATACTCCATATCGGTATCAAAGATATTGTTGTCATCACCGACAATATGAAGTTCAGTAACTAAATCACTCATTTGACACCTCCATCAATCCATTCATAGTCTTTAGCTTCTTATAAAGATCGTTCCACTTATCATGATTAGCTCTGTCCGGATCTCGCTTTACCTTTATCTGCAGACTGGAAATCTCATTATGCAATCGAGCGAAACTGATCTTAGAGAACATCGCGACTGCATTTGTATATCTAGAGTTTTCATCATTGCCAATGGCATACTTATTGATGCTATCGAACCCTAAGTTTTCCATATCTACTCGAATCATAAAAGCCCAGGTGAATAACTTCTTTACCGCCATTTCATCAAAGTTGTGGAACTTATCATAATAGCAAAGCAGCGCGCAATAAAACAGGTTGCGAGCATAGCCAAAACCTGCAGATCCATATTTCACAGAGTCCATTTCTTTAATGTTAGATACTTCTTTGCCATTGCAGATAATAGACTTGATTTCCGCAAAATCTTGATTATTAAATATTTCTGTCTTAATATCGTGTATCAAGTATAGGTAATGATCTACCATTTCAAAAAAATCATTTCCTGAAATAAATGTCTCTGTAATTTGGAAACATGGCATTGCTTTACTTGCACGTCTTGCATATGAATACGTCGATGATTCCGGTACACCTTTATAAGTATCAATTTCCTTTGCCGTAAAAGGCTTGCTCTTTAATCCGCGTGACCAGTTCCAAACAGGGAACAGAAACAAATCGAAAAGCTCTCTAATTTGAGTTGTGTCTTTTGATTCCCACTTAGTAACCGCATGTTCCATCTCATATGGATACTTTTTCATCTCTCGCAGATGATATGCTTTCAATAGGTCATGCGGATCAAGAGACTTTCCTCTGGTATTCTGTGAATCAAATAACTGAAAAGCCTCAGATACCTTTTCGACGCTGATTACAACAACCTCTAATATTTCATCAAATGCACGAATAAAATTCTTCTTATCATCTTCATTCTTTAGTGAAAACCATTCGCGAATGAACATATAGTTATCATGAATATTAGTTTGAGTTATTTTATTGGAAAATTTCTTCTTGGAAATGGGACACTTAAACCCTGTCTCTATGCATTGTTTTATAAGAAGAAGTGATATTATTCGCTGTTGTCCATCCACAACATCAAATATTCCATGTTCATTCTCATGAAGAATAATGGTTCCTACCCTGTACTTGAAGGGAGTTCTGTACAATCCGGCTTCATTGATTGCTGTACTAATATCACCAAGAAGCTCCTCAATATTTTGAATTGTCCACTTGTATGGCCTTTGGTAGTCAGGAATATCAATCTCCATTTTTAGTAATTCGTTTATACTTTTTATCTCAGCCATATCTATATCCACCTACACTTTAATAGTTTTGTCACGCTCTGCATCTTATTTTTACTTTACGTATTTTCCGCTTTTAATTCTTTTATCATCCGGCTTCTCTGCACCTGCAGGAATCGCCCAGTACGACCCTATTTTCATTGCACCTGGTATCCGATTTTCAGAACATAAAACCTGTATCCTTCTTACAGAGATACCCCATTTTTCAGATGTTTGTCGTATTGATAAATATTCCATATAGTCCTCTCTTATAGTACAAATAACACACAATACAATCTAACGATATTATATTCCAAACCACGAATAAAATCAATCTAAAAAAGGCAGCCAAGTCTAAGCCTGCTGCCCTTGCAAATTCTTGTTATCTCGGGATATCCAGTTCAATGCCTGCTTTGAAGCAAACTTTGAACCTATCCTCATAAATCTTTATCTCTTGAATATACTTTCTGACCATCGATTCATCATATTCAGTGAGTTCTTCATTTGCTTCTATCAGGTACTCTTCCAATTCAGAAATTCTTTTTTTAAATCCCTCAGTATCAGCCTTTGCTACCAATAGCTTCTGCTTCTTTTCTTTCAGTCTGTCAACCTCATCGGCGAGAGCCGAGTAATCCTTTTTGGCCTGGGCCAGCTTCACCAGTTCTTTCTGCTTTGCAGTAAGAAGCTCATTTAATGTTTCCAACTCACCGGTGTTATCATCTGCAATCGCGGCCTCGATATTCTGTAATAGAACTATCTTCATTGATGAAGAGCATCTTACTAAAAGGTTTATTGCCTTTACTGTTGCCTGCTGAAGTTCTTCCTCACCAATCGTAGGTGCGTCGCATGCATCTGGTCCATGCTCAACCCTGGTGCAACATCGCCATACATTTGACCTTTTTCCTCGATTATTCCAAGCGATACGCCTATAAATATCCCCACACTTGGTGCATGTGCAAATGCTGCTCAGAGCGTACTTGCTGGAATAGATTCTTTTTCTTTTACCACTATTGCTATACATGTTAGATCTTCTAAGAAGTTCTTCTTGCACCTGGGTGAACAGGTCTCTAGGAATAATCGCCTCCTGACTTCCAGTAACGTAGTATTGTGGAACCGAGCCATCATTCTTAATTCGCGTTTTTTCAATAAAGTCTGTGGTGATTGTTTTCTGCAAAAGAGCATCGCCTATGTACTTCTCATTTTGAAGAATACCCTTAACTGTACTAAGGTGCCATTTGTATTTTTTGCCGCCGGTCTTTATCTTATCTCTCTCAAGACCAGCAGCAATTTCACCAAGGCTGGCCCCTTCCAGAAATTCTCGGTAGATGCGTTTTACTATCTTTGCCTCCTCCTCGTCTATGATGAGATTTCCTTCTTCATCCTTGGTGTAGCCTAGGAAATGATTGTGGTTAACCTGCACCTGACCGTTCTGGTATCGGAATTGAAGTCCTAGCTTAACATTCTGACTTAGAGACTGCGATTCCTGTTGGGCCAGAGAAGCCATGATGGTAAGTAGCAACTCGCCACTTGCTTCCAGAGTGTTAATATTCTCTTTCTCAAAAATAATCGGAATATTCTTTTCTCTTAGCTGCCTTACATATTTCAGGCAATCAATTGTATTTCTGGCAAATCGGCTGATGGACTTAGTAATAACCAAGTCGATCTTTCCAGCCATGCAATCATCAATCATGTCATTGAAGCCCTCTCGCTTTTTGGTGTTGGTGCCGGAGATACCGTCATCGGTGTATATGCCTGCAAGCTCCCATTCTCTATTTCTGTTAATAAAGTCAGTATAGTGTTCTACCTGAACTTCGTAACTTCCAGCCTGTTCATCGCTGTCAGTACTAACTCGACAGTACGCTGCGACTCTAAGCTTAGGCTTACTTTCTTGTTTTGATACGTTATTTCCCAGACGACGTCTTGCCGGGATTAAGGTTACATTATCCTTCATTTAAAATCTCCTTTATCAGACCATATGCATACTCTGCTTGCTGGTATGGGTCTTCGTATTTTATTTCTACATTTCCTATTTTGAAATTAAAATCTGTAGGCGTTGGTGAACCTGGAGTCAACTCCCTGATACGATTTTGATTCTTGGCATTATTGCTTCTTATCTCGTTTGCTTTGTAAAAAGTCTCATCGTCGATAATCCGCGGATAGAATTCTGTACCAAGGTAAATGTCATTCTTAATAAGTCTGCCAACGACTGAATGCGTTTTCTCAATACCCACCTTAGCAGCTGCAGCTCGCATGGATTTACACGCAATAAAACTCTGAAATAATGCTCTAATTTTCTCAGCTACTGGCTCATCAATGTAGGCTATGCCATTTTCAATTTTGTATCCGTAGGGAACGTGGCTCATGCTACCACCAACCTTTCTGTCAATTTTAATCCACACTTCAAATTAAATGTGAATGTGTGCCTATCCTGCACCGTTATGGTATCTACAAATTCCAGGAACAGTTCATCGGTATATTCCTGAAGGCTACCCTTTCTTGATAAAAATCGCATCAGTTTTTCTGCCTCCTGCAGGTGGTTTAAGTCACCACTTATGTTCCGGGAAAGCTTCTGCTTTTCTGTATAAAGTAACTCAGCTTCTTGGAGAAGGTCATTTTTCTCAGAATGGTAAATGTCCGGTTCAATGTATCCGGAGCTCATGAGCTTTACCAAAACCTGCTGTTGTTCCTGATTGGCATCAAGCTTCTCTTCCAACTCATTGATCCGGTGCAGCCTTTCCTTATCGTTTTGACCTCTAAGCCCTATTATGAAGGCCTTTATCACCTGCCTCTGTCCTACTTGCAATTTATTTAGCATTCGTACAAGAGCCAGTTTTATGTCGTTATCGTTTACGTATAGCATTCGACAGGAGTCCTTGTCCTTAAGATGGCCATTGCAACTCCAGGCAATGTAGTTACCGCTTGGTTTGTAATGGTTACGCCTTTTAAAGGTTGACCCGCACTCACCGCAAATAATTCTTCCTGAAAAAGCATATCTGTTTTGGTACTTTCCAGTATCTTCGCCTTGTCCTTTTTCCTGACCTCGTCTGTTCATAGCTTCCGCAACCTTATCAAAAATCTCATGCGTAACAATTGCCTCATGATGTTCCTTACAAAGGTACATATTCTTTTCGCCATAATTGGTATGGCGATTGAAACGCTCATCTGTGAAGGTCTTCTGAAAAATAACATCTCCGGTGTACTTTTCATTTTTAAGGATTCCCTGAACTGTCGATGCATGCCATTTAGCACCTCTCTTTGAAGCTATACCTCTTTCATTTAAGGTATTAGCAATGATGTGCGAGCCTTTTCCTGAAAGAGCCCATGAAAAGATTTCTTTTACCACCGCAGCTTCTTCAGGAACAATCACCATCTTGCCATCAACGTTATCGTAACCGTAAGGCGGGTATCCAATGATGTAGGTACCTTCTTCATATCGATGCTTGATGGACCATTTATTGTTTTCCGAAATAGACCTGGACTCACTTTCCGCAATTGAGCTTAGTATTGAAAGCATTAGTTCTGAGCTCATATGCTCGGTATCAATATTTTCCTTCTCAAAGAAAATGTAGATACCAAGCTTCGAAAGGTTCCTTACCATCTCCAATGTGTTGGTCGTATTTCTGGAAAAGCGGCTGATTGACTTTGTTATTACTCGGTCAATTTTCCCCTCTTCACAATCCTTAAGAAGCATTACCAGGCCATCACGCTTTTCGACCTTGGTGCCACTAATGCCCTCGTCATAATAAAGACCGGCGTACTCCCACTCTGGATGGCTCTTGATGAAGGAATCATAATGTTCCTTCTGGGTTTCCAGGCTTAGAAGCTGTTCATCGCTACCAGTGGATACTCGTGCATAAGCGGCAACTCTGATTTTCTTTTGTGCTGTAAAGCTTGGTGTAGCTTCAATTTTTCTAATCTTTGCCACCATCTCACCTCCTAGTTTGGTCAGTACTATCTATCACTCTAAAGGACACATAAAGCAAGTTAATTATCAAAGAATACCCATGAAATATGGCATAAAGTTTTCCTTATTTAATTCACTAATAATATTGTATTCACGCTTTGATATAAGCCCTTCTTCAAATAGCTTAACTGTTATATTCTGAGCAATTACATAGGTGAAGTCCTGCTCCATTGCATTAAGATTCATTTTCCTCGCTGGAGCCAGTAAATGCCTTGGAATAGTGTCAAGCATTTGTATCTGCATATCCATTCCCTCCTCTCACTTAAAAAGATGATGTCTATCTATCACTCTATTTGAGTAAAAATACAAGTAAAATCTACATTAATTCTGCAAAAAATGGATCAAAGCTTGTTTTGTTTAAGGTCTGTAACCTATTTAACTCCTCTTCTGAGATTAAACCGCTTTTATAAATACTTTGGCTTATCTTCTGTGCCATTTCATATTCGAAGTCCTGCTGCATCTTTTCTTTTGTCATCACCCTTGCTGGTGTTTCAACTGCAGGGCTATTATTTCTATCCACCTGCATTAGCACCCACCTCCGAACCTATCCTCGATATAACACTCGTGACTGCAATATTTCCGTTCCTTATTACCATATGAAATAAAGCTCTTACCACATTTTTCACAAGTACATTCATAGTTAGCTTTTTTCTTTACCAAATCCATGTGTGAGTTCCACCAGGCATTTCTACATTTATCGCAGCAGAAGCGCTTTTTCTTTCTTCCAGGGTTCTGATTCACCGGCTTGCCACAGTTCTCACAAGCACAAACTTTATTCTCCCCAGAGACCGCAAATGCTCTGACACCACCAAGTCCATGTCGTTTGCAATAAGTCTTTATGCTGTTGATGGAAAGGTCCATCTTCTTAGAAATCTTTGTGTAGCTTAAGCCCTGTTCTCTATAAACTGCTATCTGATTCTTCTCTTTGTCCGTCATTGTCAAATCCTCCTTATCGTTTGAAGGTTTTTCCTTCTAACTTCCTAAGGGGTTTTGCAGTCCACGATTCCGGGTTCATTTGAAAAAAGTCAAAAAAATAGAGGCCAGGAAGCAATTAAGCCTCCCAGCCTCAACATTAATGTAACATCTCGTTTACTCTATTTTGGATTGTTCGGTAATCATACCCTGCTGCAGTCAACCTCTGCTTTCTCTCATCACCATTCCCCCAGTCACCTCTGATTACCTCTTTTGCAACTTCATCCACACTCTTAAGCGCTGGCTTTGAAGCAACCGTATCAAGGATTGTGCAGTAATTTGGATTTCCAAGATAAATCCAACCTGCACCCGACTTAAGTTTCCCCCAGCCATCACGCACATCAACAATTGTAAATGTCCCCATTCTTGTCTGGCCTCTGACAATGCCTGCCATCGAGGGTTCTGAACGATAATTCAGATCATTGATGATTACCCTAACCATAAAAGGCGTTTCAGGATATTCCTTAGCCTGAGTGACCTTATCAGATGTGTCCGTACCATTAAGATTTGCAGTAACCTTTGCTGCAACATCTCCAAGCCTTTCATAGAGCCAATTGCCCGGACAGCTTTTATTAGCGAACCACCTATGAACTGTGATAACCATTTCATCTGCTTTTGGCTTATAGTTCAGACTCTTAGTTTTATCAGCAAACCATATGAGTTTCTTCTTGCCGTTACGTTTGCAAATGTCAGTGCAGAGTGTGACAAGAGAATCCAAAACCTTATCATTCATTGCATAAGGCTCCACAGTGTCACTCGCACACTCAATAGTAACCGCCCTCTGATCATTTGCGTTACTGGAAGAACACCAGGAACGGTTTTTCTCTTCTACATACAAACCAACCCGGCCATTCTTATCAATTCCATAGTTTGACGAAGCTTTGGTAGATGTCTTTGAAAACCAATCTCCAAGACTTTCTGCTGTACACTGGCCCACCACACAGTGTGGTGTAATGCGGTCAATGTCATGAGTTCTTTGCCCAGAGTGATTTGGACTGAATTTGGTGTATGACACCAGTGAACTATTTGTATATCCCATATCTTATTCCTCCTCTGATTTATCATGTAGCTGTTTCAAAACGACTTTAATTTTCTCAGGAACAGGTAGTCCTAAATGGGCTGCGTTCTCCAAAAGGCTCACTCCTTCGTTTGAAATATAGAAGAAGATGATTGCAGTCCTAAGTACCGACCCTGTCTGAATCACCTGAACATCCAGGATGTTCGCAATCCCTACTAACAGGAAAATCAGCACCTTTCTGCAGATGCCTTTAAATCCAACTTCGCTGGAAAGCTTCTTTTCTGTGATGGCGCACATAACACCCGTAATGTAGTCGATCACCACAAACGCAATTAGTGCATACAGCAAACCGTCACATCCTCCCAGAAAGTAGCCGAGCCACCCTCCGACCGCAGTAAATACGAATTGAATCACATTCCAAAAATCCTTCATTGACTTGTCCTCCTTAAATTTTTGTATAAAAAAAGCAGCCCCTTTTGAGCTGCTTTATGGCCTTTCGTCCTTTATGTTATAAGTTTTCACCATGTAATAAACCTGGCGAAGTGTTCGCGGAAACAATACGTCCGGGTTGTTGATGATCAGATATAGCCACGCTGAAGAAACAACGCTCTCCCATACATGAAACTCCCAGGGAAGTGAGGCATAGGTTTCTGTGACATAAATGACACCACCCGTACAACCTTCACAGTTTTGTAAAACAATGCATTCATCCACATACTTTTTCGCTTCTTCCTCTTCACCGACACATAATGCAAGTGCGGCATATCCAAGCGTTCCCTCCGTCCAGACGATATCCGGCGCCCCTTCATAATCCGGGGTCTTATCACTGTAAGGCTTAAATCCGGCAAACAGCTCCGGACTGGAGTACCTCATATTGTAGTGTTCCTTATCGCCGCTTTGTATGATTTGTTTATTCTCCGTCAGATACACATCCCTTGCCGTATGAAAGCATTTCTTCGCCGTATCGGTATGAACCACAGAGAAAATCAAACTGCCTGCCCAAGTCGTACAGTCAAGCGCCCATGCTTTATCAGGCTTTCCACCATTGATGCCCTGATAAAATCTGCCATTACTTTCGTCATAGCATTTTAAGAACAGCTGATCTCGAACCAGTTCCGCTGCCTCCTTATATTTTTTGTCATTTAATACAAGTGACAACCCTTCCAAAGCCTGAAGCGTGGAGCATTGATGCTCTGTGGAACACCACTCGATTTCCACATCGGAATACCTATATTCACTGTCATAGGCACCATACCCGCCTCGCAGAAGTCCGTATCGCGGGTCTTTTGTATCTGTTACCTGTCTTGATAAGATCCACTCTCCGGCCTTCATCAGCATCTTCTTAAAGCCATGCTTCTCATCGCAAAAGGTGCCCATCTGAAGGATTGCATAGCAGATACCCCACACGACCCATCCGATTGCTCCTGTTCTCACATAATCATGGAACAGCTTTCCTATGTAAATATCATAGGAGAAGTTCCAACTGCCATCGGCATTCTGATCTTCCTTCAATCGGTGAAGCATCTCCATCACAATATCCCAATCACCGGAGGTACTGAAAACCAAAAGTGCCAGTCCTACATCGTAAGACCAGCACCTGGAATTTAACATATAACCGTAGGCACCATTGGCGGTGTTTCCTTCCTTACTAAACTGCGGATCATCCTCCGGAATCAGAAAGGAAGCCGGATAGCGATACCACTCATCATATCCGCTTCCGGTAACGCCAACCGTTACATCCGAGTTTACATCATGGACTCGGACGATTTTCTTTCCTGCAAAGGATTTTGTAAAAGCAATATACCCCATAAAACCTCCTAACTTACACTGCAGGTGTCAACAAGGTTACCTTCCATATCATAGGTATTAAGGGTAATCTGATCCTTATAGACATCCATGACCGTATATTTTGGAATATTTGTATTTATGGTCAGTTCATTCCAAGGCGCTGCCGGATAATCATCCGTCTCATACTTGGAACCGGTGCTTGTTGCCGCTGTAAAAAACAGCTTGCCGGGATAAGTTGTCCGGCAAAGGAAATGTTCATGGCCGGCAAGCACCATACAAATATCTGTTTCATCAACGATAAAGCTGGTCAGACCTTCACGCAGGGTTTTTATCTGCGTTGTCAAGGCTCGTTTACTTGTAGAGTACAAGCTGTGATGCATCAAAAGAATTGCCCAGCGGTAGCTGTTATTATCCAGCGTCCTCTTGATGAAGGTCTTATGCTTTTCCACATCCGCACTGTTGGTATCGATGCTGATAAACAGCACATCATTATTCTTAAAGTAAAAATCCGCCTCATCCGCATTATCCGGCAGACCAAAATGACCGAAGTAGTTTGTATTTTTGTCATGGTTTCCTCTTACCGTAGCAATCGGAACGGAATGCTCTTTTGTAAACAGGTGAAACTGCTCTGTTCGGGTAAGAGCATCTGTAATGGCATCCACCTGGTCACCCATACTGATGATCATTGCCGGAAGCGGGTCTAATACTTTCTGAACCTTGTACCAGACATCTGCCGAGGACTGGTCGATGATCTGCGGGTCTCCGCAAATCAGATAACGGTTACTGTCGTTGTACCGAAAGGACTTCGTTACACTTGTACCCTTGCCGGAAATCGAGTAGGTATGTGCTGCATTCAATGAAGCCGATACAACGGCATGTTAGGTGTAATAGCCCGGAACCACCACCGCACCGGAAGCTTTGTAACTGACACCATCAAGCGTAAGTGTGCAGTCAGAGGTAAAGTTCGTAATCCAGGTAATAATGAGTTTGCCCTTCTCAGCACCCGGCTGCACAACGGAATCCCTGATAAATGGCTTCGGTTCATCTGGAAGAATCGGAGGATTGCTGGGAAGGTCCCCTGAGCCAACGGTGCCGTCATAAATGATATTTGTGGTTTCTGTCAAATACTCAACGTCCTCAAAAACATACAAGGATGCATCAAAGTCGGCATATCGTGGAAGTGCATCATCAATAATCGTATCATCAATCAGCGTTGGCCTTAAGGTGTATGTTTTGGCATACAGAAACGATTCCCGCATTGGCTCTCCGGTATCCGGGTCAATCGGCACCGGATTGATGATTTCCTTTACGGTTCCCGGCAGGTTATCTGGATCTAC
>ERZ780144.2633-NODE-2633-length-14969-cov-4.190693_pt1 | contig 14969 bp, 15 predicted proteins | sample MGYA00511380_ERZ780144 | MGnify/ENA primary metagenome ERZ780144 (study PRJEB29588, sample SAMEA1965858) | human gut metagenome | biome: human gut; feature: human-associated habitat; material: faeces | place: Denmark | collected 2008/2010 ... | reverse complement strand
TAATCCCCTCAAGATTGAGGGGTAGGGGAGTTGAATAGGCGAAGCCTATTTTTTATGGATTTTTGCTCGTGACTGTGAAGGTACTGAACAGTTACCTATTTGGAAGCTTTTGCGCTTGATGCGCCAACTGGATGGTTGCGTTGAAGTCACAATTTAGTATGTTCCGGAGGGAGGATATTGTATGGGAAGCGAGCAGATGCTGCTGACTTAGATTTTAGTGAGTCTAAGGTAGCGGAATCTGGTGCTTCTGGGAGGAATGGTCAGGAAAGACGTGAGAAGCTCCTGATAAACTGGCAAGGATGAAGATCAAGAAAAAAGAAAGGGTATATGGGGTATGAAGAATTTATTTAAAACAAAGTTTGATGCGGCAGTGATCGTGCTGATCCCGGCCTGCATCGGTATCAATTATCTTGGAAAGCTGTTTGCGAGTGTATTAAAACTTCCGTTATGGCTGGATTCTATCGGAACATGCATCGGTGGATGCCTTGGCGGTCCGATCATCGGCGCGATCTGCGGTGCGGCGAACAACCTGATCTATGGTTTTTCCGCGGGAGATAATATTACGCTTATCTATGCATTGACAAGCTTAGGTATTGGCGCGGCAGTTGGAATCATGGCTCGCCTTGGATTTATGAAATCATTCCCGAAGGCAATTCTTACAGCCTGCGTAGCTGGTCTTACTGCGGTTGTGATCTCCACCCCGTTAAACGTATTATTCTGGGGCGGTACTACTGGAAATGTATGGGGCGACGCTGTGTTCGCGGCAACTCAGGCAGCTTCCATGCCGGTATTTCTGGGATCTCTGTTAGACGAGGTTGTAGTGGATGTTCCGGATAAGCTGATTACCCTGATCGTTGTATTCTTTATTTTAAAGGGTCTTCCGAAGAAGCTTACAACGCTGTATGAGGCAAATTCCGAGATCGAGACTCTGGACTAATCAGATTTAGAAAAGGAAATGCAGCTGTTCTTCGGAGCAGCTGCCGGGAAACAAATATATGAAAAGTATCAGCCTGTTTGTAGATAACGGGACATATCTGACGAAGGTGCATCCCTTTACAAAATTGATGTATATCGCTGCCGCCATCAGTATTCCGCTGATCACTGGAAAGCTTTGGATGTTTGGTGTGTTTATCGCAGTCAGTCTCTGTGTTCTGGCCAGCGGAAAGATCCTGAAAAAGACGTTTCCGCTGATCGCGTTTTCTTTTACGATCCTTTTGACGATTTTCCTGATCCATGGATTGTTCAACCAGAGAAACGTGAATGTGCTGTTTCAGATCGGCGGGCTGAAATTTTACAGAGAGGGCACACTTTACGCCCTCCATATCGGTTTAAACATTCTGAACATGCTGCTGTCCTTTGCGGTGTTCGTCCTCTCTACCAAGCCGTCTGAGTTTGTGGATGAGCTGGAGAAACGTGGGTTTTCACCGCGTTTCGGTTACATCGTGACATCCGTGTTCCAGATCATCCCGCAGATGATGGGAACTATGAATACGATCATGGACGCGCAGCGCAGCCGCGGACTGGAGACAGAAGGAAATCTGCGGACCCGTGCTAAGGCGTTTTTACCGCTGATCTCCCCGGTAGTCATGAGTTCCCTGATCAATACCAGAGAGCGAGCGATCGCTCTGGAGGTGCGTGGATTCGGCGCAGGAAAAAAGAAAACATGGCTGTCAGATCGGAAACGTCACAAGGGAGACCAGGAGATCACGATTTTACTGGGACTCTGCATTCTGGCAGCTATTGCATGGAGGATCGTTGTATGTCTGAGATAATCATTGAAAATTTACGATACCGCTATCCTCACGCGAAGAAACTGGCGCTGGATGGTTTGAACTTTTCAGTAGAAAAGGGAGAGTTTATCGGTATTATCGGAGAAAACGGAGCAGGAAAAAGTACGCTGAGCCAGGCGATCATGGGGCTTGTTCCGCAGTTTTACAAGGGAGCTTACGGCGGAAAAGTCATTGTGGACGGCATAGAGGCCGGAAAGACTCCGGTATCACAGCTCTGTGGTCATGTGGGTCTGGTGTTCCAGAATCCGTTTAACCAGCTGTCTGGAGCAAAGGACAATGTATATGAGGAAGTCGCTTTCGGAATGCAGAACCTGGGAATTCCGGCCGAAGAGATGAAGGAGCGGGTGGAGAACGCCCTGAAGCTTCTTGATATCTGGCAGTATCGTGATCGAAATCCGTTTGATCTGTCCGGAGGTCAGATGCAGCGTGTGGCGATCGCCAGCGTGCTGGTCATGCGGCCAGATGTCATGATCCTTGATGAACCGACTTCCCAGCTTGATCCGGAGGGAAGCGACGAGGTATTCCGGGCGGTTGAGACCCTGACGAATTCCGGTATCACGATCTTAATGATCGAGCAGAAGATCGAGAAACTGGCGGCTTACTGCGACCGCATTCTTCTTCTGCATGGTGGAAAGCAGATCGCGTTTGATACGCCGCGGAAGGTATTTTCCATGCCGGATCTTGCGGATTATGGGATTCAGGAACCGGCATTTACCCGGATCTGTAAGGCAGAACATGTGACTCTGCCGGATGGAACGTATCCTGTCACTGTGGAAGAGGCTGCCGGAGTGCTGAAAGAGAGACATGCGGGAAGAGCAGAGGCAAAAGGAGCTGCGAAGGCGGATAAAAAAAAGGATTCAGAAGTTTTAGGCGAGGAACAGTTCCTCATTAAGAATCTGGATTTTTCCTATCTTCCGGATGTGCCGGTCTTAAAGGCGTTGAACATGAGACTGGATAAGCGTCCAACGGCGATCATTGGCCAGAACGGAGCGGGAAAGACTACGTTGGTAAAGCTGCTGAAGGGACTGCTGAAGCCGGTATCCGGAAACATTTACTTCCGAGGCGAGGACATTTCTGGAAAAACGGTGGCGATGTTAGCTGGAAATGTCGGCTATGTGTTCCAGAATCCGGATGATCAGATCTTCAAATACAATGTGATGGACGAGATCATGTTTGGTCCGATGAATATCGGGATGGATCCAAAACGCGCGGAGGAAGAGGCAAGGCGTGCTTTGGAGTTGACCGGGTTAACAGGCAAGGAGAAGGAAAATCCTTATGACCTTGAGTTACATGAGCGGAAGATGACTGCGATCGCTTCGGTTCTTGCCATGGACACGGATGTTCTGATTTTAGATGAGCCGACGATCGCCCAGGACTGGAAGGGACGCCAGATCATTGGCGGCATTATCCGCAGCCTGTCGGAGAGAGGAAAGCTTGTGATCGCGATCCTTCACGATATGGATTTTGTGGCGGAGAATTTTGAGCGCGTGATCATTATGGCTCATGGACAGGTGCTGGCGGATGGAACGGCCAAGGACGTGTTCATGCAGGATGAAGCGTTGAAAAAGGCAAGACTGCAGAAACCGTATATGATGCAGCTCGGTGAGGTACTGGGGTATGAGAGAGCGTATCTGACGGTGGATGAGATATTGAGAAATCAGGTGTCCTGATTAAAGTGAAAAAGATGTGCAGATCATTGGCCCGGGGAAGATTTGAGCCGATGGGGCACATCTTTTATCAGTTACAAAAATCATAAATGTTTCAATCAGTTCACCATGTTGGTTTTATTTTGTGATATACTGTTTTATATATTTTTGGGTCTCCGCTGCCGCTTTGGTTGGCACAGAGCAGAGGTCCGCCGGATCTCTTGTGGTCTTCGCTTCGCTACGGTCGGTGCAAAGCGGACATCCACCGGATGTCCTGCACCCTTGTATTTGTCCGTATCAGAGTTTGTAAACACCGGTGGGTTGATATAGCACAAGGGAAACAATAAGGGAAATTCACTTTTTACATCTGAGTTTACGGTAACGACAGGAGGAAAATTATTATGATCATCAAGAAGGATACATGTAAACTTGCATTGGTGCAGGCGGCACCAGTCATGTTTGATAAGGACAAATGTGTGGAGAAAATCATCACCCTGATCGGGGAGGCGGCTGCTAAGGGAGCGGAACTGATCGTTTTTCCTGAACTTTTTATTCCGGGATACCCGTATGGAATGACTTATGGATTTACCGTCGGAAGCCGCAGCAAGGCGGGACGAGAGGACTGGAAGATTTACTACGACAATTCGATCTTAGTGGATGGACCGGAGATGCAAAGAATCGTGGATTGTGTGAAAGAGCATTCGGTGTATGTGAGTGTCGGATATTCTGAGCGTGATGCTGTTACGGCGACGATTTACAATTCCAATGTCATGATCGCGCCGGATGGACAGACGATGAACCACAGAAAGCTGAAACCGACAGGCAGTGAGCGCGTGGTCTGGGGAGATGCGGATAAGGATTTCTTCCCGGTAATGGAGACACCTTGGGGACCGATGGGTAATCTGATCTGCTGGGAGAGCTACATGCCGCTTGCGAGAGTGGCGCTTTACCAGAAGGGAGTTGCGCTCTATATTTCCCCGAATACGAATGACAATGAGGAGTGGCAGAATACGATCCGCCATATCGCCATCGAGGGACACTGCTTCTTCATCAATGCGGATATGTACTTCACGAAGGATATGTACCCGAAGACCGCCAGCGGGGATGAGGAGATTGCGAAGTTAAATGATATCGTGTGCCGGGGAGGAAGCTGCGTGATCGATCCTTACGGGCATGCAGTGAGTGAGACTGTGTGGGATAAAGAGGAGATCATCTACGCGGACCTCGACATGCAGAAGGTCCCGGCGAGCCGGATGGAGCATGATGTCTGTGGACATTACGCGAGACCGGACGTGTTGAAATTGAGTGTGGAGGATAAATAATGAAAGTATTGATGATCAATGGAAGTCCGCGGGCGAATGGAAATACATCGATCGCGTTGAATGAGATGAAGACGGTGTTTGAAAAAGAGGGAGTCGACGCGGAGATTGTGCAGGTCGGCAGTGAGGCGGTAAGAGGATGTATTGCCTGTAATCGATGCGCGGAGCTTGGGAAGTGTGTGTTCGATGATGTGGTGAATAAGCTGGCGGTGAAGCTTTCGGAGGCTGATGGACTGGTGGTCGCAAGCCCTGTTTATTATGCGTCTGCAAATGCGACCTTGATCGCGGTTCTGGACCGGCTGTTTTATAGTACATCCTTTGATAAGACAATGAAAGTCGGGGCGAGCGTTGTCTGTGCGAGACGCGGGGGATGTTCGGCGACTTTTGACGAGTTAAATAAGTATTTTACGATCAGCAACATGCCGATCGCATCTAGTCAGTACTGGAACTCCATCCACGGGCGCGGACCGGGAGAAGCTGTGGGGGATGCGGAAGGTCTTCAGACGATGCGGGTTCTTGCGAGAAATATGACATTTCTCATGAAGAGCATTGAGCTTGGAAAAGAGAAGTATGGTCTTCCGGAGAAGGAAGAGGTCGTGCGGACACATTTTATCAGATAGAGAAGAATGATATTGGAAGGAAATTATGCGATGAATCGGCAGAAACTGGTAAGTCAGATCAGAAGGTATGTGCCTTATAATGAGCAGGAAGAGGCGGATAAGGCTTTGATCCTAAACTGGATCGAGAAGAATGATGACGCGTTCCTTCGGGATAATGTGGTGGCGCACATGACGGCTTCGGCCTGGGTGGTGGATAAGGACAGGAGTAAAGTCCTTATGGTGTATCACAATATTTATCGTTCCTGGTCATGGCTTGGCGGGCATGCGGATGGGGAGACAGATCTTCTGGCGGTTGCAATCCGGGAGGTGAAGGAAGAAGCAGGAATTTCCGATGTGCGGCCAGTGTCGGAGGAGATTTTTTCGCTGGAATCGCTCACCGTCGACGGACATGTGAAAAAAGGACGGTATGTGTCCAGTCATCTGCATCTGAATGTGACGTATCTTCTGGAAGCGGATTCTGAGGAACAGGTGTCTGTGAAGGCGGATGAGAACAGTGGGGTCGCTTGGTTTACACCGGAGGAGGCGTTAAAGAAATCTACGGAGCCGTGGTTTGTGGAGCGGGTGTATGCGAAGCTTGTCGAGAAGACGAAGTCCTGGAGATAAACGGAAACTAAATGGAAAGTCGGTCGATCGTATCAAGGGATGCATAAAGAAATTTTGAAAAAATTGCTGAGTGCACAGGAATGAGAGCTGCGTTGTCGCGGTAGAGGGAAATCAGGTTGAGATTACGGTTTAAGCGGAATACACTTGGGAAAATTCATGTGGTATAGTGAAAAGTACCAATAGAATGCCTGTAAAAGATTGTAGAAAATGCCTTTTGAATGTAATCTCTAAAATTGTTATAATAAATATAGCACAAAATATATTTCTGTATTTCGATGATCACGAAATGTAGAATAGAGATGAGAGGTATTTACAATGAAAAGAATCAAGGCGGCCTGCATTACCCAGACGGTGTGTTTTTCAAATCATGACGGTGATACGAGTGAATATGCGAAGAAGATGATCTGTCAGGAATATGAAAAGTATAAGGTACAGTTGGACAGAAGTGGGACAAAGTATAAAATTTTATCCGAAAAGACGAATAAAGATGGAGCGATTGTGATCGAGATCAAAAAGCAGTACAATACATCTCCGGTGGGAGACTATCTGAGCTGATCCGGCGGTTTTAGAGGCAGAGATCAGATGTGTGAAACCTGAAGTCAGTGTTCAGCAAGGGGATGATTTCATGAGATATGAGATTGGAGATTTTGTCAGCAAGCCGGTTACAGGAGTGTGCAGGATAGAGGATATTTTGTATCTGGATGCGCAGGGAAAGAAGGACAATAAATTGTATTATCGGATGCATCCGGTGGAGGATGAAAAGGAAACGATATATGTGCCTGTGTCGAATTCGGACTCTGCTTTGAGACCATGCCTGACAGAAGAGAATGCGTGGAAATTGATCGAAAAGATCCCAGAAATTTCGACACCATGGACGGAGAACGAGAAGATGCGGGAGCAGAAGTATAAAGAGGCGATCAAGGCGAATGACCCGAAGGCGTTGGTTGTGATCATAAAGATGATCTACCAGCGGAAGCAGCAGCGACTCGCGCAGGGAAAGAAATGCACAGCGACGGATACGAAATATTTCCAGATCGCGGAAAAGCTCTTGTATGAGGAACTGGGAACAGCCATCGGGAAGCCGAAGCAGGAGATCGTCGACACGATCGTTGAGCATATTGGACAAAATTCTGTTTGATTTTTTCGGAAAACAGGAAATATCATTGTTGATGAACGAGTAGCAGACTGGTGTAAATCCGGTTTTGTTGCTCGTTTTTTATTTCAGTCGAGAAGACTCCCATCTTTTTTAGAAAATGATTCGGTTCTATGACCCGGATTGGTGTTTCTTTTTATCGACTAGTTATAGGTTTTCCCTATATGTAATCATAAAATAGAAAGATTATACAGAACTGCCGTCCGGTGGTAGATTATTATCAAATATCCTATGGGGATAGTAGGAATATGAACTCTCTATTTACAAGAGAAAACAAGACAGGAGTGAAAAGATATGGAGAGAGGAATTAATACACGATGTTTACACTTAGAGGAAACAGAAGGTAAAACAGATAATTACGGAGCACTGAGCTACCCGATCTATCAGACAGCGACTTACGCCCATGCAGGTGTCGGAAAAAGCACCGGATACGATTACAGCAGACTTCAGAATCCGACAAGAGAGCAGCTTGAGAAGGTGGTTGCAAGCCTGGAGGGCGGCATCGATGCTTTCGCCCTTTCGAGCGGAATGGCGGCGATCACACTGCTTATGGAAATCTTCAAGCCGGGTGACCATATTATCGCTGAGGCAGATCTCTACGGCGGAAGTGTCCGTCTGTTCGGCAACGTCTCGAAAAAGAACGGATATGAGTTTACATACTTAAACTGTTCCAGGGATGACATCGAAGGTGCCATAAAGGAGAACACGAAGGCGGTCTACATTGAGACGCCGACGAACCCGATGATGAACGTATCTGATATTCCCAAGATCGCGGAGATCGCAAAAAGACACGGACTCTACCTGATCGTCGACAACACATTCCTGTCCCCATATTTTCAGAATCCGTTAAAACTCGGCGCGGATATCGTGATCCACAGCGGAACGAAGTTCCTGGGCGGACACAACGATACCTTAGCCGGATTTATCGTGACAAACAACGAAGAAGTTCAGGAAAAACTTCGGTTTATCATAAAGACGACCGGAGCCGGGCTCGCACCGTTCGACTGCTGGCTGATCTTAAGAGGCATCAAGACTCTCGGAATCCGCATGGAGCGGTCCCAGGAGAATGCCATCAAGATCGCGAACTGGCTGAAGGAACAGCCGGTTGTAAAACATGTATATTATCCGGGACTTCAGGAACACCCGGGATATGAGATCATGAAAAAGCAGGCAAGAGGATTCGGCGCGATGCTGACCTTCGATGTGGACACAGAGGCACATGCGCTGCAGATCCTCGAGAGTGTCAGAATGATCAAATTTGCAGAGAGCCTCGGCGGCGTGGAGACACTGATTACCTACCCGACGACCCAGACCCATGCGGATGTGCCGGAGGAAGTACGGCTGAAAAATGGAATCACGCCGTGCACGCTCCGGGTATCTGTGGGAATCGAGGATATCGAGGACCTTCTCGCGGAGTTAGCGGAAGTATTTAAGGGATTGAAATAGGATCAGAAACGCGAAAAGAGGAGAGGATTTCGGCATGGCAGAGAGAAATTTGAATTTTGATGAGATCGTCGAGCGGCGCGGAACAGACTGCTTGAAATATGACTTTGCAAAGAGGAGAGGAAAGCCGGCGGACGTCCTCCCGCTCTGGGTGGCAGACATGGATTTCAAGACATCTTCCTACGTGGAGGATGCGCTGATCGAGCGGGCAAAACATGGAATCTTTGGTTACAGCGATACCCAGGAAGTATATTTTAACGCGGTGGCAGGATGGATGGAACGGCATCATCACTGGAAGATCAAAGAGGACTGGCTGATCAAGACTCCGGGTGTGGTATTTGCCCTGGCAATGGCGGTAAAGGCGTTCACAAAGGCCGGTGACAGCATACTGGTCCAGCAGCCGGTCTACTATCCATTTTCCGAGGTGATCCGGGACAATGACCGTGTGATCGTCAGCGATGACCTGATCCTGGGGGACGATAACCGGTATCATATCGACCTGGCTGATTTTGAAAAGCAGATCGTGGAACATGATGTGAAGCTGTTCCTTCTCTGCAATCCCCACAACCCGTCAGGAAGAGTGTTTACGAAGGAAGAACTGACTGCAATGGGAGATATCTGTGTGAAGCACGGCGTCACGGTGGTCAGCGATGAGATTCACAACGATTTTGTGTTCCGGGGTGAACATACGGTGTTTGCGTCCACCAAGAAGGAGTTCGAGGACATCTGCGTGGTCTGCACGTCTCCGAGCAAAACATTCAACCTGGCCAGCATGATGATCTCGAATATATTTGTCCCGAATAAGGAGCTGAGACAAAAATTTCAGCATCAGGTCGATGCCGCGGGAATCAGCCAGCTGGGCGTACTGGGACTTGTGGCGACACAGACGGCGTATGAGAAGGGCGATGAATGGTATGAGAACATGCTCAAATATGTCTGGGAAAATATCGCCTACGTAAAGAAATATGTGAAGGACAACATGCCGGGAGTGAACGTCATTGACGGCGAGGGAACCTACCTCTTGTGGCTTGATTTCAGAGGGACCGGAATCGATGCCGATGAGCTGGACCGTCGGATCATCTACGACGCAAAGCTGTGGCTGGACAGCGGAAAGATCTTCGGAAAGACAGGAACCGGATTCCAGAGGATCAATGTGGCGGTACCGAGGAAGACGATTGAGGAGTGCATGGAGCGGATTAAAAAAGTGCTGTGACTTAGAGATATGTGCATATGCATGTCATAAAGAATTTATTTACGAATTGGAAAGGTGCTGGAGTCCGGAGTGGCAGTTTAAAATGAACCGCCTGCATTTCTCAATAGCGAATTTAGTTGCCGGACAGGGAAAATCGTGATACATTGTAAGCAGGACGTATTTCTGTGAACGGCACATACTGGATCTGCGATGCATACGGAATGTACTGCGGTCCGGAACCGGCAGAAAGGCAGCATCCATATTTTCAGTAGGATAAATTATAAAAATAGAATGGCTGGCCGTATCTCCTTTGAGGCAGGAGGACAGTCAGCCGTTTTTGTGTCTTTACTTCTGCTTTCGTGATGGTCTTCTCAATACACGGAAGCTTTCTGTGATTTTTGCATATGGATAGTTAATTTTGAAAGTGCAGTGCAGGAATCATGTATTTGTTTGCAGCCTATAACATGTGAGTGCTATAATGAGAACTGGCAAGTTTAAGCAGTTTAAAGGTACGCAGGAATGAAAACATCAGAATGTGAAGAAAGAGCTTATTCAGCCGCTCTACGATTCGTAGAGTCATGGAAGATATGACCACATAAACGCTGCGTCGGTTTTCAGTCCTGCATGCGGATGATATGATGGGGATATCATAAAGAGGAGGTGCAGGATATGGAAGCGAAGGAATTGGGAGCGTTTATTGCGGGAATCAGAAAGGAAAAGCAGATCACGCAGGCGGAACTCGCAAAACGGCTGCATGTGACGGACAAGGCGGTGAGCCGCTGGGAGCGGGGCGTTGGATATCCGGATATTAATACGTTAGAGCCGTTGGCGGACGCTCTTGGGGTCACGCTGACGGAGCTTATGAAATGTTCGAGAGATAAGGAGAAGAGCTCTGACGAGGGGATCATTGCCAGTATTGAGATCGCGAAGAGTCAGAGAAAGAAAGTGATCAGGAAGATCATTGGCGGCGGAGCGTTGTGCGTGTTCGGTGTGTGGGCGCTGCTATATGCACTGAAGCTTTTTATGACGCATACATGGACATTTATGGTTCCGGGAAGCGATGGACCGACGGCTGTTTTTGTGGCAGGATCGGGAACCTTCCGCCGACGGTGACCGGGATCATCGGAGCCGCGGCTTTAGCAGTTGGAATTGTTGCGATTATTCGGACAAATAATCCGGATCAATAGGTAGAGGGCATCGGTATTCCGGTATCGGTGTCTTACTTATATGCTGGAAAGCAAAAACTCTCAAATACAGGTCTTGACATTTCTGCCGTTTGTGCTATCATCTACATATACCCCGTATGGGTATACTGATACAGAAACAACAGAAAGGAACGACAGATATGGAACAGTATACAGTGACAGGAATGAGCTGTGCTGCCTGCCAGACCCGCGTGGAGAAGGCAGTTTCCAAAGTGCCGGGCGTTATCTCCTGTTCCGTGAGCCTGCTCACGAACTCGATGGGTGTCGAAGGTACAGCTTCTTCCTCAGAAATTATTGAGGCAGTTCAGGCTGCCGGTTACGGCGCGTCCGTAAAAGGAGTGGAAAAAGCAGACAGATCCGGAAACGGCACTCTCTATGATGAATCTGCCCTGGAAGACCATGAGACCCCGGTCTTAAAGAAACGACTCGTTTCTTCGATCGGTTTCCTTCTGGTTCTCATGTATTTTTCCATGGGACATATGATGTGGAACTGGCCGCTTCCGGCTTTCTTCAACGGAAATCATGTGGCGATGGGACTCTTACAACTCCTTCTTACCGTGATCATTATGGTGATCAACCAGAAATTCTTTATCAGTGGCTTTAAGGGTCTGCTCCACGGTTCTCCCAATATGGATACTCTGGTAGCACTGGGCTCCAGTGCTTCGTTTGCCTGGAGCACCTATGCCTTGTTTATGATGACGGACGCCCAGGTAAAAGGGAACGCGGATGCAGTCATGATCTATATGCACGAGTTCTACTTTGAGTCCGCGGCGATGATCTTAACCCTTATCACCGTCGGGAAAATGCTGGAAGCGAGATCAAAGGGACGCACCACAGATGCCTTAAAAGGTTTAATGAAGCTGGCCCCGAAGACCGCCGTGATCGAAAAGGACGGCGTTGAGACTACGGTTCCGATCGCCCAGGTTAAAAACGGCGATATTTTCGTGGTCCGTCCCGGTGAAAATATACCCGTGGATGGTATCGTCTTAGAGGGAAACAGCGCAGTAAATGAATCTGCCCTCACCGGGGAGAGTATTCCGGTGGATAAGGCGGCAGGTGACCCTGTCTCGGCTGCGACATTAAATCAGTCCGGCTTTATCCGCTGCGAGGCATCGAGAGTCGGAGAGGATACCACACTCTCCCAGATCATAAAAATGGTCAGCGATGCGGCGGCAACAAAAGCGCCCATCGCGAAGATCGCCGATAAGGTATCCGGCGTATTTGTACCTGCCGTGATCACGATCGCGATCATCACGACCATCGGCTGGCTCCTCGCAGGCGAGACCATGGCCTTCGCCTTAGCCCGAGGAATCTCCGTTCTCGTCATCAGCTGTCCGTGTGCTTTAGGACTTGCAACGCCGGTAGCCATTATGGTGGGAAACGGAATGGGAGCAAAGAACGGAATTCTCTTTAAGACAGCAGTTTCTCTGGAAGAAACGGGAAAAGTAGAGATCGTTGCCTTAGATAAGACAGGAACCATCACAAGCGGGGAACCCCGCGTGACAGATCTCGTTCCGGCAGAGGGAGTGAGCGAGTCAGAACTTCTTTCCATGGCATACGCTCTCGAGAAGAAGAGCGAGCATCCGTTGGCGAAGGCAGTCCTCTTAAAGGGTGAGAAAATGGGGCTTTCCGCAGCTGATGTGACAGATTTTGCGGCACTTCCCGGAAACGGACTTTCTGCGAAATTAAATGGAAATACGATCTACGGCGGAAACATGAAGTTTATCGGAACTCATGTGGCTGTTCCGGAAGATATGAAGAAGAAATCCGAAGCTCTCGCGGAGAGCGGAAAGACTCCGTTATTTTTTGCGGAGAATGAGAAGCTTGTGGGCATCATCGCTGTTGCGGATATGATCAAGGAAGACAGCCCACAGGCGATCCGGGAGCTCCAGAACATGGGAATCCATGTAGTCATGCTGACCGGTGATAATGAGCGCACCGCAAAGGCTGTCGGAAAAGAAGCCGGTGTCGATGAGGTCATCGCCGGGGTTCTTCCGGACGGTAAGGAAAGTGTGATCAGAAAACTGAAGGAAAAAGGAAAGGTTGCCATGGTCGGCGACGGGATCAATGATGCTCCGGCCCTCACAAGAGCCGATATGGGAATCGCGATCGGAGCCGGAACCGACGTCGCTATCGATGCGGCGGACGTTGTCCTCATGAAGAGCCGCTTATCTGATGTCCCGGCAGCGATCCGCCTAAGCCGTGCGACGCTTACAAATATCCATGAGAACCTGTTTTGGGCATTTTTCTACAATGTGATCGGGATCCCGCTTGCCATGGGACTCTGGATCCCGGTATTCGGATGGAAACTGAATCCGATGTTTGGTGCTGCAGCCATGAGCTTATCCAGCTTTTGTGTTGTATCCAACGCCCTGCGCTTAAATTTCTTTGATATCCGGCGTTCCGACAGGGACAAAAAGATAAAAACAAAAATCCATAACAATAAAGAAAAGGAGAGTAACATGATGGAAAAGACATTAAAAGTTGAAGGTATGATGTGTCCGCACTGCGAGGCAACTGTAAAAAAAGCACTTGAGGCCATTGACGGCGTATCCGTTGCAGAGGCAGATCACGTAAAAGGAACCGCAACGGTGACACTCACAAAAGATGTTCCGACCGAAGTGCTTAAAAAAGCCATCGAGGATAAGGATTACAAGGTGATCGGTTGAGAGTTGACTGCAAAAAATGATTGAATATCAGCTGCCCCGGGATGAAAGATTCCCGGGGTGGCTTTCCTGCTATATAGGCAAATGCCTGTGAGGCAGATCAGAGAAGAAAACATGATATCGTAGGAACGTAAAATTGGGGAGGTTGTGCATGGAGAAAAAATCATGTTGCTGTGCCGGAGAAGCGGAGACAGTAAATGTAAATATGGAGACAACAGGGGTAACAGGAGCAGAAGCAACAGCAAATACGGTGACTGCCGAAACAGAAACACCGTCCGATGACGCTGTCTGCCACTGCCGCCACAAACATAGAACAGAAAAGGAAGAGAAAGATCTTCTGACACGCTTAAACCGCATTGAGGGGCAGGTCCGTGGCATCAAATCTATGGTTCAGGACGAACGCTATTGCCCGGATATCCTGGTTCAGGTATCTGCCGTCCAGTCTGCCTTAAACGGCTTCTGCAAAGTTCTCTTATCCAACCACATCAAAACCTGCGTGGTGGAAGATATCAAGAACGGAAACGAGGAGACCGCTGTGGCGGAGCTCTGCGAGACGATTAAGAAGATGATGTAGCCATTACCCAATCGTTCGATAAGTGAAAAGCGCGAAGCCGAGAATACAGAGGGACGCAATGATCTCGCTGATGATCCGCACAATGGTATTTGGGGTGCCGGTGCCGGCGATCCGGTGGATGATCCGGATACTCACAGTGATCGCCACAAGAATGATCAGTGTGAAGTACGCAGTTCGCAACGGAATGACATTGAAAGCGCCGAGACCGGCAGCGATCAGCATGGCAATGGAAAGAAGGATTCTGATTGCTTTCATAAAAACGCCCCCTCTGGATATAAAATTACGGGAAAATTAAGTTGAACGCATATGAGCTCTGATGTGTGATCCCGGTCAGCGCAGGCTGACAAATTCTTTCCAGGATCACAGCATACCTTCGCAGTGCGTTTCTCTCAGATGGAGATGATATTCCCGCTCGGAAAGGTTGTTATGCTCTGGCCCTTATAGAAGCGGGACTTCTCGATTGAGATAAGCAGATGCGATGAGTTCTCTTTCAGATATTATAACACTATTCTGTTTAAAAAGAAAACTTTTCTGTTAATTTCTTTTCAAAAATTTGATCCATCAGGCATGTGTGACGGATTAAAAATGGGAAGAAGAGTAGAAAATGTAGATAATGTAGATAAAATGCAAAAAATAGAAAAAAATCAAAAAAAGCAGTTGACATTTTCATAAATCTATATTATACTTACGTACGTAATCGAGACGAGGCGTGGCTCAGTTTGGTAGAGCGCTGCGTTCGGGACGCAGAGGTCGCAAGT
>ERZ780144.2623-NODE-2623-length-15008-cov-15.552866_pt1 | contig 15008 bp, 12 predicted proteins | sample MGYA00511380_ERZ780144 | MGnify/ENA primary metagenome ERZ780144 (study PRJEB29588, sample SAMEA1965858) | human gut metagenome | biome: human gut; feature: human-associated habitat; material: faeces | place: Denmark | collected 2008/2010 ... | reverse complement strand
GAAGCTGCCGCCCGCAGGCGGCTGATGAGGGGCAGCCTCGCCATACGACCCGTTCACGGTCTGCCGCGGCACACTCGCCCCTCATCCGTCGCTTCGCGCCACCTTCCCCCGCAGGGAAGGCTTTTACAGGAGGTTCCCTATGAAACGCACCGCACAGGACATTCTCAATTTTGTTGAGGACAACGACGTCAAGTTTGCCAAACTGACGTTCTGCGATATCTTCGGCAACCAGAAAAATGTCTCCCTCTTCGCCAGTGAGCTGCCCCGCGCTTTTGCCGAGGGCGTCAGCTTCGACGGCTCGTCCATCGCCGGGTTCATGAACGTGGAAGAGAGCGACCTGGTGCTCTGGCCCGACCCTGACACCGCCACCGTGCTGCCCTGGCGGCCTACCGAGGGCCGCGTCATCCGTATGTACTGCGATATCACGCTGCCCAACGGCAAACCGTTCGAGGGCAACTGCCGCGGCTACCTGCAATCCGTCGTCAAGCGCGCCCGCGCCATGGGCCTGACCTGCAATGTGGGCTGCGAGTGCGAGTTCTATCTGTTTGAGACGGACGAGAACGGCAACCCCACCCGCATCCCGCTGGATATGGGCGGCTATTTTGACATTCCGCCGCTGGACAAGGGCGAGAACATCCGCCGGGAGATCTGCTTTGCCATTGAGGAAATGGGCCTGCACCCCGAGCACAGCCACCACGAGAGCGGCCACGGCCAGAACGAGATCGACTGCCACCATGCAGGCCCCCTCAAGACCGCCGACAACGTGATGATGTTCAAGCAGATCGTGCGGGCCATTGCCATGCGCAGCGGCATCCACGCCAGTTTCCTGCCCAAACCCCTGCCGGATCAGGCGGGCAGCGGGCTGCACATCAACCTGTCGCTGTACCTGGACGGCAAGAACCTGTTTGAGGGCGACATTGCCCCGGACAGCATCGCAGGCAGCTTTATGGCGGGCGTGCTGGCCCACAGCCGGGAGCTGACCGTGTTCACCAATCCCCTGCCCAACAGCTACCAGCGCTTTGGCTGCGACGAGGCCCCCCGCTATGTGAGCTGGAGCCGCCAGAACCGCAGCCAGCTGGTGCGCATCCCCCAGGTGAAGGGCGACAACTGCCGCATGGAGCTGCGCAGCCCGGACCCCGCCTGCAACCCGTATCTGGCCATCGGTCTGGTGCTGGCCGCCGGTCTGGACGGCATCGAACACCGCATGGTGCTGCAGCCGCCGGTCAACAAGAACCTGTTCCGCCCCGGCGAAGCCGAGGGCCTTGGGCTGGAAATGCTGCCCGCCACGCTGGAAGAGGCCGTGGCCATCGCCGAGGAAAGCGACTTTTTGCACAAGGTGCTGCCGGAGGAGCTGAGCCGCCGCTACTTTGCCGAGGAGCGTGCCCGGTGCGAGGCCCTGCGCGCCGCCGCCGACCCGGCGGAGTACGAGCGCATCCACTACTTCAACGCCATCTGACCCCTGCAGGAACATGCGTAGGAGAAAGGAGCGGAACGTATGGGACGCGCACTCATTGTAAGCGCCGGTGCCAGCTCCAACGAGTACATCGCCGCCCGGCTGGCCGAGATGGGCTATGCCCGGCCGGTGATCCTGCCCAGCGGGGCCGAGGCCCGGCGCAGGATGCCGGACGCCGACTTTGACCTGATCGTGGTCAACGCCCCCCTGCCCGACGAGTTCGGGCACGAGCTGTGCATGGACGCCGTGGCCAGCACCGACGCGGGCGTGGTGTTTCTGGTCAAGGCCGCACAGGCCGAACAGCTGCTGGCCCCCCTGAACGAGCAGGGGGTGCTGCTGCTGAGCAAACCCTTCAGCAACACCTTATTTGTGCAGGCCATGCACATGGCGGCCGCCAGCAACCACCGCCTGCAGCGCCTGCGGCAGGAGAACGCCCGCCTGCAGGACAAAATTTCCCAGATCCGTCTGGTGAGCCGGGCCAAGTGCTGCCTGGTGGAGCATGAGCGCCTCACCGAGGCCGAGGCCCACCGCCGCATTGAAAAGCTGGCCATGGACACCCGCCGCGACCGCACCGAGATCGCGCAGGAAATCCTTGATTCTTATGAGGATGTGGGTGTATAATACTGGATTGGAGAAAGATAACTCCTTCCGTCACGCCTGACGGCGTGCCACCTCCCTCTGAGAGGGAGGCTTATCCCGTGGCGGCAAAGTTTACCGTGCTGCCAATAGGCTCCCTCCTTGAGGGAGCTGTCGAGCGGATGCGAGACTGAGGGAGTTCTCACCGGAACGTATTCTGAATCTGATTTGACCTGATTTTGATAGAGGAGGAAGTATTTTTATGGCAGAAAAGCAAACCAAGTATATCTTCGTCACCGGCGGTGTCGTGTCCGGCCTGGGCAAGGGCATCACCGCCGCCTCGCTGGGCCGCCTGCTCAAGTGCCGCGGCCTGAAGGTGGCCAGCCAGAAGCTGGACCCCTACGTCAACGTGGACCCCGGCACCATGAGCCCCCTGCAGCACGGCGAGGTGTTCGTCACCGACGACGGCACCGAGACCGACCTGGACCTGGGCCACTACGAGCGCTTCATCGACGAGAACCTGAACAAGTACTCCAACCTGACCACCGGCAAGGTGTACTGGAACGTGCTGAACAAGGAGCGTCAGGGTGCCTATCTGGGCCAGACCGTCCAGATCATCCCCCACATTACCAACGAGATCAAGAGCTACATCTACAACATGGCTTCCTCCACCGAGGCCGATGTGGTCATTACCGAGATCGGCGGCACCACCGGCGACATCGAGAGCCAGCCCTTTCTGGAGGCCATCCGGCAGGTGGGCCTGGAGCAGGGCCGCGACAACTGCTGCTTCATCCATGTGGTGCTGGTGCCCTACATCTCCGGCTCCAACGAGTACAAGTCCAAGCCCGCCCAGCACTCGGTCAAGGAGCTGCAGGGCATGGGCGTCAACCCGGACATCATCATCCTGCGCGCCGACGGCAGCGTGGGCACCGACATCCGCCGCAAGATCAGCACCTTCTGCAACGTCAAGCCGGAGTGCGTCATCGAGAACCTGACCATGCCCAGCCTGTACCAGTGCCCGCTGATGCTGCACACCAATGGTCTGGACGACGTGGTGGTGGAAAAGCTCAAGCTGGACGTGCCCCCCGCCGACCTGACCGAGTGGAAGCAGGTGGTGAGCCGCATCGCCACCCGCAGCAAGACCTGCACCATCGCGCTGGTGGGCAAGTACGTCAAGCTCCACGACGCCTACCTCTCTGTGATGGAGAGCCTGTACCACGCCGGGTTTGAGAATGACAGCCAGGTGGAGATCAAGTGGGTGGAAAGCGAGGACCTGACCGACCAGAACGCCTGCAAGGAGCTCTTTGCGGACGTGGACGGCATCATCGTGCCCGGCGGCTTCGGCGACCGCGGCATCGAGGGCATGATCCAGGCCGCCCAGTACGCCCGCGAGAACAACGTGCCCTACTTTGGCATCTGCCTGGGCATGCAGATCATGGTGATGGAGTTTGCCCGGGGTGTGCTGGGCTACGCCGACGCCAATTCCAGCGAGTTCACCCCGGACGGCAAGCACAACGTCATCGCCCTCATGGCCGACCAGCAGGGCAACATCCCCAAGGGCGGCACCATGCGTCTGGGCAAGTACCCCTGCACCGTGGCCCCCGGCACCAAGATGGCCGAGTGCTACGGCCAGACCGAGATCTGGGAGCGCCACCGCCACCGCTACGAGTTCAACAACGAGTTCCGGCAGGAGATGCAGGACGCCGGTCTGGTCATCTCCGGCACCAGCCCGGACGGCCGTCTGGTGGAGACGGTGGAGCTGCCCGGCCGCGCCTTCCATCTGGGTGCCCAGTTCCACCCGGAGTTCAAGAGCCGCCCCAACCGCGCCCATCCCCTGTTCAAGGGCTTCATCGCGGCGGCGCTCAAGTTCCGCACCAGTGCCCAGCGCAGCCTGATGCACCTGTAAGCCAATCACAAACGAGCCAGTGCGAGTTTTTTCGCACTGGCTTTTTGTTTACCTGCTCCCGGTGGGGTGAACGATTGAGAATGCCCTCCGCGTTGCTCTGGGCATATTTAGCGGAAATAAAATTTTTATATTGGCAGTTCAGAAACGCCTGCGGGCGTTTCTGAATTGCATTTTCACAGGAAGGGCCGTTCCGGTTGATTGCATCTGTCCCCCCAAGGGGGAAGGCTGACCCTCTCTGTCTCCCCTTTTTCTCCGCTTTTTTGCGTGATTTTCGGTTGATTTTTCGTTGGAAAGCAGTTGTTGACAGCGTCCAGTTCCGTGTTATACTAAATATAACAACAAAACGTTTTGATGTCGCAAGCTGGCACGCTGAAATGCTGCGATTTGCCCGCAGGCCAACAGCAGCGGATGCAGCTTCCCGGAACGACCCCTCCCGTGAAAAAGCAACTCTGGAAAATCCGCAGATTTTCCAGAGTTGCAAATCTAAAAATTTTATTTCCGCTGCGATTGCCAGAGCAAAGCGGAGGCAATTTCAAATCGTTCACCCAACCAACGAAAGGAGCCTGACCACCCTTGAATCAACCACCCCTTGACCGCGCAGCCTTCCTGCGCACCCTGCGGCGCTGCCATACCGAAGAGCAGCTGTTCAGCCGCCTGACCTTTGCCTGTCTGGCCCAGTACGACGAAGCCCAGCGCCCGGAGCTTCTGGACGACGTGCGGGGCGCCGCCTACAGCCTGCGTCTGCCTGCCGTGGAGTACAAGACCGACCAGTGGCTCCACCGGTGTCAGGACGCCATCGACACCGACCGCGACGCCTTTCTGGCCGCCGCCAACGCCGAGGCCAAGCGCGAAAACGACAAGATGCGGGCCGAGCAGACCCCCGTCGGGCCGGGCGTGCTGGCCGACGTGCCCCTGCAAAACGTGGACTGGCTGGTCCCGGACCTGCTGCCCCGGGGCGAACTTTCCCTGCTGGGTGCCGACGGCGGCACCGGCAAAGGCCTCTGGCAGGCGCAGTTGATCGCCTGCGTCACCACGGGCAAAACCAGCGGGTTCTTTCCCGTGCCGCCTGCCCAGACCGGCAAGGTGCTCATCCTTGCGGGCGAGGACGACCCCGGCAAGGTGCTCAAGGCCCGTCTGCTGGCGGCCGGGGCCGACATGAACCGGGTGCTGGTGCTGACCGCCGACGACTACTTTGCCAAGACCGGCCAGCCCCTTACCCTCAAGGATCAGGCACTGGCGGATTTTGCCGCCAAGGCCGGGCCGCTGCTGCTCATCGTGGACCCGCTGCAGAGCTTTCTGCCCTCCGATGTGGAGATGGCAAGCCGCAACCAGATGCGCAGTGCCCTGCTGCCGCTGCGCGCCATTGCCGCAAAGCAGGGCTGCGCGGTGCTCATCGTGATGCACTCCAATAAAAAGCAGGGCGTTTCCGGCCGCGCACGTCTGGCCGACAGCTCGGATATCTGGGACATGGCCCGCAGCGTGCTGATGATGGGCCGCGCCAAGAACGACGGCAAAATTTATCTCAGCCACGAGAAAAGCAGCTACGCCCGCCCCCAGCAGACGGTGCTGCTGCACATCGACGATGTGGAGGTGGAGGGCGTAAAGACCGCGCGGGCCGTGTTTGACGGCTACACCGACAAGAAGGATGCCGACTTCATTGAGGAGCGGCGGGTACGCACGGCGGAGACCCGGCAGGACACCCGCAGCGCCATCCTGAACGTTCTGTCCGAGAGCCGCCTTGGGTCGATGGCAAATCCTCAACTCAAAAGTGCTGTACTTCAGGAGATCAAGTGCAGTGAAGCCACTTACAAACGCTCGTATGCTGAGCTTGTACGGGATGGCGACATTGCAAAATATCAGCTGTGCCAAAAGGACGGCGCGCGAGGGTGGTTTACCCGGCTGGCCTACCGTGGAGAAACACATGATACAGTGAGAAATATATAACTTACTTATGTTTCTTTTTGCCAGTGTATCAGGTTGATACACTGGCCTGCCCTGATACACTGACTCACTGTATCAATCAAGGGGCACTGTATCAGCTTGATACACTGCATTTTTCATCGCATCAGCGTCAATAATCTGCCACTGTATCAGATAACACCTCCACCGTGATGCAGCACACAGCAAAGGCCAGCAGGGCGCAGTCCAGCGGGACACGGCGCAGCACCACCACCCGTTCGGTCAGGGTGGTAAAGGTCTGCACGGCCTGCACCGGCACGGTGCTGCCCAGCCAGAACAGCGCCACCGAAAGCGGCAGATGCACCGCCCGCGCTGCCAGCAAAGGCCGCAGCGAGATCTCGGCCGGGCAGATGGTGCGCACCTGCAAAAGCACCGACACCCCCTGCACACTGAGCGCCGCACAGCACAGCGTGCTGGCCCACAGCCCGGTGCGGGCGGCCTGATCGCAGCCGGAACACACTTCCAGCAGCATGGCGGGCAGCGCCGCCCACGGCTGTGGCAGCAATGCCCCGCCCCCTGCCGCTAGCAGCCGGAAGTACAGCACAAAACCGCAGAGCTTCAGGTAGGTCACTGCCGCCTGCGCGATCACCGCGTCCAGTGCGGGCAGCTGAATGGTTTCCCCCTGCGCGGGTGGAGCCTGCCCGGCCCCGCCCTGCATCCGGCACAGCAGTGCCGCCGTGAGGTATCCCGCCAGCAGCTGGGCCGCAAACAGCCGCACCCCCACCGCGCGGCTGCCCAGCATCTGCTGCCCTACCGTGAGGATGACAAAGGACGGCCCGCTGCACACACAGGCGGGCAGCAGCGCCGAGGCCTGCCGGGAGGTGAGCTGACCGGTGCGCACGGCTTCGGACGCAGCCACCGCCGCCGGTGCAAAGCCCCCCAAGGCCCCAATGAGCAGCACGCCGCCCGCACCCTTTGCCCGGATGCCCATGAGCCGCGCCGCAGGCCGGAACACAAAGCCCAGCCACTGCCCGGCCCCGCAGCCTGCCGCCAGCGCCGATACGATGAGGAACGGAAACAGCGATACCAGCAGCGGCCCGCCGCACAGCCGCAGCCCCGCCTGCAGGGCATCGGCACAGCGCTGCGGCGCGGCAAACACCAGAAACGCCGTGTACCCTGCCAGCGCCAGCAGCACGCCCCGCCGGAAATTCCAGCTTCGATTCATAACTCAGCCCTCCGCATCCATATATATGTAGCAGCGCGCCGCGGGCAGAACTGCGGGATGGGAGGGAATGGGATGTGTGCCAAGCGCAAAAAGCGGCTTTTGCTGCAAAGCTGGCTGGCCCTGCTGTTCCGTCAGCCGCCGCAGGGCTTTTACCACGCCCCTGCCGTCTACCTGAGCGGGGGCCGCATGGAGGTGGAGCACTTTTGCCGCATTCTGGCCTACAGCCCCGACCGGCTGTGCCTGCAGATGCCCCATGGCCGGTTGACCATCTACGGCGACGGGCTGAAGATCGTCACCCTTACCGCCAGCCGCCTGACCCTGCGGGGGCGGTTCGTGCGCACGGACTTTGCGGATGACTAGGAGGTGCCCATGGAACCGGTAAGCCTTTGGGCCGCGGTGGAGTTCACCGCATGCAATGGCAGCACCGAAGCCCTGCTTACCGCTGCCGCCCGGGCCGGGCTGCATCCCTACGGGGTCACAGCCCTGCCGGGAGGGTTTGGCGGGCGGTGCGCCGCGTGGCAGTACCCGCGCCTTGCCGCGCTGGCCCGCAAGCACCGGGTGCGGCTGCGCATCCGCCGGAAGCTGGGGCTGTATTTCTGCCTGCGCCCCTTGCTGCGCCGGGCCGGGCTTTGGGCGGGGCTGGCGGTGTTTGTGCCGCTGCTGCTCTTTGCACAGCAGTTCGTCTGGTATGCGGACACCTCTTCCCTCACCACCGGACAGGCTGCGCGGGCCTGCGCCGTCCTGCGGGAAGCGGGCCTGCAGCCCGGTGCGGCTGTGACCGAGGCAAAGCTCACCGCCGGGGAGTACGCCCTTTTGCACAGCGGCGAGTTCTCCTGGGCCAGCCTGAATTTTGCCAAAGGGCGGCTGGTTGTGGAAGCCGCCGCGGCCAGGCCCAAGCCGGACATTGCCGCCGGAACGCTGCATGGCATCCGGGCAAAATGCAGCGGCACTGTTCTGCGCACGAACCTTACCAGCGGCACCATGCTGGTGCAGCCGGGCCAGCAGGTGGAAGCCGGGCAGGGCCTCATTGGCACAGCCCGCGCCGAGCGGGACGGCACCCTGATCTTTGCGCCCGCCGCCGGAACGGTGGTTGCGCAGTTTGAGTGGAGCGACACCCGCACCGTGCCCTTGGAAGAGACGGTGCAGCAGTACACCGGCGCGTGCACCCGCGCATACCGGGTGACAGCGTTCGGGCACATCTTCCCCCTGCCCGCCGCGCCTGCGCCGGAACATGCGGCGGTGGTTCTCCGGCACTTCCAGCCGGAGGTGCCGCTGCTGGGCCTTGCCCTGCCCTGCTCTGTGGAGGAGACCTGCCGCTATGTGCAGCAGCCGGAAACGCTGCACCGCACCGAAGCGCAGGCCGCCGCGCTGGCCCGGCTGCAAAGCCTGCAGGCGCTGTACGCCGCATGGCCGGACGCGGAGCACATCGCCCGCAAAGAGGACTGCACCGTGAACGGCAATGTACTGGACTATACCGTCACCTACACCGTGGCAGCGGACATCTGCGGGTGAAAGGATTCCCGTTGTAATTCGTCAAAAAGTATGCTAAACTAAAAATGCCACCCCAAAAGGGTGGCGTTAAGGTGCTATCTGCAAGCGCAGGTGGTCATGCTTCCCTCCGGCAAGCGTCCGGGGGACGTAAAAGCTTATTGTTTGTTCCCCCGTTCGCAAACGCGGAAGGGGGGATGCATCATGGTGTTGAACGATGTTCTGCAGCTGTTCGTCATTGTTGGCGGTACAGTTGGGATTACATTTCAGATCGCATGGGCAATCTTCAAAGAGATCCATAACAATAAGAAATGACCGCCCCAGACTCTCAAACCGTGGCGGTCATTCTTATTGACTATCTAACCGGAGGGAGCTGACCATTGCGGACAGCGCCTTTTCTATTTGTAGTATAGTTGTTTTTTAGCGGCTTGTCAAGTCCCTTGCTCTGCAGCGGCACGTTCCGCCGCCTGCGCGTCGTACTCGGCAAGCAGGTCGTTGAGGTCGTACTGGTACTTGCTGTGGCAGAAGTGGCACACCACCTCGCAGGCGGGGTCCTCGTCGCGCATCCTCACCAGCTCCTTGCGGCCAAGGCTGAACAGCATCTCCTTGGTGCGCTCGGCGCTGCAGTCGCACTGGTAGTGCACATCGCGCTCGTCCAGCACGTTGGGGTCAAAGCCCGCCAGCGCCAGCTGCATCATGTCCTCGGGGGTCTTGCCCTCGTGCAGCAGGGTGGTGACGGACGGCATGGCCGCGATGTTCTTTTCCAGCTGATCGATCTCCGCATCGGTGGCACCGGGCAGCAGCTGCACCATAAAGCCGCCTGCGCACAGGATGGACAGGTCCTTGTCCACCAGCACGCCCAGCGCCATGACGGTGGGCACCTGCTCACTGTAGGCGTAGTAGGCGGTCAGGTCCTCGGCGATCTCGCCGGAGACCAGCGGCACCTGCCCCACGGTAGGCTCCTTCTGCAGGCGGTTATCCCGGATGACGGTGAGCACACCGTCTTTGCCCACAGCGCCGCCCACATCCAGGTGGCCGTTCGGCTTTGCGGGCAGCTCCACCAAGGGGTGATCGATGCAGCCCTTCACGTTGCCGGTGCCGTCGGTGCAGGCAATGACCACGCCCGCCGGGCCGCCGCCGGACACACGCAGGGTGATCTGGTCACGGTCGTCCTTGAGCATGGAGCCCATCAGGGCCGCGCCGGTGAGCAGACGGCCCAGTGCCGCGCTGCAGGTGGCGCTGGTGGTGTGCAGCTTTTCGGCCTTGCGGACGATCTGGGTGGAATCCACACCGCAGAACACGACCCCGCCGTTCTCCGACAGGCCGCGGATCAGATTTGCCATAAAGTTATCCCTCCAATTGTGTATACTGCTTGACTGCGCAGAAGAAATAGCGCTGGCTGTCCTCGGTCAGCGGGCCGAAGGTCTCGCCGTCGCAGACGCTTTCCAGCGCAAAGCCGTGCTTTTCCAGCGCGGTGCGGATGGTGTCAAGGTCATAGGTGTACTCGCAGAACTGCTCGTGGAAGTGCTCGCCGGTCTCGTGGTAGTCGATGTCCACGGTGATCTCCACACGGCGGTTGGCGGCATCGTAGTGGTTGCGCCACACACAGGCGGCATCCTCTTCCTCAAAGGTGAACGCGTTGTCGCCCAGCACGTTCCGGTGCTTGTAGGGCGTGTTCATATCGAACAGGAACACCCCGCCCTTCTCCATGAAAAAGCCCGCGTTGGCAATGGCGGTGTCGAGGTCCGGGATGTGGTTGAAGGTGTCAAAGGTGGACACCGCGCCCCGGATGGTGCCGTACAGATCGAGCTTGAGCAGGTCCTGCCGGAGCAGCAGCAGCCTGCCGGAAAGGCCCAGCTGTTCGGCCTTATCGCGCACAACGCAGAGCATCTCCTCGGACTGGTCAATGCCGATCATATCATAGCCCGCCTGCGTGAGCATCAACGTCAGCTCACCGGTGCCGCAGCCAAGGTCGGCAAGGATGCCGTCGTGGATGCCGTGCTCCTTGAGCTTTGCATGGATGTGGGCATACAGGGCATCGTAATCGGCCTCACCGTTGAATTCATCGTAGAAATAGGCAAATTCGTTGTAGGCCATGGTTTACTCCGCTTCCTGTTCCCCGGCCACAGCGGCATTGAGCACCGCCTGCAGCTCCGGGATGCCGTAACCGTTCTCGCCGCTGGTCAGCACCACCTTCTGGCAGCCATAGGGGCGGCAGAGGTTCTCAAAGTCTTCCAGCGTCTTGGCCAGCTGGCTCTTTTTGAGCTTGTCGGCCTTGGTCAGGGCCACCACGTAGGGGATCTGGTGATAGTGCAGGTAGCGCAGCATCTGCTCATCGTCGGCGCTGGGGGCGTGGCGGCAGTCCAGCAGCTGCACCAGCAGGGTGTGGTGGCGGGGTGCTTCAAAGTAGCTGTTGATCAGGTCGTCCCAGCGCTCACGGTCGGCGTTGCTCACCTTGGCGTAGCCGTAGCCGGGCAGGTCCACAAAGTAGCAGTCGTCCACCGAATAGAAATTGATGGTGGCCGTTTTGCCCGGCGTACTGGACACGCGGGCAAGGTTTTTGCGGCTGCACAGCTTATTGATGAGGCTGGATTTGCCCACGTTGGACCGCCCCGAAAAGCTCAGCTCCGGGCGGTCGCTCTCGGGCAGCTGGCTGGAAATGCCGTAGCTGGCAATGAAATCAGCTTTGTTGTAATTCATGGAGCTTTCCTTTCTTGTGGTACGTCAAACCCTCTCAGTCTCGTCACTTCGTTCCTCGCCAGCTCCCCCGAAGGGGGAGCTCTTTCATCTGGTGGAAAACATCCCTTAAGCTCCCCCCTTCGGGGGAGCTGGCACGGCGCAAGCCGTGACTGAGAGGGTTTCTATTGTTCTCAGCACACCGCGCCGGGCTGGGGCTTTTCTGCGGTGGGCGGCACAATGGCGGCGTCTGCCGCCTTTTTCTTGGTGTGGGTGCGGCCCGCAGCGCTCTTGGCGGCATTGGGCTTGAGCAGGGCCGCGTTCAGCACCTGCGTCAGGCTCTGCATGGGCAGGAAGGTGAGGTTCTTCTTCACCTCGTCGTCCACCTCATACAGGTCGGGTTCGTTGTCCTTGGGGATGAGCACCGTTTTCATGCCCTCGCGGTAGGCCGCCATGCTCTTTTCCCGCAGGCCGCCGATGGGCAGCACGTTGCCGTGCAGGGTGATCTCGCCGGTCATGGCAACATCACCGCGCACCGGGATGCCGGACAGGCAGGACACCAGCGCCGTGGTCAGGGTGACACCGGCAGAAGGGCCATCCTTGGGCACTGCGCCCTCCGGGGCGTGGATGTGCAGGTCGCACTTCTTGAGCTTTTCCGGGTCGATGCCGTACTCGGCGGCGTGCACGCGCACCCACGTAACGGCCAGCTGAGCGCTCTCCTTCATCACGTCGCCCAGCGAACCGGTGACGGTGATCTTGCCGCTGCCGTTGTCCATCACCTGCACCTCGATGGGCAGGGTCTCGCCGCCCACGCTGGTCCATGCCAGACCGTTGGCGATGCCCACCGCGTTGGTGCGGTTGAGGAAGTCGGGCTTGACGAAGCGGGGGCCAAGCAGCTGTTCCAGCATGGTGCCGGTAACGGAGACGCTTTCCACCTCGCCTGCGGCGATCTTGCGGGCGCACTTGCGCAGCACGCTGGTGATGGTGCGTTCCAGATTGCGCACACCGGCCTCGCGGGTGTAGCCGTCAATGATGCCATACAGCGCGCTCTGGCTCAGCGTGACCTTGCCGGTCAGGCCGCAGGCCTTGAGCTGCTTGGGCAGCAGGTGCTTGCGGGCAATGTTGTATTTTTCCACGCGGGTGTAGCTGGGCAGCTCGATCACGTCCATACGGTCACGCAGGGGGCCGGGGATGCTGCCCAGATCGTTGGCGGTGGTGATAAAGAGCACATGGCTCAAATCGAACGGGATATCGATGAAATGATCGTTGAAGGTGCTGTTCTGCTCCGGGTCCAGCGCTTCCAGCAGGGCTGCGGCCGGGTCGCCGCGGAAGTCGCCTGCCAGCTTGTCGATCTCGTCCAGCAGCATGAGGGGGTTCGCGCTCTTGGCAGAGATCATGGCAGTGATGATCTTGCCGGGCATCGCGCCGATGTAGGTGCGGCGGTGGCCGCGGATCTCGGCTTCATCCCGCACGCCGCCAAGGCTGATGCGCACATACTTGCGGCCCAGACTTTCGGCGATGGAGCGTGCAATACTGGTCTTGCCCACGCCCGGAGGGCCTACAAGGCAGATGATCTGTGCCTTCACGTCCGGTGCCAGCTTGCGCACGGCCAGCGTTTCCAGAATGCGGTCCTTCACCTTTTTCAGGCCGTAGTGGTCGCGGTCCAAAATCTGCTGTGCGCGGCTGATATCAAGGTCGTCCACCGTAAAGGTGTTCCACGGCAGGTCAAGGCAGGTGTCCAGATAGGTACGGATGACCGTTGCCTCCTGGTTGGAGCCCTGCATCTTGGCAAGGCGGTCCACTTCCTTGAGCAGCTTCTTCTCGCTGTCCTCCGCAAGGTGCAGCCCGGTGATCCTGCGGCGGTACTCGTCGGCCTCGGCGTGGGTGTCGTCGCCCTCGCCCAGCTCGTCGCTGATGATGTGCAGCTGTTCGTGCAGGTAGTAATCGCGCTGGTTCTTGTCCATGGACTCGTTGACCTTTTCCGCGATCTCCTTTTCAATTTTCATCACCTGACACTCACGGCGCAGCATCTCGATGAGCTTTTTCAGCCGTCCGTTCAGGGTGCCCTCGTCCATCACGGCCTGCTTGTCCTCGTAGCGGAACAGCAGGTTTGCGGGCATGTACTCGCTGAGGAAGGCGGGGTCGTCGCTGGAAACGATGGCAAACACCACGTCCTTGCCAAGGCGCGGGTTCATGCCAAGGTACTCGTCAAACCCGGCCTTGAGGGCGCGCAGCAGCGCTTCGGTCTCCACGGCATCGTCGGCCTTGCCTGCGCGCACCGGGGCCGGGCGCACCTCCGAAAGCAGAAAATCGCCGCTGGCATCCAGTGCACTGAGCTTTGCGCGGTACTTGCCCTCCACCAGGACCTTTACAAGGTCCCCGGAGACGCGCAGCACCTGCTTGACCTCGGCCACCACGCCGTAGCTGAACAGGTCTGCCTGCTGCGGCTCGGTGGTGTCCATGGACTTCTGTGCCACCAGAAACACGTTGGAATTATTTGCCATTGCCCACTCCACGGCGGCAATGCTCTTTTCGCGGCCCACCTCAAAGTGGACGAGATTGTTGGGGAACACCACCAGCCCGCGCAGGGCGATGGTGGGCAGATGCAGCTTTTTGCGCTCCACCTTGATGGTAACTTTTTCACTCATAGTGCAAACACCTCCCGGCTGCCGCGCACTTTCCCACGGCGGCAGCGCTGTATGCAAGAGATTTTATCTTTAAAATAGCAGGTTGTTTCCTTATTATACTGATTTCCGGCCAAAATGCAACTGTGATGCATGGACGGTTGGTTATTCCCCCCGCTTTTCCTGCGTGGAGAAGCCCATTTTGCCAAGAGCCGGCAGCAGGGCCTTGAGGGTGATGGAGGTCAGTGCGCCCATCACAAGGCCCAGCACCAGCATGACCGGAGCATAGTAGAAGGACAGCGACGACGAGATGATCACGCCTGCGCCCAGCAGCTGGCCGATGTTGTGGGCCAGTGCGCCGCATACGGACAGGATGAACCAGGTGGGCCGCACCGGCAGCAGATAGTACAGCACCCACATCACCAGCAGGGACAAAAGGCCGCCGCACAGCGAGAGAAAGCCCGCCGTGAAGCCGGACACCAGAAACACGAACAGCGCCTTGAGCACGTCCAGCACCAGCGCCTGCCTTGGCCCCATGAAAAACAGCGCGTACATCACCACGATGTTGGCAAGGCCCAGCTTCATGCCCGGCAAAAGGCCCGGGATGGTGAGCGTGCCCTCAATGAACGAAAGTGCCATGGCCAGCGCAAACAGCAGGCCGGAAAGGGCGATGCGGCGCGTTTTTTCGTAACTGCGTCTGTTTTGGGGCATGCTGCACCCTCCTTTACTCTTCGGTCTGCTGGCTCTGCTCGTAGCTTTCCTGCTCTTCCATGGCGGCTTCCCACGCGGCAAACAGCTCTTCCTGATGGAAGCGCAGGTCGCTCAGCTCGTCGCTCTTCTGGCGCAGCAGGTCGGGGTCGTTGTACACCTCCGGGGAGTTGATCTCGTTGTCCAGCTCCACTTCACGTGCACCGCAGGCTTCCATCTCGTCCTCGCAGGCCTTGATCTTGGCGCGCAGCTCTGCGCGGCGGCGGCGCTGCTCCCTGCCGTAGCCGGTCTTGGCCGGTTCGGCGGCCTTCTGCACGGCAGGGGCCGGGGCGTTGCGGCCCATCAGGGCATCGTAGCTGGGGTAGAGGGTGGCCTTGCCGTCCTCAAGGTAGAGGATGGGGCAGGCCAGACTGTTCATCAGGTGGCGGTCATGGGTGACCAGCAGCAGCGTGC
>ERZ780144.2621-NODE-2621-length-15010-cov-4.371247_pt1 | contig 15010 bp, 16 predicted proteins | sample MGYA00511380_ERZ780144 | MGnify/ENA primary metagenome ERZ780144 (study PRJEB29588, sample SAMEA1965858) | human gut metagenome | biome: human gut; feature: human-associated habitat; material: faeces | place: Denmark | collected 2008/2010 ... | reverse complement strand
CTGCCGCTTTCTAATAACTCCTTGTAGAGCTTTTGCAGGTGCCGGGTGGTCAGCCTCTTCAGCTTGATGCTCCCAATGCGGGGAACCGTGTACTGCTCGATGATCAGCTGGTAGCGGTTGGCCGTGGCGGTGCGCACGCTGGGCTTGGCGTAGAGCTCATACCAGGTGCGCAGCCAGCTTGCTACGGTGTACTCATCCGCCGCTCTGCTGACATCCAGACCGTTGGTCTCCTCCAGCGCCCTCTTGAGTTTTTCCTTGACCTCCGCCTGGGTTCTGCCGATGATCCGCTTGCCGGTCTTGGAGTCGTATCTGGTGGTGTACCGGCCCTCCCAGTGGCCATCTTTCCTTTTTCTGATATTTCCCTCGCCGTTGGCCCGCTTCTTTGCCATACTGCTCGCCTCCTTTGCAACGACACAAAGAGAGAATTATCCAGGGATACGGCGCAGAGCTATCAAACAATTCACATTTCTTCTCCCTAAGGTCCTGCGGAGAAAATCGCTTATTTTGTTTCATTGCGGTGCAATTTTTGAGGTGGTGGTGGGTGGTGGGGGGGAGCCCAACGCAGATGACTCTGAAGGGAGTCGGGAAGACGGTTTCTTCTTTCCTGCCTATAAACTGCTTTCTGGGGTGTGACCCCTGTTTTTTCGCTGTGGCAGTAAGATTTCAGGGATCGTAACCGCAGAGGTGATAGCACAGGCCGGATTTTGACCCCACTTTTGATACACCGCAAAACCCCCGCAACTGCCCGCACTGCGGGCAGTTGTGACTGGCCGGAGGCGCCATTGGCGACCCCGGCCTTTATCCTGCACGAAAATTGTCCCCCTGGTTCTCCGCGGCGCGGGTTCCGTATCTTACGCTTCGCCGCGCCTCCTCTCCGCCCCACGACCGCCGCGCTGGGTCATGGGGCGGTTTTGCCGCACAGTCGCGACACGGAGTTGAATAGCCTCTAGTGGGGCACGGATACCATCTCGCCTCTGTTTGCGGTACACAGCCCCTTATACGGCCAAACAGGGCGAAAATTATTTAAGACTCGATACATAGAAAAATGAGCTCTTTCTTTGTATTGCATATCAAAAACTGACAAGCGGGCGATCATCGCCGAAGCCACCTTTTAATGTTCTCTTGATGTTCGATTCCTGGGAGCAAAGTGAGTTAATCTATTTGTGACTGGAAAAGGATACACAGCGGTTCATAAGGGTACCGCTGTGCTTGTGATAACTCATTTCCAGACTGTTTCTTTGAATAAACTGTCAATGCAATTATTTAGAGTAAATAAACTTGGAATAGTTGCGAATCACCATGCAGGCGACCTGAACAAAGTCCGAGGCATAGCGCGGTAAGGGATAGTCATTTCGGTATACTAGGCTGAAAATGCTCTTCTGCATGTGATCCCGCAGGGGAAAAATAAAAAATTCTCCTTCGAGACGTTTTAACTCATCTCGGAACTGATAAAATGTGACTGGGGAGAGCAGACCGGAAAATGCTCCATTTTTGGAGAATTGATAGATCAGATCCTGTTGCTCTGACTCAAAGATCAACCTTAGCTTTCGGTTCCGGGTAAAGCATAGCTCCAGTTCGTCCCGCAGTTTATTCCCTTGGCGGACCGTGCCAAAGGGCAGGTCGGCAATGCGTTCAAACGCGGCCCCGTGCTGCTGGAACTCAGACAGAATGTCCCGCCAGGTATTAGGATAATACCGGATTAACAGCTTTTTGGAAAAACAACAGTGTATCACCTCGTGGGCTAGTTGGATCCGGTGCTGGTTGGAGGCGGTGGGAATGTTGATGCCCAGATACAAGTCCAGCTTCCCTGCCTGCAGCAGTTCGTCCAGATAGGCGCTGTTTCCACTGATCAGTTCAATGGAGATGTTTTCGTGGTTGGAATAATAATATTTCCAGATATCCGGGAAAAACACCTTACTGCGCAATCTGGAGATCCCAACCTTTAAAGTCCCACGGCAGTTGGTGGAAATGTCGGAAAAGGCGGCCAGCATCTTTTTGTCTGAGTCCAAAATTTGCTTTCCGTAAAAGACCATTTGTTCCCCTTCCAGGGTAAGATGGAGAGATGGCTTACGCGCAAACAACTGGACATGATATTCTTCTTCCAGTCGCTTGATATGGCTGCTGAGGGCCTGCTGGCTGATATAGAGCCGCTCCGCTGCTCGGGTAAAATTCATCTCCTCCGCAGTAATGAGAAAATACTCAATGCTTCTTATATTCAAAGTGCCACCCCCGCGCAGAATATTGTTGTGCTATTTTAACATGTTTGAAGGGCAACTACAAGATTTGTATTGTCGAAATATGAAAAAACTCCTGTTGGACATTTGCCACGCCCAGATGCTATGATGCGGGTGAAAGGCCAGCAGACAGAAAAGGAGGGCAAAAGCATGAGCGTGAGTTTAATGGACTGTACCCTGCGTGACGGTGCCAATGTGGTGGGCAAGGGGTTCTCTGCGGAGATTACCGATATGGTGTTGGATGGACTGACCGCTTGCCATGTACCAATCATCGAGTTCGGAAATGCGGGCGGCATCGGTGCCTATGAGGTGGCCGGGTTTACAAACGCGGAGACCGACCAGACCTATCTAAATGTTGCGCAAAAGTATTTGAATCGGGGCTCCCAGCTGGGTATGTTTCTCAATGCTAAGCGGTATCAGGAGAAAAATGTGAGTCTGGCCAAGGAGAGCGGGTTATCTTTTCTACGGGTGGGGGCGGACGCTGGTGATAGAGATATCGCCGTCCAGGCCATCCATGATATTAAAAAGGCAGGGTTAAAGGCTTTTTACTCTGCCATGAAGGCATATCTGCTCACCCCGGACCAGTTGGCCGAGGAGGGAAAGATGCTGGAGCAGGAGGGCCTGGACGAGATCACCATCATGGACTCCGCCGGTACTATGCTGCCTGACCAGGTGGCGGAGTACACCAGGAAGTTGGCGCAGGCGGTGTCCATCCCTGTTGCTTTTCACTGCCACAACAATCTAGGCCTGTCTGCCGCCAATGCAGTGGTAGCCTATGAGAACGGAGCCGCCATTCTGGACTGTGGCCTGATGGGAATGGCTCGCAGCGCGGGCAACCTGGCTACCGAGCTGTGTGTGGCCATTATGCACCGCTATGGCCAGATGCAGGACATTGACCTGTACGGGATGCTGGACTTTATTGACCAGCGTCTGCAGCCCGCCATGGACGCCCACAACTATCACAACCCTGTCACCCCTCTGGACCTGGTGCTGGGCCTGTCTGGCTGCCACTCCAGCTTACTGAAGAAGTTTAAAGCGGTTGCAGAAGAGCATCAAGTCAATCTCTACCAGCTGATTGTTGCGGTATCTGCCAGGGACCAAAAGAGCCCATCCGATGAGCTGATGGCCAAAACCGCCGCTGCGTTGCAGTAAGGGGGAAAGAAGATGCTAAATGTTGTATTAGCTGGTCCATATCCCGAAGGAACCTTTGAAAAACTTCGAGTCATGCTTCCGAAGGAGCAGTTTCTGGTAAAAGCAGTGGACACCCAGGAAGCTTATGATGCTATAACCGATGCAGAGATTATGATCCTGCGTATTTTCAACGCATCAAGGGAAGTAATGGAGCGAAACCCCCGGCTGAAAATGATCCTGCGCTGGGGAGCCGGGTACGACTCTGTAGATATCCAGGCTGCGGGAGAACGGGGCATCCTGGTTACAAATACTCCTGGCGCCAACGCCGTTGCAGTCTCAGAGCTGGCTGTCATGCTGATGTTGGCGGTGAGGCGCAGGCTGTTGTGTCATACAGAATGTCTCTCCCATGGCCAGTGGAGTAAAAATACCTTTTTAAACAGCTCTTACTGCCTGAATAATGAGCTGGTCGGTGTTGTGGGCGGTGGAAACATCGGCCGCCAGGTGGCTGCCAGAGTCCGGGCATTTGGAGCACGGGTGCAGTATTATGATTCCTTCCGCCTCTCCCCCGAGATGGAGCAGAAGTATGGCATGACCTATGTACCCCTGGAGATGCTGATTGAGACCTCAGACATCGTCACGCTCCATGTGCCGCTTCTGGACTCTACCCGGCACATGCTTGGCGCGGAGGAAATCGCACGGATGAAGAAAGACGCTGTGATTATCAACACAGCCCGGGGCGGCTTGGTGGATGATGTAGCCCTTGTGCAGGCGGTGCGGACCGGCAAACTGGCCGGTGCGGGTGTAGATGTCGTAGAGCAGGAGCCGCTCCCGGTTGGCCACCCGCTGTTGACTGAGCCCAACATCATTGTGACGCCCCACATCGGTGGAGGAACGGCAGACATTGGGAATGTGATCCTGCCTATGCTGGTCCAGGACATTCAGAATTTTGTAGCCGGTAAGTTTCCGGCACACGTGGTAAATAAGGATTATTTGAGTAGTATTCTGTTACAAGCCTAAAATAAAAAAGAGAAGGAGAAATAGTTATGAAAAAGTTGTTTTCATTCTTGCTTGCCCTTTGCATGACCATATCTCTTGCCGCCTGCGGACAACAGGTGGGATCCGGCGGAACTTCATCCACGGCAGGAAGCGGCGCATCCGGCAGCACCCAGGGCGGATCTGACTGGCCCACCCGCCCGGTCAACATTACAGTAGCCGCCTCTGCCGGTGGGGCCACAGATATTCTGGTGCGTATGTATGCCGAGAAGTTCCAGGAGGTCACCGGTCAACCGCTGGTCGTGACCAACATTTCGGGTGCCAGCGCCTATGTGACGGCAAGTACGGCCTCTCCGGACGGCTATAACTTCGGTACCATGTCCACCGCGTTCCTGACCTACAAGCACCAGGGCATGGTGGACTTTACATGGGATGAGGGCTATGAGATGGCTGCCATGGTCGGAACCAGTGCTCTGATTGGCTTTGTGGTGCCCAGTGATTCACCCTATGAGACCATTAACGATTTGGTGGATGCCGCTAAGGCCAATCCCGGCACCATAACAGTAGGTAACGGCCAAGGCACCCCCTATTACTGGCAACTGGCTTTCCAGAAGGCGACGAACACCGATTTCTATACCGTCCACTTGGGAGACACCAATGAGCTGAATGTGGCCCTGCTGGGGGGCCAGGTGGATGTGGTTGTCAGCCGCTACACTGCGGTCAAGCCCTACCTGGAGTCCGGAGATTTCCGGATGCTCTGCATTGCTGCGGAGGAGCGTAGCGAGAGCGCGCCTGATATCCCTACCTGCCTGGAGTCCAGCCTCGACTTTACCTTCTCTCCCGAGTTTGTCGTCTTTGTTGCACCCAAGGAGACCCCTGTGGAGGCTCTGGAGGGAATGAACAAGGTCATGGCCGAAATCCATTCTGATGAAGAATTTATGGCCGAAATCATGGCGCTAGGCCAAGAAGTGACCCAGGAGTACAGCATTGAAGAGCTGAATAGCTTTATGGAGAACGCCCAGGCAGAGATTATGGACGTGATCGCTCTGGCGGAATCCTGAGGATTTGCTTCGGAGAAGAAGTCTGGAAAATCGACTCTGGAGAATACCGGAGGCCGCTGAAATCCCCTCCGGTATTTTCCTCTATATCTGGAAGGAGGAGACTATGAAATCTCTCAACCGAGCGATGGGGAAGACGATTCGCTTTCTCCATATCTACCAGAATATGGTGATTGGAGCGCTGGTGATTGTACTGTCAATTGTTATGCTGATTGCGTCCAACAGTATCAAGGTGATTGCCTCCAGTCTGACCGCCGTTGATAATGCCGCTTTCTTGCCACGGGTAATATTTGGAGTGCTGATTTGCCTGGGCATCCTGTTTCTTGTGATGGGCGGTAAGCAGACAGCCGCCAACCGCGCCACCGCTCCGGAGGGGGAAGCGCTGGAGAAAAAAGCGCACGAGACCCTTCGCTCTCTGGGAGCATTGCTGGCCCTGTTTGTCTATGTCTTTTTCCTGGACCGTCTGGGTTTTGTCATCTCGTCCATTCTTTATATGGTGTTTATGATGATGTACATGACCAAAAAGGATGCCCGCAGACCCATCCTATTTGTGATGGTCTCGGTGGTGATGACAGTAGTTGTCTATTTCTGCTTCCGGGAGTTTCTGTACATTTATCTGCCCAACGGCATTTTGGAAGGGGTGATTTGAGTATGGCAGAGTTGTTCTCAACGGCATTTGCCAATCTGATGACGGGAACCAATATTTTTCTTATGCTCGTTGGCGTCGTGGTTGGGATTATCTTCGGCTGTGTGCCGGGCTTATCTGCCGCTATGGCCATCGCCCTGTTCCTGCCGGTCACCTTCGGCCTGCCTCAGTACAGCGCCTTCGCCCTGCTGATGGCCCTGTATATCGGCGGCGTGTCTGGCAGCCTGATCTCGGCCATCCTCATCAACGTGCCCGGCTCCTCCCAGTCTATCGCAACCTGCTACGACGGCCACCCCATGGCCGTCAAGGGGGAAGCACACCGGGCCTTGGGTACCGGCATGCTATTTTCCTTTATCGGGACCATGTTCTCCCTAGTGATTCTGATCTTTGCCGCTCCTGTCATCGCCGACTACGCGGTAAAGCTGGGCAACTTTGAGTTCTTCTCTCTGGTGACCTTCGCTCTGGTCCTGATTATCTGTATCTGTGGAGGAAATATTGTAAAAGCAATCTTGGCCGGCCTGCTGGGTATGGCCACCACTTTTGTGGGTATCGCTCCGGTGGACAGCATCCCCCGTTTTACTTTCGGCACCGTCTCCCTCATGGACGGCTTTACTTTGTTGCCCATGGTCATCGGCATGTTTGCCGTGACTACCATCATGGGGCGGGCCGCCAAGCCCATCGGAACCGGAATAGAGGACAAGCTCCCCTATAAACGGGGCAGAGGCTTCGGCTTCAGCTTCAAGGAGTTTTTGGGCCAGACCAAAAACTGGGTCCTGTCTGCGGTCATCGGCGTGTTCATCGGTTTCCTGCCCGGCATGGGCGGTTCCCTGGCCAACCAGCTGGCTTATGCCACAGTGAAGAAGGCCTCAAAATATCCGGAGAAATTCGGCACCGGCATCATGGACGGCGTAGTGGCCTCTGAGACCTCCAACAACGCCTCCATCGGCGGTGCCATGATCCCACTGCTGGCTCTGGGCATTCCCGGCGACGGTCCCACCGCCATGTTGCTGGGTGCCTTCATGATCCAAGGCTTGAGTGCCGGACCGTTGCTGTTTACCACCAACGCTGACCTGTGTTACGTAATTTTTGTGGCCATGGGCATCTGCACCGCCCTGATGCTGCTGGTGGAGTACTTCGGCATCCCCCTGTTCCTACAGACCCTGAAGATCCCCCAGGGCATTCTGTTGCCTGTGATTGTGATGCTCTGCGTGGTGGGCGCCTATGCCTCCGGTAATAAGGTGTTCTGCGTTTGGACGGTATTCATCTTCGGCACCGTAGGCTATCTCTTCGGCAGAGCCAAGGTCCCGGGTGCTCCCTTTATCCTGGGCGCCGTCCTGGGCCCCATGATTGAATCCAATCTGCGCCGTGCCCTGCAGATTAGCCATGGCTCTTTCCTGCCCTTCCTGACCCGCCCGGTAAGCTGTATCTTTATTGTTGCTTCTGTCCTTATTATTGTCACTACAGTGATCCACCAGATGAAAGCCGCATCCAAGAGTACGGCGGAGGAGTAATCATGACGAAACGCGAAGAGAGACAGGCCGCAATGGGTCAAATCATGCACCAGCGGTTCCATGAACCGTGGACGCTGGCGCAAAAGCCCTTCAAAGTAATTGAAAATGTGTATTTCGTGGGCAACACATGGGTTTCGGTCTACCTAATCGATACACCGGAGGGCCTGATCCTAATCGACTGTGCCTATGAGGAGAACCTATATCTGCTCATCGACTCAATCCGGGGCCTTGGCTTTGATCCCAAGGACATCCGCCACCTACTCATTTCCCACGGCCACTTTGACCACTGCGGCGCGGCACGCCAGCTGCAGGAAATGAGCAACTGTGAGATTTGGATCAATGAGAAGGACGCCTACTTCTTCACCGAGCGGCGGGATCTGATCGCCTTTGAGGATCGGGTCCCGGAGTTTCGTATCGATCATTACTATGATTCAGACCAGTCCATCTGCTTTGGCGGGATGACTATATGGCCAGTACCGTGCCCTGGGCATACTCCCGGCACTACCAGCTTTTTCTTTGAGGTGGAGCATGAGGGCCGCAAACTCACTGTGGCTATGCACGGCGGCCTGGGTACAAACACCCTGTCCAAGGAGGACCTGCTTACCAATGGCTGGCCGTTGAGCTTCCAGCAGGGATATTTGGATATGCTACGACAGATGAAGCGGCGGTCGGTAGATGTGCTCATTCCCTCCCATGCGGGGCATGCCAAAACATATCCCTTCTTTGACATCGCTGCCCAGGATGATGGGACGGGAAATGGATTTATTCGACCCAACGCGTGGCGGGAGATGCTGGAGATCAAGGAACAGGAGATGCTGGCACTGTTGGAGCGCGAAGCGGAGCGGAAATAAGAACAAGATGCGGGGGCTGTCCAGACGGACGGCCCCCGCAAGAGAGAAGGATAGATATGACAGATAATGAACTGGAAGAACTCTTTCCCCAATTTGCCTGCATCGCGGATGGGTCGCTGCGGCAAAAGGCGCAGCGGGCCATGAGATTGGCGGCGCAGCGGGGTGGCTGGGACTGGGAGTCAATTTTAAAATGTCCGGTTACCCTGAATTGGATGGAATGTCCGGTGACTTGGGTGGAGCATGTCCGGGACGTGACCGATGCGTGTATTCAGGCGTTTGCCCAACAGGAAAAATATTTCCGGCAAAACCATGTGCCGGTTAGCCGGGATTTGGTGGTGGCAGGGGCGCTGCTGCATGATATTGGGAAATTGACGGAATTTGCCCATGTGGATAATCAGGTCTGCCACAGCCGGAATTATCAACTGCTCCGGCATCCCCTCTCCGGTGCGGTTATCGCCCACGAGGCGGGCCTGCCTGACGAACTGGTGCATCTCATAGCGGTACACTCTTTTGAGGGGGAAAAGTCCTATCAAACCGTGGAGTCCAATTTTGTCCGAAAGCTGGATATGTTCGTGTTTGAAAACTCGGTCTGGGGGCTGCAAAAAGCTAAATCCTGATTGCAATATAATACCGGCAGAGAGAATCATTAAATGGCCCTGTTTTATCCCCGGCATGAAAAAATGTCCGGGGATGCCTTTTTATGCTCAGAATTGAGCGGGACAGGGACGGAAAAATTGGATTCTTGTTTGTTGAGGAGGATGGTCCGTGGAAAAGGTAAGGCGATACATAGTATTTCTTTTGGGTCTGTTTATAAATTCCATGGGGGTGGGGCTCATTACCAAGGCAAATCTGGGCACATCCCCTATTTCGGCAATCCCGTATGTGTTGAGCCTAAGGTTTTCTCTGTCCTTAGGGGAATTTACAATTCTGTTTAGCCTGCTGCTCGTTGCGGCCCAGCTGTTGATTTTAAGAAATCAGTTCAAACCAGAACATTGGCTTCAGGTGCCGGTATCCATTGCCTTTGGCTATTTTATTGATTTTGGACTGTGGGTGATGAAGGGTGTCCGACCTCAAACTTATGGGGGGCAGGTCACATTCTTGCTGATTGGGTGTCTGGTGTTGAGTGTGGGTGTCTTTTTGGAAGTGATTGCTGATGTAGTCATGCTGCCAGGAGAATCGTTTGTGCGTGCAGTAGTTTATCGAAGAAAAATGGAGTTCGGGGTAGCAAAGGTTGTGTTTGACGTGTCCATGACCGTAATTGCAGCCGGCCTATCGGTTTGTTTGCAGGGCAAACTTAGCGGTGTGCGGGAGGGAACCATCATTGCAGCTGTTCTGGTCGGTTTTCTTGCCCGGCAGATAGGACGAAAATTGGAGTGGCTGTCCGCTGTTCTGTTTCATTCAGACAAGCAAAGGACGGATTATATCAGAGAGTCCTGAATGCGGAAATTTTGAGGCAAGATGACCCACACGGGGAAAGGACTATACGGAAACAACAGAGTAAAGAGTGCCGCCGACCTCATCCTTTTGGAGCGAAAATGGACGCAAAGCGTTAAAAATCAAGGGTCGGAAGGCTCCCAATCAGTTGGTAAGGATGAGGTCCCCAGTTCAAATCTGGGCAGCAGCTCCAAAAAGCCTTGAAAACTTCGGTTTTTGAGGCTTTTTTGTTGCATATTTTGATTTTTTGGTGTGGGTCACGGTGTGGGTCAACCATCTGACCCACACCGTGACCCACATGGGGAAAGGGCCGGAAAGGGTCAAAGAGTGCAGGGCAGGAAGCTTGCGCTTTCTGCCCTGCTTTTTTCACTGTCTTACATGACCTGCTCCATGAAACTACCCATGGTCTGGGCCGCTTCGTCCTGCTTCTGCCGTGTAGCGTGGGTGGGTGAACCCAGCGTCGTAGTGACCCAGCATGGAAGACACCGTTTTTACATCCACGCCGTTCTGAAGGGCTGTGGTGGCGAAGGTATGCCGCAGGTCGTGGAATCTGAAATGCTCCAGTCCGGCGTCCTTCAGGAGCTTCTTGTGGAGGTTTACCACGCTGTCCGGGTGGTACATCTCTCCAGTGAGGGGCGAGGGAAACAGGTACGGGTTGTTCGGGTGTTTGTTGTGCTCCTGGATCAGCAATTCCACCGCGGTCTGGGGGATGGACACCAGCCGCACCGAGTTTTCCGTCTTGGGTCGTGTAAGTTCCAGACTTCCATCTGGGTTTCGAATGTACTGCCGGCTCACGGAGATGGTCCTGCCCTGAACGTCCAGATCGTCCCACCGCAGGGCAACCAGTTCTCCCTTCCGCAACCCGCTGACCAGCTCCAGATAGAACATGGGGAGCAACTCCCGCCGCTGGGCGGACTCCAAATAGGCGCCGATCTGCTCCGGGGACAGGACCTTCATATCCAGCTTCCGGGGCTTGGGCACCACGCAGTATTTACAGGGGTTCCGGGGAATGAGCCGTTCCTTCACCGCCCGGTCCAGGACGGCGTGGAGCATCAGGTGGACGCTGTGGACGGTGGTGGTGCTGAGTCCTTTGCTCTGGTTCTTTCCAATGTGGATTCTGCCGCTTTCTAATAACTCCTTGTAGAGCTTTTGCAGGTGTCGGGTGGTCAGCTTCTTTAACTTGATATTCCCGATGCGGGGAACAGTATAGGTGTCTATGATGAGCTGGTAGCGGTTTGCGGTGGCGGTACGGATGTTGGGCTTGGCATAGAGCTCGTACCACATTTTCAGCCAGGTGGCCACCCAGTGTTCATCGGCTTCCCGGCTGACGTCCAACCCCTGACACTCAGCCATAGCGGTTATCAGCTTTTCCCGGACCTCTGCCTGGGTCTTGCCCAACACATTCTTGATGATCCGCTTACCGGTCTTGGGATCGTATCCGGCGGTGTACCGTCCCTCCCAGCGGCCGTCTTTGCGCTTGCGGATATTTCCCTCGCCGTTGGCTCGTTTCTTTGGCATATAGATCGCCTCCTATCAGCAACACAACATACTACATCTTTTGTAAAATAGCCACGCTGTTTGACCAGAGTTATCAAAGAACTCATATAGTATCAAATCGCCAGATTTTGAAAAGGGTTTTATCTTTGTTTTGCGGCGCAACCTTTGAGGGGACTACTCTCCTCTTCGGTCACTCCATGGTCTGCTGCTGGTCGCTGTCGTGGCTCAGCTTCTCTCCCATGGCCAGCTTCTTCAACGCTTCCCGGCGGCGCAGCTTGCTGTCCGTCCAGACCGGAGGTGTGGGAATCTGCGGAAAGTCCGCTTCTCTCTCCAGCGCCCTGCCCAGCTACACCAGCCCGGCAGCCAGTTCTCCCATCCATCCCTCATCCGGCTCCAGAGTGCCGGGGCAGAAGCCTGTGGCCTGGCGGTAGGCGAACAGCTTCTCCAGATTTTCTTTCAGGAAAGTCTCATCGTGCAGACTGCTGTCCCTGCACTTCCTGCCGTTGGGACAGGTGAAGGTGATGTGCTTCCGCGTCGGCACCCAGCTGACTTCGTAACCCTCGTACTCCATGTTCCCGATAAAACTCTCCCGGTCGTCTGCGTACTCCAGCGGTTCATTGATCGCCTGGATCAGATCCAGCTTCCAACTGTCACCACGGAGCCCCGCCTGATACTCCCCAGGCCGCATCTGCCGTTTCCGGGTGTACTTCTTCGGCGGCTCCAGCACGCTCAGTCCGTGGGCCATACAGATCTCATCATTCACCTGCCGGTGCCGCTGAAGGTCAGCGGCATTTTGGTGGAGTTTTCTGCCGTCCGCACAGCTCACACTGTTGACCACCAGATGGTTGTGCAGGTGGTTGGTGTCCATGTGGGTGGCCACCAGGACCTCATAGTCCGGGAACTGCTTCTGTGCGAACTCGATCCCGATGGCGTTGACCTCCTGGGGCGTCAGATCATCCTTGGCAGAGAAGGACTGGACGAAGTGGTAGAACTGCCGCCCGTCCGTCTTTTGGAAGCGGCGCTTGGTGGTGACCATCTCCAGGTAGGAGGACTGGGCCACGCAGTTGTGTCCGGTGACCATCCATCGGTCGCCCAGCATTGTTTTCTTCCCCTGGACCACATACTTCATCACGCCTGCCGTCGTTCCCGCTGTTTGCTTCTTGTTCCGTACGGCTGTGAAGGTTGCCATCTCGTCAACACCTCCTCCGTATCATTCGCCTCCAGCCTGAAGGGCTGAAGGCTCATTCATTCCGGGGCGTCTCCTCTCCCCACAAAGGGCATAGCCCTCTGTGGGGGCCCCATTACTACCCCCTGGCGATACCGGTCATCCGTTGATAGAGATCAGCGTACCGGTCGATGAGTTCGTTGCTGCGGAGGAACTGGATGCGGCCCATGTTAGCCAGCGTGGTGAGCTGGTTCAGATTTCTGCCCTGGGCTTTCAGTTCAGACAGGATCTCGTCCAGACCGTGTACCTGGATGATCTCCTTGCCCAGGGCGCAGGTGACCAGGTAATCGGTGATTGTCATCCCGGCTTGTTTGGCCCGGTGTTGGATCTCTGCCTTTGTTTGCGGTGTCATCCTTGCGGTGATGATGGCTGTTTTTTTCTTCTGCATGTTTCTCCTTTCGGTTCTCCCGTGCCCAAACGAGAGCCCAGCGCAGCGGGTCTCGTTTGGAGAGGAGACACAGCGTAATGAGTGGGCCCTGCCGCTGGCGGCAGGGGGAATGATACGGAGCTTGTGTCGACGAGGGGTGCCGGGGCTCTGCCCCGGCGAGTGCGGCCGACGTATAGCCGGACGCTATACTTGCCCCACCCAAAGGTGGGCATCGGCCTCCGACACCCCCTGTGGTCCTTATTACAATTTGCTTTCCAAAGCGGGATTTCAGGCTTCGTATGGGGGGAAGGTACCTCATCCCCCAGATCCCTGATAAGCCGCACACAGCGGCTCACAGGCTGCCACGATTGCCCTGCATCGCCGCAGCTCTCTGACGCGCTGCGATCCACTCCTGAACGGGCCGGAGGGTGTAGCGCAGATTTCCGTTTCGTTTCTGCCCGGTAGCTGTCACCACTTCGGTGGACTCGGTGGAGAGCGGTCCCCGCTCCTCCAGCCGCAGGGTGTACTTGCGCACTGTGTTCTCGCTCATGCCCACCGCTTTCCCGATGGTCTTGTAGCTGGGCCAGCACTGGTGCGTTGCCCGATCCTCGCACCGGCGCAGGTAACTGTACACCGCCAGCTCACCGGGACGCAGTCCCAGGAGGAAGATCTTATTGGGCAGAGAGAAAAAATTTCCGTGGTCGTTGTACTTCATGTTCCACCCCCTGTGTGTTCGTTCACCCATTGGATGAACGATTCCTTGGGCACCACGATACGGCTGCCGATCCGCAGGGAAGGAAAATCCTTTTCATGCAGAAGCTCGTAGGCGGACGATGGCGCGATGCCCAGGACCTTTGACACCGTTTCCGCATTGAGAAACAGAGGCAGGTCCTCGTAGGACTTGTACTCAGACACTTTCATCCTGTTCCTCCTCCGTATTCCCGGGATAGAGCACATCCAGGAACTCATCCATGTCGCGGACCGCGCCTGCCTTCTTCATCTGCTGATACCGCAGCAGATCACAGCAGGTACGAAAGTTCACCTCCATGCACTGAAGCATCTGATCCATTGCCACCATCTGCTGCTGGGGGTCAAGGGCTGTATCGCCATCCGGGGCCTGAAGAAATGCGCGGACCTGCTCCGCTGTTGGCATCGCTTCATCCGCCAGAAGCGTACGCATCCCTTGGAGGATATCATCCAACGTTTCCCGCTCGCACTTGATTTTTAAGAGATGATACAAAGCCTGATGATCCATCTGAAACTGATCCATGATCGATCCACTCCTTTTTATGATTTTGTTGGGGTACTCTGGCTGCGGCCATCAACCAGATTTCAGACATTGAGAATTTACCCTCTACTGATAAGGAGACTCACAGCGGATTTGTAAACCAGAAAAATAAAAAAAGTTGAGGGGCCCTGTCATGTGACAGAGCTCCTCAGCTTTTCGTGGAGCGTTTTCAACCGCTTTGATACCGCTGTTTTTGAGATGCCGTAGACCTTGCCGATCTCCTCCATGGTCAGTTCCCTGCCATATCGAAGGTCGATGAGTTCACGGCTTTGTTCACCCAGATCCTTGACGGCTTTCCGCAGATTTTCAAGCCGGAGGTTCCGGAGCGCTTCATCTTCCACGGGACGCCTGACACATTCCGAACAGAACAGCACCGTTTCAAACTTACTTCTACTCAGATGCCTTTTGTCCTGCTTATCCTGCACCTGCTGCCGTTTCCGATCCTGTTCCAGGAAGTCTGCGACCTCCTTTGGCACTGATACTGGCTCCCCATTGTAGTTCACAACGACTGTGTCGTTCATTCATGTCCTTTCCGCTCTCGACGGAAAGGTACACACCCGCGCTGCCGGCACAGCGCCAAATACTGAAGACCTTCATGGAAGTTCCCTTCATACAGGGTGGTCATTGTGCCCTACGAGGCCCATGAATGTCTGAGGTCCCACCGGGGTGTGGACCTCACCGGAAAGCTGCGAGTTTTCGGCTTTCGCCTATGCTTAGTATAGAACAGATGTTCTTGCCTGTCAAGCGCAGGGGGACATTCAATAGACAATTGCTA
>ERZ780144.2594-NODE-2594-length-15162-cov-9.778116_pt1 | contig 15162 bp, 10 predicted proteins | sample MGYA00511380_ERZ780144 | MGnify/ENA primary metagenome ERZ780144 (study PRJEB29588, sample SAMEA1965858) | human gut metagenome | biome: human gut; feature: human-associated habitat; material: faeces | place: Denmark | collected 2008/2010 ... | reverse complement strand
CCACCATGGCCAGCATCAGGAAGGACATGACGATCTGCATGGTGTAGGTGATGAAGGCGATCATCTCGCCCACCTGCATGGTGCCGTTGTCCATGGCCTTGCCGCCAAACCACACGATGAGCAGGCTGGTGCCGTTCATGATCAGGGTCATAAAGGGCATCATGGCCACCATGGCGCGGTTGGTGAACAGCTGGGTGCCCATCAGGTCCTTGTTGGCCTTGTCGAAGCGCTGTTCCTCAAATTGTTCGCGGCTGAAGGCACGCACCGGCATGATGCCGGTGAGGATCTCGCGGCTGACGAGGTTCAGCCGGTCCACCAGCGTCTGCATGATCTTGAACTTGGGCATGGCTACGCTCATCAGGAAGAGGATGAGCAGCAGCAGCGCAGCCACGTCCAGCACCACGATCCAGGACAGGCCCGAAGAGCTGCCGATGACGTGCAGCACACCGCCGATGCCCAGAATGGGCGCATAGGCCACCATGCGCAGCAGCATGACGCAGACGAACTGCACCTGCTGGATGTCGTTGGTGGTGCGGGTGATGAGGGACGCGGTGGAAAAGTTCTCGATCTCCGCATTGGAGAAGTGGATGACGCTGGAGAAGGTCTCGCGGCGCAGGTCGCGGCCGATGGCGGCGGACACCCGGGAGGCCAGGAAGCCCACCGCGATGGACACGGCCACCATCAGCAGGGTCAGGGCCAGCATCTGGCCGCCTACCTTATATAAATAGTGCATCTGCACAGCGTGGGCAATGCCCTGGGCCTCGTATTCCAGCCCCACCAGCAGCAGAGCCTGGCTCTTCAGGTTCTCCACCACGGTGTCGTCCAGCTGGCCGATGGCACCGGTCAGCTGCTGCTGCACGGCGTCGCGGCTGAAGCCGGGCATCTGGCTCATGGCGGCAAACTGGCCGCACACGGTGTCCAGGTCCTCCGCCGTGGGGGCCGCAGTCTCGGTTTCCGTGTCGGGATTGCGGTCGGCACCGGAGGCCTGCAGGTCCGCAAGGCCGGTCATGCCCATGCCGGTCTGCCCGGCGGGGGTGTTGGCTGCCTGAGCGGCTGCCAGATACAGCACGATGTCCGGCGTGGTCACGGCATCTTTCAGCGCAGTGCGCTCGTCGGCGGTCAGGTCGGTGCGCAGGCGCAGCACATCGCCGTCGGCGGTGTAGGCGTTCTGGAAGGCAGCGGCGTCCTCCTCGCGCATCAGCAGCGAGAGGGCATCCAGGGTGCTCTGCCGCACGGTGTCGGGCAGGGGACTTTCGATGCCGCCCTGCTGGATGCCGGTGTCCACGATCTTGCTGGTGTAGTCCGGCAGCGACAGATCGCAGTACGCCTGCACGAACAGCAGTGCGAACACCACGAGGCAGACGGCCCAGTGACGGGCCAGCTGCTTAAAGATCTTTGTCATGGTTTGGTTCTCCCTTCGGTTTGGTGGTACGCGCAGCGTTTTCCGCAAGAATGGCTTCCATCAGCGCGCCGCGCAGCGCTTCCATCTGGGCCAGCTGTTCCGGCTCCAGCCGGGCCATGACACTGGAAAAGTAGTCCCCAAGAGCAGCCTCGCACTGTCGGCAGGCCTCGTATCCCTTGGGCGTGAAACGCACCAGCGTCTTGCGGCGGTCGGCAGGGTCGGCAAAGCGTTCCACAAGGCCGTCCTGCTCCATCTGCCGCACCGTGCGGGAAATGGCAGGAAGCGGTTGATGAAGCTCCTGAACAAGATCGGAGATATAAACGGCACCGTCCTGTCCATGGAGCCGAATGCAGCCCAGCAGCCCTTCCAGCATGGGGAAGTGGCGCTTGGGGCAGTCGGCCAGAGCGGCCTTCATGCCGGCCTTGGATGCCTTGCTCAGCCGGTGGATGTAGCGGCAAAGCCCACGGAAACTCAACGTGGATTCCTCAGACACGCGATCCCTCCTCTCGAAAATTACTTAACAGCTGTTAACTGTTAACGCTTGACAATAATAGCCTTTTGCAGGCCGGATTGCAACCCCCTGCAGGGATTGTTTCACAAAAGTTCACAAACGTTTGTGTCCCGCATACACATAAAGCAAAGGAGGCATCGGGCATGGAACAGCGTTTGTGGATGATCCTGCAATTGTTCGGCGGGGCGGCACTTTTCTTATACAGTATGGACACCCTCACGGACGCTTTGCAGCAGGCGGCGGGGGACACCCTGCGGCAGGCCCTTGCCCGGCTCACGGCCCACCCGCTGGCCGGGGTGCTCACGGGGGCGGCGGTCACGGCGGTGGTGCAGAGCAGCTCGGCGGTCACGGTGCTGGTGCTGGGCCTTGTGGGGGCCGGGCTGCTGACCCTGCAGCGGGCCGTGCCGGTGGTGTTCGGGGCCAACATCGGCACCACGGTCACCGCGCAATTGCTGGCCTTCCGGCTGGAGGATGCCCGGTATCTGCTGCTGGTGGCGGGGCTGCTGCTCTGGTTCGCGGGGCGCGGGCGTCTGCACGCAGCCGGGCAGGCGCTGTTTGCGTTCGGCCTGCTGTTTGAGGGCATCGCGGTCATGGCCGAGGCCATGGAGCCATTGGCAGCGGGGCCGGTGTTCCGGCAGTGGATGGCCCAGGTGCGGCATCGCCCCGGCCTGGGCCTGCTGGCAGGGCTGGGCATGACCCTTGTGGTGCAGAGCAGCTCCGCCACCATTGCGGTGCTGCAGCAGGCGGCCGCCCGCCCCGGGCCGGACGGCGGGTGCCTGCTGGGCCTTGCGGGAGCCATCCCGGTGCTGTTGGGGGACAACATCGGCACCACCGTCACGGCGGTGCTGGCATCGGTGGGGCAGAGCCGGGACGCCAAACGTCTGGCGGCGGCCCACGCCCTGTTCAACCTGTCCGGGGCAGCGGTGTGCTGGCTGCTGCTGCCCCAGTTCACCGCGCTGGTGCGGCTGGTCTCGCCCCACGGGCCGGAGAGCGCCGTGCTGGCCCGGCAGATCGCCAACGCCCACACCCTGTTCAATCTGGGCTGCACGGTGCTGTGGCTGCCCCTGACCCCTTGCATGGTGCGCATCGTGTGCACTCTTTTGCCGGAAAAGCACGCCCCTGAGTTGAAACGAACGCCCTAAAATGGTATAATGACAGTGTATCGAAAATTTTGTGACGCTTTTGTTGCACAAACGATGAACTGACTCTTCTGTGGGCCTGCAGCGGTGTGCGGCTGCCAGGGCACAGAGCGAACCAAGAGGACGTGTTTACTATGAAGGATATCATCAACGGGTTGACCGAGCGGTTCCGCAGGCAGCATGTACAGGCCCGGCGCTATGTGGCCATGATGCTGGTGCTGGCCCTGCTCACCACCCTGTTCGTCAACTGGCAGCTCCATGGGGTGGGCATCACCATGACTGCCGACTACCACTGCGGCTACGAGGAGCACCAGCACACGGCGGCCTGCTACGAAAAAGTGCTCACCTGCGGTTACGAGGAGGGCGAGCCGGAAACGCCCGTCACCTCTTCGGACAGCAGCGCCGATCTGGTGTCCGCCTACAGCGCGGCCGAGCCGGAAGAGCCGGAAGAGCCGGTGCAGACCGAGCCGGAGACCATCTGGGTGCCCCATGAGCACACCGATGCCTGCTACGAGGAGCACCGGGTGCTGACCTGCTATCAGGAAGAGCACGAGCACACCGACGACTGCTTTGACGAGTACGGTGCGCTCATCTGCGGCGAGTTCGAGCATATCCACGACGACAGCTGCTACACCACCGAGTATGAGCTGGTGTGCGGCCTGGACGAAGGCGAACTGGTGGAGGAACCCAACCCCGCCTATCAGGAAATGCCTGCCAGCCGCCCTGTGGTGGACTTGCCCCCTGAGCCGGCCGAGACCACCCCGGACGAGCCGGTGCTGCATCACCACACCGACGCCTGCTACACCGAGGAGCTGGTGTGCACCATCCCGGAGCACCACCACACCGTGGAGTGCCTGGCCGATACCCAGGCCGACGTGGAGACTGCCGAGGAATGGCAGGCCGCGGCCAACGTGGCCCTGAACGGCAACTGGGCCGAGGACCTGCTCACCGTGGCAAAGTCCCAGCTGAACTACCAGCAGAGCGACAAGAACTTCAAGTTGGATGTGGAGGACCAGCAGGTGCTGCGCGGCTACTCCCGCTATGGTGCCTGGTACGGCAACCCCTACGGTGCCTGGGACGTGATGTTCCTGTCCTACTGCCTGCACTTTGCAGGTGTGCCCCAGACGGTGGTGCCCCAGCGTGCGGGCGTGATGGCCCTGCACAGTGACCTGCGCGGCTCCCAGTGGCTCACCGACGCCGACGGCTCCACCGCAAGGCCCGGCGATATCGTCATCTACAACACCCTCACCACCGAGCAGGTGGCCGTGGACGAGAGCTCCTATGGCATCGCCCTGCTGGACCTGGACGAGGACCCCGACACCGCCGCCCAGCTCACGGCTTCCGAGCCGCAGGGGGACACCCGCACCGTGACCACCGAGACGGTGGGCGTCGTGTCCGCCGTGGACCCCGACGTCGGGACCCTGACCGTGATCTCCGGCAACGTGGACGGCAAGGTAGCCGAGGTGCCCGCTGCCATGTCCGACGTGACCAGTGTCATCTCGGTGACCGGTGCCTATGCCGCCGAGACCACCGCTGTGGCCCCGGAGGCCCCGGCAGGCTCCCAGGAGGAGCTGGACGGCAGCTATGCGCTGCTGGAAGATGAGGATGGCTTTGGGGCCACGGTGGAATGGGTCGGCGAGGCCCGGCAGCAGGACCCCGATGCCCCGGCCCTGCTGGCAGAAACTGCCGATACGGAGGTGCCGCTGGACCCCACCTGGATCACTAAGATAGCGTTCGAGCAGAAGGTCAATGGCTCCTGGGAGACCCTGATGGGGAATGAAGTGGAAAGCGGTACCAACGTGCAGGTCACCGTGACCTACAAGCTGCTTCCGGGCACCTTGACGCCGGACCGGCGGACCCTGTGCTACCAGCTGCCGGATGCCATGAAGCCCAAGCAGCCCACCTCCGGCAATATCAAGGACGAGACCGACAACAACAAGGTCATTGGCACCTATACCATCGACACCAACGGCCTGGCAAAGCTGACCTTTGACAAAAGTGAGAAGTTCACCGGTTTGGATGCCAACGGCAACCGGGAGTTTACCGGAACCTTCCAGTTCTCCCGGAAAGTATGGGCAGATGATTTTGCAAATGACAAAAACATTACCTTTAAAGATGGCTTTACTCTGACCATCAAGCGGAAAACAGCGGATATAAAGATCAGTAAAGGGTACACCGGCTATTGGAGTGCCTTTGAAAATCATCCGGAAAGTGGCACCTTCATAAACCATTATATGGTGACGGTGGAGACCACCAACGGTACCAAAGACCCGGTGACCCTTACGGATACCCTGAACACGAATCAGAGTGGAATCAGTGCTGGTGATTACCTGAAGGGCGGCACCTACCTGAAAAACTCCTTTAAACTTTACAAGGAGGACGCTTCGGGTAAACGAACGGAGATCCTGCCGTTCCCCGACTGCAAGATCCAGGAGGACAGCAACGGCAACCCCCAGGTGGTCATTAAGGACCTGGAAGCATTGGGGATTGAAGAAAAGTACATCTGGTACTATGACGTTCAGCGGAACTATGCGGACTTTGACGAAATGCCCGACGGTGTCGGTATGATCTTCAATACGGCAACAGCGAAGGCAGGGGACAGGGAGGAAAAGAAGGCTGAAGCATACTACACATGTAAAACCCCTCGCATTGAGAAGAACGGCCAGTACGACCCCAAAACAGGCCACATCCAGTGGACGATCACTGTAAAGGTACCCCATTCTTTCCTGGGGTCCTATCTCCTGCAGGGCTGCAAGATCACAGATGCATTGCCAGACAGTGTGAAAATTGTAGGGGATGTAAAGGTAGGCGACGATACGATATCGGCAGCAGACTTCCTGAAAGATGGCTATACCATCCCGAAGAACTATAGTGGAACAGAGCTGAAGATCACCTTTGAGACCACCACCCCCATCGGCGGCGGCTCGGTGAAAAACGTGGCACAGATCGAGACCAAGAGCAAACACACCTTTGAGGCCTCGGCTACCGTGAAAATCGGGAAAGGGGATTGGACCCTGAGCAAGCAGCTGTCCAGCAGCAGCAAGGGCCTGGCCAAATGGAATATCTCTGCCGCCAATGCGGCTGGCGAAAGCAGCTTTACCCTGGTGGAGACCCTCCAGGACGCTGTGAACGAAAGCGGCCAGACCCAGCTGAACACCCACTACGCCTACGCCGCAGAGCTGGAGAAGGCTTTGGAAAACGGCCTGACCCTGACCCTCCACGACGGCGGCACCATGAACTATGCTGATGCTAAGGCCGCCGGGGTCATTACCGCCGTCACCTACTACAGCGGTGCCGACGGCACCGGCGGAACGGTGACTGCCAACGACCCCTCCACCCGGGTGCGGAGCTTTACCATCCAAATAAACAAGGCAGATGACAACCCGGTGCGGCGTGTGGAGGTAAAGGACCTCCCTACCCACGAGGATCAGAGCAATGTACCCACCGGGGAGAAATGGACTTACAAAAACAGCGTCAGCGTGCAAGGCAGCTCTCAGAGAGCTACGGCAGAGGACACCTACCACAGTTACAAGAGCTTTGAAAAACGGGTGTCGGCGAACAGCGATCAGGACGAATCTGGTTACCAAAGCGGAGACCAGACCTACCAATATAGTGACCTCAGCGACAACAACCTCCACTATCAGCTGGTGGTGCAGACCGCTGCCGAGGATGATGCCGACATCGTCATCACCGATACCCTGCCGGAAAACACCGAGTTCAAGACCGACTGGGTAACGATCGGCATGGACGAAGGGGCCCCGGATAAGATCAGCGAGTTGAAGGGTGCCGCTGCCACTGTGGCCTACGAGAAAACCACCCGGCAGCTGACCATTACCATCCGCGGCTACAACCTGAGCAAGAACAAACAACACAAGTTCCGCATTCTGTACAAGGTGAGCGTGGACGACGATCCCCGCTGGCAGAACCCCTCGGTGGGCCAGGTGATCTACACCAACACGGCCCAGTGGGGCGAGCTGACCGAGACCCTCCACACCACGGTGGAAAAGACTGTGGACCCCCTGAAAAAGACCGGAAAGCTGGTGGAGGTGGATGGCAAAACCGACCGCATCGAGTACCAGGTGGTGGTGAACCCGGCCCGGAAGGACCTGTCGGTGGAAGCCAACGAGGCCCCGACCATTGAGCTGTGGGACGACGTAAAGGCTCAGAACGGTGCCATTGTCCGGGGAGACCCGGAGTCTGTAAAGCTGTATTACTTCCAGTATGACGAAGCCAACAACGCCGTGACCCGAGGGAAAGAAGTGCCTCGCAACCTGTACCAGGTGCTGCCGGCAGATGACAATGGCTGGCTCCACATGGTGATCCCCAACAAGGCCGCCATGATCCTGGTGTACCAATGTGATGTAAAGCAGGGCAGTGCTGCTGAGGATTACAACGTGGACAACACCGTCAAGCTGGGCAATGGGGACTCCACCGAATCGGATTCCATCAAGTTTACCTATGCATCTGCCGCCACAGCCTCCACCGGACAGTTCCTGCTCCACAAGGTGGACGATTACTCCGGCGTGGCATTGCAGGGAGCAGAGTTTACCATCTGGCAGTATGATCCGAAAACCCAGGTATGGCAGCCCTGGAGCGGCGGCGTAAACGGCACCGTCACCACCAACGAAAAAGGCCAGGTGAGCCTGACGGTGCTGGAAAACGGCAGCGAACAGACCCTGAAGCCGGACCTGCTGTATAAGATCGTGGAGACCAAAGCACCCCAGAACTACCAGAAGGACGAGACCCCCCACTATGTGCTGTTCCATAAGAGCAGCGAGACCCCCCAGACGGCCTTTGATACCGCTACGGGCAAGGAGACGGTGATAGACGAGGGAAAGACCATCCAGTTTGCAGATGTCCAGGTGGGCAATGCCGCCCAGACCACCACGGCCCAGTATACCAACCGCTACAGCAACCTGACCGTCAGCAAGCTCTGGCTGGATGCCGACACCCGCCAGCCGGTGGAACCGGCGGTGAACAGCATCCACATCAAGGTCTGGCAGTACACCGACAATGACAAGGACAGAACGTTGTTTGCCGAAGCCGACCTGACCGCAGGTAACAACTGGACCTGGTCCAAGTCGGGGGACGAGCTGCCCCTGAAGGACAAGAACGGCAATGCGTACCACTACCTGGTGGAGGAAGAGACCACCGGAAACTGGAACGTGTACATTGACAACAACGGCGTGCAGACCGGCAATATCACGGTGCAGAACTACGTTTACACCGGCTACGAGCTGCCGTCCACCGGCGGCATGGGCACGGCACCCTTCGGGGTGCTGGGCGGCGCACTGGCCGCTGCAGCAGCCCTGCTGCTGGTCCGCAAACGGAAACAGAACGAGGAGGAGTGAGCAGCCATGAAACAAAACAAAAACAACCGGTTTGCCGCTCTTCTGCTGGCGCTGTGCATGGCCGTGTGCTGTGCACTGCCCGCGCTGGCAGCCCCCGCGGCCAGCGCCAACATCGACCTGAGCCGCACCGGCAGCATGGACGTGACCCTGTACGACCACCAGAACGACGTCCCCCTGCGGGGCGGCGCACTCACCGTGTACAAGGTGGCGGACGTGGCCCGCACCAACGGCGACCTGCACTTTGTGTACACCGCCGACTTTACGGGCTGCGGCATCGCACTGGGCGACCTGACGGACAGCACGCTGGCTTCCAGGCTGGAAGCCAAGCTGCCCGCCCGCGCCGCCGGCACCACCCATAAGATCAGCGAGCAGGGCATCGTCTCCTTTGACGCGCTGCCGCTGGGCCTGTACCTCGTGGTGCAGACCGAGAACTCCAAGGGCTACGAGGCCATCAATTCCTTCCTGGTGTCGCTGCCCATGGCGGACGAAAGCGGCTGGCTCTACACCGTGGACGCCACCCCCAAGGTGGGCGCGCCCACGCAGGAGGTGACCCCGCCCGAACCGGAAACTCCCAGCAAGCCTTCGGAACCGGGCAAACCGTCCAAGCCGGAGAAGCCCTCGGAACCGGACAAGCCCACCCAGCCCGACAACCCGGACATGCCGGTCAATCCCAACGACCCCAACCGCCCGGTGTCGCCCGGTACGCCGGATAACCCGGTGAACCCCGGCAACCCGGACAACCCCGTGGCCCCCGGCACGCCGGATAACCCGGTGGCGCCGGGCCGCCCGGACGGCAATGCACTGCCCCAGAGCGGCCAGCTGAACTGGCCCATCCCGTTCATGGCCTGCAGCGGCGTGCTGCTGTTTGCCGTCGGCTGGGTGCTGGACCGGAAGGAGACGCTGGCATGAACACAAAGCAGAAGATCGGCCGCGCCTGCATGATCGTGGGCATCCTGCTCATTCTGGGCGCGCTGGCCCTGCTGGGCTATAACCAGTGGGACGCCAACCGCGCCGACAAGGCTTCGCAGGACGCCCTGGGCAAGCTGGAAGAGACCCTGACCGAGACCATGGAGGACAAGACGAAGGACGAAGAGCCGGTGGTCCAGCCGGAGCTGGACCCGGAGCAGGAAATGACCGTCACCGACATCGACGGCTGGAGCTACATCGGCTACCTGTCCATCCCGTCCATCGGGCTGGAACTGCCCGTGATGAGCGAGTGGAGCTACGCGGGCCTCAAGGTGGCCCCGGGCCGCTACTCCGGCTCCACCTACGCCGACAACATGGTGGTCTGCGCCCACAACTACGCCAAGCATTTCAGCCCCATCAAGTGGCTGGCCCTGGGCAGCGAGGTGTACTTTACCGACATGGACGGCCAGCGCTGGAGCTATGAGGTGTCCAACGTGGAGACCATCCAGCCCACCGACATCGACAAGATGATCACGGCCAGCGACGAGGACGCCTGGGACCTGACCCTGTTCACCTGCACCACCGGCGGCCGGGCCCGCTGTGCTGTGCGCTGCACCCGCACCGGTTACCCGGTCTTGGAGACCAGCGCGGCAGGGCGGATCACGGAGTAAGCAGGACGATTTGGAATTGCCTCCGCTTTGCTCCGGCAATATCAGCGGAAAATTATTTTTAAAGATATGCAATCCCGGAAAATCTGCGGATTTCCGGGATTGTTTTTTCACGGATGGGCGTTAAGGAAAGTGGCCTGTTCTCTGGAAGGCAAACGATTTGGAATGCCCTCCGCGTTGCTCTGGGCATAAATAGCAGAAAAATTATTTTAGATTTTGCAAATCCGGCAGGGCTGCGGCCCCGCCGGATTTGCTTTTTCACGGGAAGGGTCGTTACGGGAAGTGGCATCGGCTGCTGTTGGCCTGCGGCCAAAGCGCAGTAAATCAAATGCCTTTTACGGCAACGCTCCTCACCGGGGAGCTGGCGCGCAGCGACTGAGGGGCGTTCCAATCGGTGGAAGCCGAAAATACGGTGAAAAGATCTTCACGCCGAACAGGCGTGAATCTTCAGTATTTTCGGGTGGAGCCTACTTCTTTGGGGTCTGAAAGGGGCGAGCAGCCCCTTTCTTGCAACGACGACGACCGCTGCCTGCGGCAGAAACAGGGAGGAGTTGTTGGGGCCGTGGCCAGCAGGATGCAAGGCCCACTCAAGGGCCGTAGCATACGCTGGGAGCCACAACCCGTCCAGGGGAGAGGGGTGTCCAGAGGGAGAGAGGGGGGAGTCGAAACACCCCTCTCACCCTCTGGCCCAGCGGAGCGACCCCGGCGGCGATGCCGCTTGCAAAAGCCATCGGGCCTGCCCCACGCGATTGCACTCTGCATGAGAAACATTACAAAAAAGCACCCGCCATGCGGATGCACAGCGGGTGCCTTGAAGGGCTCTGCAGGGGTGCTCAGTGGGTGGTGCCCATGTCCACAGCCAGGTCGGCGTCGTTCTTCACAACGGCCTCCACGGCCTTCTCCAGGCCGCGGGCGATCTGGTGCAGGTCCATGCTGGGGGTGCCCAGGGGCTTGTTGACCACCTGCTCCATGGCGTAAGGCACATGGATGAAGCCGCCCCGGATGTTGGGGTACTTCTTGTCGATGAGGTACAGCAGGGTGTACATCAGGTAGTTGCACACATAGGAGCCTGCGGTGTAGGACAGGGCGGAGGGGATGCCTGCGTCCTTGATGCTCTGCACCATGGCCTTCACGGGCAGAGAAGTGAAGTAGGCGGTCTCGCCGTCCTCCTGGATGGTCACGTCGATGGGCTGATAACCGGCGTTGTCGGCGATGCGGCCGTCCATCAGGTTGATGGCCACCTTTTCCGGGGTGATGGCGGAGCGGCCGCCGGCCTGACCGATGCAGATGACCACATCGGGCTGGTTTGCCTGAATGGCAGCTTCCAGCACCTCACCGGCACGGATGAACTCGGTGGGCACTTCCTGCTTGACGATCTCGGCACCGGCGATGGTGTCGGGCAACAGCTTCACCGCCTCAAAAGCGGGGTTGACGGTCTCGCCGCCAAAGGGGTCGAAACCAGTGAGCAGAATCTTCATAGTAAAAAGCCTCGATTCTCAGATATAAATGGACGGCTCCAGAACGGTGAGCTGTCCGTGATCCATGATCATGCGGTTGTCCACATAGATGCAGGGAGCGTGGGTGACCAGATCGTAATGGCCGGAAGCATCCTGCACACCGCCCAGCGCAATGTTGCGCCCGAACCCGATATGGAAGGTGCCATAGGTGGATTCGTCCTCGATGTAGCAGTTGCCTGCACAGCGGGAGTGTGTGTTGAGCCCGATGCCAAACTCCGCCGCCACCACCATGTTCTCCGGGTCGTGGAAGCGGGCCAGAAACTGCTTGAGCCGCCTGCCGCTGGCATTGTCCTCGATCTCCACGATGCGGCCGCCGCGCAGCTCCACCCGCACGGGGCTGTCCACGATGCCGATATAGCCCATGGAGCCGTCCAGGATCAGGGTGCCGTTGGTGTCGCTCTCCACCGGTGCCACATACACTTCCACGCTGGCAGAGGAAAGGCCCTTGCCGTCGTGGCAGCAGCCGTTGAAGAAGCCGGGCACACGCCCCTCGATGTTGAAATCCAGGTTCGTGCCAAGCTCCGTGGTCACATGGATGTGTCTGGCGTTCTGGTAGCAGGCCATGATGATGCTGGCCATGATCCTGCTTTTGGGCAGGCTCATGTTCAGGAAGTCGTAGCTCAGCAGGGACTGCCCGTTGCTGGTGCTCAGCGGCAGCGACAAAAACCGGTTGCGGCGGGCAATGACCCGCTTGACGGCCCGTGTGGTGATGAGGGAATACTCGGCAGCACCGATCACGGCGTTGTAGGGGTCAAAAGCGTCCTCGCGGTCATCGAAATACTGGCCCACCTGCTCGTGCAGGTCGTCCAGCATCAACACATCCGCCACGCTGCCCACCGCCTGTGCGGCTTGCTGCATGGCCGCCACCTCGACAGCATACTTCTGGCTGGATACGATCAGGATGCGTTCGCCTGCACGGAGCCGGACCCAGTCGCGAATAATGATATCGGCTCCGTGCTGAATTGCTTGTTCCATTGAATCACTCGATCTAACAAAAAATCACTTCAGGAGGATCATCATCACGATCTGGACCACCATCATGATGATGGCGACAGGAACCTGATTCTTGATGACGCCCATGGGCTTCTTCATATCCAGCAGTGCCACGGGCACGGTGTTGAAGTTTGCAGCCATGGGGGTGCACAGGGTGCCGCAGAAGCCGCAGGTCAAAGCCAACATGCCGATGACCACCGGGTTTGCGCCGTGGGCCAGCACGAACGGGTAGCCGATGCCCACGGTCATCACGGTGATAGCGGCGTAGGCGTTGCCCATGATCATGGTGAACAGCATCATGCCGATGGCGTACACCACGATACCGGCGTTCACATTGCCCTCGGGGATGATGTGGCTGACCAGGTCAGAGATCACATCGCCGACACCGGCAGCGGTGAAGACGGAGCCAAGGCAGGCCAGCAGCATGGGCAGCATGGACAGGGGGCCCACGGTGGACAGCATGCGCTCGGAATCATTCAGGAAGGTGGAGGGCTTGTTGTCGCGGTTCATGATCATCAGCAGGATGATGGCCACGAGAACGCCCAGAGCCACGCCGTTCAGGGCGGACAGGCCGATGCCCATGCCGGTGATGGCGCAGATGACGGCCAGCATGCCGATGCTCAGGGTGGGGACAAAGATCTTCATGCCGATCTTCTCATAGGTAGCCTCGGTCTCGGCCTTGGTGGCAGCAGAGACAGCGCCCTTCTTGACCTTCTTGAGGATGGCGGGGATGCACATCACCACCACCAGGATGCCGCTCACCAGAGAGGGCAGCCAGCGGCCCAGGGCAAGCACGACGCCCAGCACGGCCCAGAAGATAAAGGTGCCCACGGGTTCCGGGTTCTCCTTATCCTTCAGGTTCTTCACACCGCAGTAGATGCACAGCAGGCCGATGATAAAGTAGATGATCTCCATCACCTTGGTGGACAGGCTGTAATCAGCACTCATAAAAAAGCTCATTCTTCTGTCCTCCCTTACTTATAGTACTTCTGGATCATCTTGCGATCCTTGATCACATAGAATACGATGGCGACCACAGTGGCAATGATGCACACGGGGATCTCGATGGCAGCCAGCTGGGCCAGCTCCACCTTGATGCCCAGGCCGGCCAAAGTGCTCTGCACCAGCAGGCCGCCGGAGCCGCCCACGAACAGGACCTGACCGAAGAACCAGGTGATGTTCTCCATGCCGGAAGCCATACCCTTCAGCTCCTCGACATGCTCCTCATTGGGCTCATAGCCCTGTGCCACAATGGCACCTTCGGCCATGGGCATGATGACGGGGCGCACGAAACCGGCCACGCCGCCAAAGCCCACGTTGAAGGCTGCAAAGACCGAGCGCATCACGCCGTAGATGCCGATGACCAGGCCGGAGGTGGCACCCTTGAACTTGCCGATCAGGGCAGCGGCTGCTTCACGCAGGCCGTTGCGCTCCAGCGTGCCGGTGACCAGCATCACGATGATGAAGATGGCCATGCTGCGGTTTGCCACAAAGGTGCTGCCCAGCGTTTCCAGCAGGGTGACCGGGCCCAGACCGCCAACCAGTGCAGTCACAACGGCTGCCACCAGAATGACCAGAATGGAGTCCAGCTTCAGTGCAAAGCCAGCGATGACGATGACAATGCCGAGTAGTTTTAGTAGTTCCATAATTGCCTTCCTTTATACTTATATTTTCCCGGCATCGTACCGCGCCCCGGCAGCCTGTGGGTCAGAGGGCCGCCGGGGAAAAGCCGTGTGCCGAAAAGACGAGAAGGGGAAAAGAGCCTGCTCAGAGGCGGACGAAAGCCGCCAGCAGAGCCGAGAATGCGGCCGCCGTGATCCACAGCGGGACAAGGCGGCGGCGCAGGTGGGCGGCGATGTCGCACTGCTCCAGCACACCGGAGGACTTGAGGGGCACCACGGTGGTGGAAGCGGGCACGGCGGCCTCGCTGCCATAGGGATTTGAAGAGGTGAACTCGCCGGTGCCGTCCTTGGCCGGGCAGGCGTACACGCCGTACCAGGAAGCCAGGATGCCGCCCTTCCCGGCGGCGGCCTTCTGCACCCGTACCCGCTGCACGGTCAGTGCCTCGGCCCTGCGCTCCTCCACCATCAGGTTGACGCGCATCATGTTCACAAGGTTCAGCACCGAGGACACGGCGATGAGCAGATCAAAGACCAGTACCAGAATGAGCAGCGGGTGCATGGGCAGTTCCCTCCAAAAGCGGTGCCGCAGCCCGCAGGCGGTGCAGCACCTTATAAAGTTAAGTTCATTATATCATAAAACCATCACAAAAGTAAATGAATCGCCCCAGATTCGCGTTTGCGAAGAAAAATAAAAAATCCCCTGTTTCCCAAAGGAAACAGGGGAGGGGACTGCCTTGCGGCAGAAATTACTTGTTCTGGATGTACTCGTGGATGGCCTTGGCGGCAGCCTTGCCGGCGCCCATGGCCTTGATGACGGTAGCGGCACCGGTCACGGCATCGCCGCCGGCGTACACGCCGTCACGGCTGGTCTTGCCGTCGTCGCCGTCGGTGACGATGCAGCCGTGCTTGTTGGTCTCCAGGCCGGGGGTGGTGGAGCGGATCAGCGGGTTGGGGCTGGTGCCCAGGCTCATGATCACGGTGTCCACGTCCAGCTCAAACTCGCTGCCCTTCTTCTCGATGGGGCGGCGGCGGCCGGAAGCATCGGGCTCGCCC
>ERZ780144.2587-NODE-2587-length-15189-cov-21.083719_pt1 | contig 15189 bp, 14 predicted proteins | sample MGYA00511380_ERZ780144 | MGnify/ENA primary metagenome ERZ780144 (study PRJEB29588, sample SAMEA1965858) | human gut metagenome | biome: human gut; feature: human-associated habitat; material: faeces | place: Denmark | collected 2008/2010 ... | reverse complement strand
TGCCGGAGACTGTGGAAAACAACGACGCCCTTGCAGACGACACCGCTCCCGCAGAACAGCCCGCCGTCTGAGCGATGGTGCGTGGATTTGGCAGAAATCTATGAAAAATTAGAACTTTTGCCCGAAAAACAGTTGTAAAAAGACGGAAACTGTGATACTATGATATGTGCAAGATGATTGCCCCAGACAGGGGCGCGGGAAAAGGAGAGGTTGACCGATGACGATTGCACTGATTGCGCATGACTCCAAAAAAGAGCTGATGGTACAGTTCTGTACGGCGTACTGCCGGATTTTGAGCCAGCATAAATTGGTGGCAACCGGTACGACCGGCAAGATGATCGCCGAAGCCACCGGCCTGCAGGTGCAGCGCTTTCTGGCCGGTGTGCAGGGCGGCGACCAGCAGATCGCATCCCGCATCGCCTGCAATGAGATCGACCTGCTGCTGTTCTTCCGTGATCCCATCAACGCAAAGCCCAGCGAACCCAACGAAATGACGCTGCTGCGCCTGTGCGATGTGCACAATATCCCCATGGCCACCAACATTGCCACTGCAGAAGTGCTCATCCATGGCTTGGAGCGCGGCGATCTGGATTGGCGCGATATCGTGCATCCCCAGAACTGACAAAACGATTTGGAATGGCTCCGCGTGCGCTGCACCATATTCAGCGGAAACTATATTGATAATGCGAAAATCGGGAGCATCTGCGGATGTTCCCGATTTTCATTTTCACGGGAATGGGGTCCGAACCGCAGAATGCATTTCTGCCGCCGTGCGGCTGTTTCCGCAGGAAGCAAAAACAGCAGATGCCGTGTGCCGCAGCGGCCTTGCCTGTAAAAAAAGAATTCCGGAAAATCCGCAGATTTTCCGGAATTCTAATATAAAAATAATGTTTCCGCTGAATATGGCCAGAGTGCAACGGAGGCCATTTGAAACGTACGGTTAAACTTTAAAATCCTCGGCCATCTCCGCCACATCTTCCGGGGCAAAATCGCCAAGCGGCAAGATCAGCCGTGCCAGCGTTTCCTGCGGCAGAGCTGCAAGAATCGTGCTGTCATCACTGCCGGTGCCTGCGGGCGGGCAGACGGTGTGCACGCCGTCTGCACCGGTCTCCACCCGGGCACGGTGAGTGGTTGCCACATATTGCATCCCAAGCTTGTCTGCAGCCGTCAGCAGGGCGGCAAACAGCGGCGTGCCGCCTTCGCCCAGAACGTCTGCGTCCTGCCCGGCCAGTGCTTCGGCGTTCAGCACGATGCACTCGATGCCAAGGGCCTCTGCTGCCTTTTTGGCGCTTTCCGCATCGGCGGTCTGTTCTGCTGCCAGCCGCACGGCAGCGCCCGCCACGGCAAAGCCCTGCTGCTGTAAAATGCGCACAGCTACGGCGCATTCTCTGCTGCCGTCCATCTGCACCAGAACCTTATCCTGACTCTCGTAGGTGTCGAACCCACTGCCGGGCAAAAATGTGTCGCTCATGTTCCCTGCCTCCCGCCATGTGCTTTGCTTTGGGCCACGGCCAGCTGGTCGCAGCGTTCGTTCTCCGGGTGGCCTGCGTGGCCCTTGACCCAGACATAGGTGATCTTGTGCCGGGCTTCCTGCTCCAGTGCCTGTGCCCAGAGGTCCGGGTTCAGGGCGGGGGAGCCATCTGCTTTTTTCCAGCCCCGGCGCTGCCAGTTTTTGGCCCAGCCCTTCTGAAGCCCGTTGATGACATACTGGCTGTCGGAGCACAGCCGTACCTCACACGGCTCCTTGAGCTGGCGCAGTGCTTCGATAAAGGCTGTCAGCTCCATGCGGTTGTTGGTGGTGCTGTCGTCGCCGCCGCTCAGCTCTTTTTCGTAAACTTTGCCGTTAAAACGGTAGCGCAGCACGGCACCCCAGCCGCCCGGGCCGGGATTGCCGCTGCATGCGCCGTCGGTGTACACTTCGACCTGCTTCATGCGGTTCTCCTTCTAAAATGAGTTGCTTCTATTTAGCGCTATTTTCCGGCTTCTGTCAAGTGCGAATGTATATTCCGTGCCGGAGCTGCCAAACCTTGGAATTGACAAAAACGCCGGGAAATACTATACTTATCCTAACAAAATGCGTATAGGGGCGCACCGCAGGCGTGTGCCCGGGCGTTCCAACAGAAAAGCCACGGTCGCATCGAGCAGATGGACCTATCTGGCACAAAACCTCTTACGGAACAGGCAGCGGTTTGCAAAAAACACGCTGAGAAATAAATTCTATACGGTGCATCCAACGGAAGCCGATGCGATTTTTCAAGGTGCTTCCCATGCACAGCGCGGCTGTTTCCACAAGCGGGGACGGCCTGCGCTGTAATTATTTTGGAGGTCAGAATGGCACAGTCGAAAGAAAATACCAATAATTCCGCACGCAGCAAGGCAGCAGCTGCTGCTCAGAGCACCGGCGCACCCGCCGCGCAGACGGGCGAAAAGCGCCCCCGCACCACCCGCCGCCCTTATTATAACCGTCGGCCCCGCCGCCCGCAGCAGCCCAGAGAGGCTGCGGTGCCCATCCACATCTATCCGCTGGGCGGTCTGGGCGAAGTGGGCAAGAACATGACCGTGTACGAGTGCAACGGCGACATGATCATCGTGGACTGCGGCCTTGTGTTCCCGGACAGCGACATGTACGGCGTGGACATGGTCATCCCGGACTTCACCTTTGTGGTGCAGAACAAGGATAAGATCAAGGGCCTGCTCATCACCCACGGCCACGAAGACCACATCGGCAGCATCCCGTATCTGCTGCAGAAACTTGACCTGCCCATCTATGGCACCCGCCTGACCTGCGGCCTGATCCGCAACAAGCTGGAGGAGTTCGGTCTGGCAGGTAGGACCAAGTTCGTGGAGATCACCCCCAGACAGAAGATCAAGCTGGGCTGCTTTACCATTGAGCCCATCCATGTGAACCACTCCATCCCGGATGCGGTGGCCTTTGCCATCGACAGTCCGGCGGGCACCATCATCCAGACCGGTGACTTCAAGATCGATTACACTCCGCTGGCCTGCGGCGTCACCGACCTGTCCACGCTGGCCGAGTACGGTCAGCACGGCGTGCTGGCCCTGCTGAGCGATTCCACCAACTCCGAGCGTCCGGGCTTTACCGCCACCGAGCAGAAGGTGGCTGCAGGCGTGCGCAATCTGTTCGCCCGTGCCCGCAACAAGCGGATCATCATTGCCACCTTTGCTTCCAACATCTACCGCGTGCAGCAGATCATCGATCTGGCCGTGGAGGATGGCCGCAAGGTGGCATTCAGCGGCCGCAGCATGGTGAACAACACCGCCATGGCGCAGGAGCTGGGCTATATGCACATCCCGGAGGGCACCCTCATCAGCGTGGATGAGCTGAACCAGTATCCCCCGGAGCAGGTAGTGCTCATTACCACCGGCAGCCAGGGCGAACCCTTGAGTGCCCTTTCCCGTATGGCATCCTGCAGCCACCGTCAGGTGCGCGTGGGCCCCGGCGACTTCATTATCATTTCGGCAAATCCCATTCCCGGCAACGAGAAGAGCGTGACCAAGATCGTCAACGGTCTGCTGCTGCTGGGGGCAGAGGTCATCTACGAGAGCATGTACGATGTGCATGTTTCCGGCCACGCCTGTCAGGAAGAGCAGAAGCTCATGCTCACCCTGACGAAGCCCAAGTATTTCCTGCCGGTGCACGGCGAGTACAAGCAGCTCAAAAAGCATGCCCTCACCGCTGCAAGCCTCGGCATCCCCACCAGCAACATCCTCATTGCGGAGAATGGCTCCAATGTCGTCCTCAGTCAGGATGAGATGAAGCTGGGCGAGCCGGTGACTGCCGGTGCCGTCATGGTGGACGGTCTGGGCGTGGGCGATGTGGGAAATGTGGTCCTGCGCGACCGCAAGCACCTGTCCGAGGACGGTCTGGTGATCATTGTGGCCACCGTGGACAGCAAGACCGGCAAGGTGCTGGCCGGCCCGGACCTTGTGAGCCGCGGCTTTGTGTATGTGCGCGAGAACGAGAGCCTGATGGACGGTGCACAGAGCATCGTGGAAAATGCGCTGGACCGCTGCGTGGATGAACATGTGCGCGACTGGAACAGCGTCAAGACCCGCGTGCGCGAGGCACTGAGCAGCTATATCTATCGGCGCACCAAGCGCAGCCCGATGATCCTTCCCATCCTGATGGAGGTCTGATCCGGGCACGCTGCCGCAAACAATGCGGCGGAAGGCAGGAGATTTGATGAAACAAAAACCAAGATGGACATTGGAGATGCTCACCGCCAGTCTGGCCGTGCTGTGCGGCCTGCTGGTGCTGGTGCTGCTGATCCAGCGGCCCACGGCATGGCCGGCGCTGCTGGCACTGGTGGTGCTGTGGGGCGTTGTGGTGGTGCTGTTCCGCTGCCAGCTGCGCAAGTGGGTGGCCCGGTGGATGTGCGGTGGCAGCTTTGAAGGCTCCAAGCTGCAGTTCAGTCTGGAGCCGCTCTCTCAGCCGGCCGCGCTGCTTTCCGGTGAGACGGTGCTGTGGTACAATGCACAGTTCCGCACCCGCCTGTTGAACGGGCAGGATGCGCTGGTGAGCCGTGTGCAGAAGGTGCTGCCCGGCCTTGATCTGCAGCAGTGCCGCAAGCAGGAGGGCCAGCTGCTGACTCTCGCGGACGGCATGTGGAGCGTACACAGCTCCACGGTGCCCGGCGATGCGGAGAGCATGACCCTTCTGGTGCTGAACGAGGAGACCGCCCTGCGCAAGGTGGAGGCGGAATACAAAGCCAGCCGTCCGGGCTATCTGGTATTTCTGGTGGACGGCTACGACGATGTGTTCGGTGACATGCTGGACAGCGAGCGTGCCCGCCTGCTGGAAGGCATCAACCGCACGCTGGAGGATATGATCGGCCGGGGCAGCGGCTTTTTGCGCCGTGTGGCCAGCGGCCGCTATATCGCTGTGGTGGAAGAGCGCCAGATGGAGCAGTTCGCAAACCGCGGCTACGATGTGCTGGACAAGATCCGTGCGCTGGATCCCAGCGTGAACCTTTCGTTGTCCATCGGCATTGGCCGCGGGGCCAAGACTCTGCGGGAAGCCCAGGATATGGCCGTGCAGGCGCTGGATATGGCGCAGGGCCGCGGCGGCGATCAGGCCGCTGAAATGACACCGGACGGCTTTACGTTCTACGGCGGCGTGAGCCACGGCGTGGAAAAGCGCAGCAAGGTGCGCAGCCGCATCGTGGCCGATCAGCTGGTGAAGCTGATCAAGGAAGCAGATCATGTAGTCATTATGGGCCACCGCATGAGCGATCTGGATGCCATCGGCTCCGCCGAGGGCGTGCTGCGCATCTGCAAAATATGCGATGTCCCGGCGGTGATCGCGGTGCGGCGTGACGCTACCCTTGCGGGCAGCCTGATCGATGCATTGTGCCGTGCAGGCCAGAAGGACGACTTTATCGACCCGAAGGACGCACTGCCCATCATCTCCAAGCGCACCTTGTGCATCGTGGTGGATACATATCAGGTGGGCCTTGTGGAAAGCAAGGATATTCTGGAAAAATGCGGCAAGGTAGCCGTGATCGACCACCACCGCAAGGGTGTGGGCTACATCGAGAACCCGGCGCTGGTCTGCCATGAGACGTATTCTTCCTCGGCCAGTGAGCTGGTCACGGAGCTTTTGCAGTACGTGGGCGAGCGCGACGACAAGCCCAACCGTGTGGAGGCCGAGGGCCTTTTGTCCGGCATCATGCTGGATACCCGCGATTTTACCCTGCACACCGGTGTGCGTACCTTTGAAGCTGCCGCTGCGCTGCGCCGCTATGGCGCGGAGACGGAGCGGGTGCGCCAACTGTTCGATGTGACCATGGTGGAGTACAATGCCAAGGCAGATCTGGTGGAAAAAGCACGCATGTACAAAAATTGCGCGATCTCCGTCAGCGGCGAGGTGGCACCGGAAGCCCGCGTGGCCATTGCACAGGCGGCAAACGATCTGCTGACCATTCAGGGCGTGGATGCCAGCTTTGTGGCAGTGCAGGTGGGCACAGGCGTGAACATCTCGGCCCGCAGTCTGGGTGCCGTGAACGTGCAGGTGATCATGGAATCTTTGGGCGGCGGCGGCCACCAGACCATGGCAGCAGCACAGCTCAAGCATATCACGCCGGAAGCAGCCCATGCCCGCATCGAAGGTGCCATCGACAAATACTATGCATCGCAGAAAAAGGGCGATGTAGAAGGAAAATAAACGGAACAGAGAGGATCACACCCATGAAACAGTACGATTACCTGATCGTTGGTGCCGGCCTTTACGGCGCGGTCTTTGCACAGGAAGCAAAAAAGGCAGGCAAGAAGTGCCTTGTGATCGATAAGCGCAGCCACATTGCAGGCAATATCTACACGGAGCCGGTGGAGGGCATCAACGTCCACCGCTACGGTGCACATATCTTCCACACCAACAACAAGGCTGTGTGGCAGTATGTGAACCAGTTTGCAGAGTTCAACCGCTACACCAACAGCCCGGTGGCAAACTACCACGGCGAGATCTACAACCTGCCCTTCAATATGAACACCTTTAATAAGATGTGGGGCGTTGTTACCCCTGCTGAAGCCAAGGCCAAGATCGAAGAGCAGAAGAAGGAAGCAGGCATCACCGACCCGCAGAATCTGGAAGAGCAGGCCATCAGCCTTGTGGGCACCGATATCTACGAAAAGCTTATCAAGGGCTACACTGGCAAGCAGTGGGGCCGCCCCTGCACCGAACTGCCGGCCTTCATTATCAAGCGTCTGCCGGTGCGCTTCACCTACGACGACAACTATTTCAACGCACTGTATCAGGGCATTCCCAATGGCGGCTACACCGCCATGGTGGAAAAGATGCTGGACGGCACCGAGGTGCGGCTGAATGTGGACTATCTGGCCGACCGCGAAAATCTGAACGCTCTGGCCGAGAAGGTGGTCTACACCGGCCCGGTGGATGCCTACTTTGGTTACAAGCTGGGTGCTCTGCAGTACCGCAGCGTCCGCTTTGAGACCGAGGTGATGGACACCGACAACTATCAGGGCAACGCAGTGGTCAACTATACCGATGCGGAAACTCCCTACACCCGCATCATCGAACACAAGCACTTTGAGTTCGGCACCCAGCCCAAAACGGTCATCAGCCGCGAGTACAGCGCTGAGTGGAAGAAGGGCGACGAGCCGTACTACCCCGTCAATGACGAGAAGAACGGTGCCCTGTATGCCGAGTACAAGAAGCTGGCCGATGTGGAGCCGGACGTGATCTTTGGCGGCCGTCTGGGCGAGTACAAATATTACGACATGGACAAGGTCATTGAGGTAGCTTTGGACGTGGCTGCAAAGGAACTGGCGTAACCGCTTCTTGGGCAGAATGTGGTCGTGTGGGGCAGGCTTTTTGCCTTTTTGCAAGAAACATCGCCGCCGGGTACGTTCTCTTTTGTGTGCCAAAAGAGAACCAGAAAAGCACCCGCTACTTTCGAGGCGCGGGAGGCACGAATTAAGGGCTGCACGCCCTTAATAATCCCAAAGCGGTTGGGCTCCATACAAAAAATCCAAGTCGCCGCGCTAAAGGATTTTTTGTGTTACGCCGATTTAAAGTCGCTGCGCGACGGCCGCAGGCCGACAGCAGCATATGCCGTTTGCCGTTACGACCCCTCCCGTGAAAAAGTAAATCAGAAAAATCCGCAGATTTTTCTGATTTACAAATTAAAAATAAAATTCCCGCTGAATATGGCCAGAGCGGAGCGGCGGCCATTTTAAATGGTCAGGCGCTTCCTCTTGCCCAAAAGCGACAAATGCGCTATACTATAAACACAACAACTGCACCGGTTTTCCGGTGAGAAGTGAGGGATAACATCATGAAAGTGATTCTCAAGCAGGATATCAAGGGCATTGGAAAGAAGGACGAGATCCACGAGGTCTCCGACGGCTACGCCCGCAACTATCTGTTCCCGCGCAAGCTGGCCGCTGTGGCAGATGCCAGCGCTGTGAACGTTGCCCGCAGCAAGGAAGCTGCTGCCGATTTCCACGAGGCTGAGACCGTAGCTGTTGCCAAGGATCTGGCCGCAAAGATCGAGGGCAAGACCGTGACCATCAAGGCCAAGGGCGGTGCATCCGGCCGTCTGCACGGCAAAGTCACCGGCAAGGAAGTTGCCGATGCTCTGGCTCAGCTGGCAGGCGCACCCATCGATAAGAAGAAGATCGAGCTGGAGACCAAGGACATCAAGGATGCCGGTGTGTTCAACGGCAAGGTCCGTCTGCACGTTGGTGTGGTCGCTTCTTTCAAGATCATGGTGGAAGTGGAACAGGCCTGATTTTTCTGCCATCTGCGCCCCCTCACAGCAGGGGGCGCTTTTTGGCTTTTCAGCGAAATGATGCAAAAGGATAAACTACCATGCCGAACGAACGACATTATTCCAATGAATTGAATCTGGAAAGCGTGGGCATCAACCTGCCCTACAACATGCAGGCAGAGCAGAGCGTGCTGGGTGCGGTGCTGCTCAAACCGGAAACGCTCACCGACTTGGTGGAGATCATCCGGCCGGAGATGTTCTACACCCGGCAGAACGCGCAGATCTACTCCGAAATGCTGCGCCTGTTCACCGCCGACCAGACCATCGACTTTGTGACATTGCTGGACGCTGTTATCTCGGACGGCGTGTTCCCCAGTGCCGACGAAGCAAAGGTGTACCTGACCGGCCTTGCCGAGACGGTGCCCAGCATTTCCAACGTGAAGGCCTATGCCCAGATCGTGCAGGAAAAGTATCTGGTGCGCCAGCTGATGGGCGTTGCAAAGGACATCCTGCAGGATGCCGGAGATGAGCCGGATGCCGACCTGCTGCTGGAAAACGCGGAGCAGCGCATTTATGAGATCCGCTCCGGCCGCGATTCCAGCGCACTGACACCGCTTTCCTCCAGCATGGTGGAGACCCTGACCAACCTGCAGAAGATCAGCGGCCCGGATGCGGACAAATACAAGGGCATCCCCACAGGCTTCCGCCTGCTGGATACGGTGCTCACCGGCCTTGGCCGCGGCGACCTCATCATCCTTGCGGCCCGCCCCGGTATGGGCAAGACCAGCTTTGCGCTGAACATCGCCACCCGCGTGGCCATGCAGCAGAAGGTGCCGGTGGCCATTTTCAGCTTGGAAATGACCAAGGAACAGCTCACAAACCGCATCCTTTCTGCTGAGGCCGGCATCGACAGTCAGGCATTCCGCACCGGTGCCCTGCGCGCCGAGGACTGGGAATATCTGGCCCTTGCCACCGAAAAGCTGCACGATGCACCCATCTATATGGACGATACCTCCGGCATCACCATCACCGAGATGAAGGCGAAGATCCGCCGGGTGAATCAGGACCCCACCCGCCCGAATGTGGGTCTCATCGTCATCGACTATCTGCAGCTGATGACCACCGGCCAGCGCAGCGAGAACCGCGTGCAGGAAATCAGCTCCATCACCCGAAACCTCAAGATCATGGCAAAGGAAATGAATGTGCCCATCATCGCACTTTCTCAGCTGTCCCGTGCGGTGGAAAAGCAGGGCAACAATTCCAGCCACCGGCCCCAGCTTTCCGACCTGCGCGATTCTGGTTCTATCGAGCAGGATGCCGACTGCGTTCTGTTCCTGTACCGCGATTCCTACTATGCCAGCCAGAACCCGGACGGCGCTGAGGTGGATGCTGATACGGCAGAGTGCATCGTGGCGAAGAACCGTCACGGCGAGACCAGCACGGTGCCGCTGGGCTGGGATGGTGCCCACACCCGCTTTATGGATGTGGACTTTAAACGCTGATGAACAATGAAAAAATTCTGGCGCATGTGCGCATGTTTGTTCTGCGAGAAAAGCTGCTTTGTCCGGGTGAGCCGCTGCACTTGGCTGCAGCAGTGTCCGGCGGGGCGGACAGCATGGCACTGCTGCGCATCCTGCTGGCCCTGCAGCCGGAATTCGGGTTTGTGCTTTCGGCCTGCCATGTGAACCACGGCCTGCGCGGTGAGAGCGCTGACCGGGACGAAGCCTTTGTGCGGGCGGAATGCGCCCGGCTGGGTGTGCCGCTGCGGGTGTTCCATGCTGCAGAGATGGCCGACGAAGTGGGCCTGCCGTCGGAACATGCCGGGGAGGACTGGGCGCGCCGCCTGCGCTATGCCTGCTTTGCGCGTTTGTGCGGGGAGGGGATAGATGTCGTTGCAACGGCCCATACTGCAAATGATCAGGCTGAGACCCTGCTGCTGCGGCTGGCCCGGGGCACGGGGCTGCACGGTGCGGCAGGCATCCGGCCAAAGCGCGGGTGCTACCTGCGGCCATTGCTGGCCCTTACCCGACAGGATACCGAAAGCTTCTGCCGTGCAGCCGGGCAGGCATGGGTCACAGATGAGACGAACGCGACCGATGCCTATGCCCGCAACCGGGTGCGCCGTGCGGCACTGCCTGCACTGCAGAGCACCAACGGCGCAGCGGTGGAAAACCTTGCCCGCTTCTGCGAGAAGGCAGCCCGCGCGGATGCCTATTTTGCCCGGAAAGCCGAAGAGCTGCTTTCTGCTGCACGTCTGGATGCGGCACAGGCTGCCATCAAAAGCCCGGAAGCCTGCACGGTGTGGCGGCTGGGCCCGCTTTCCGCTGCGGATGCGCTTATTTTGGAAGCAGCCATGCATTCGCTGACGGCTCCCGTGCGTGGCGCAGAGGAAAAATATGTGCAGCTGCTGTGCGGCCTTGTGCGGCGCGGCAGCGGTGCGGTACAGCTGACTGACCGGGTGCGCTTTTGTGCCGGAGACGGATGCTTCTGGCAGGAGATTGTGCCGGAACGGCCCCGGCAGCAGGAAGACAAACGGCCGGAAAGCCAGCCCTTTCAGCCGGAAAAACAGGCAGAATACTGCCTTGCGGGCGGCTGGAAGGTGACTGCAGGGCTTTTTACGGCTGATTTTGAAGAAAAAATACAAGTCGTTCATAAAAAAGACTTAAAAAATCAGGCGGATTATGCTAGAATAACTACGTTGTATGCTGGTCTTGTCCTGCGCACCCGCCAGCCGGGAGATGTCTACCGCCCGGCGGGGCGAAGTGTACACAACCGGCTGCGCAAGTGGATGAACGAAACGGGCATCCCGGCCAGCCAGCGCGATCAGCTGCCGCTGCTGGCGGCGGGCAGCGAAGTACTGTGGGTCTGCGGTGCGGGCTTTGCCGAGGGCCTTGCCCCGGATGCAGACACTGCGCAGGTGCTGCAGATGGAAATGGAACATAGGGAGGAAATAACATGAGTATGCATGATGATATCAAGACTGTTCTGGTCAGTGAAGAAGAGTTAAAGGCAAAGGTTGCTGAGCTGGGTGCCCAGATCAGCAAGGATTACGAGGGCAAGAACCTTGTTCTGGTGTCCATCCTCAAGGGCTCGGTGGTGTTTATGGCCGACCTGATGCGTGCGGTGAGCATTCCCTGCAGCATCGATTTTATGGTGGTGTCCAGCTACGGTGGCAGCAACACTGTTACCAGCGGCCTTGTAAAGATCATCAAGGATCTGGACGGTGATCTGTCCGGCAAGGATGTGCTGATCGTGGAGGATATTCTGGATACCGGCGTCACCCTCTCGAATCTGGTGCCCATGCTCAAGATGCGCAACCCCAACTCGGTAAAGATCTGCACCATTCTGGACAAGCCCAGCCGCCGCAAGGCCGATATCCAGCCTGACTACGAGGGCTTCCAGGTGCCGGACGAGTTCGTGGTGGGCTACGGTCTGGACTACGATGAAAAATACCGCAACCTGCCTTATGTGGGTGTGCTCAAGCCTGAAGTCTACGAGAAGTGATTTCTCACACTATAATTCATCCAAGAACTGGAGTTGATTTTTTTGCAATCCAAAAGACCCCGTTTCAATCCGCTGATCCTTGCTCTGGCGCTGGCGGCGGTGCTGATGGTCTGGTCGGTGCTGGGCGGCACCGGCTCTGCCAGCAGCTCTTCCATGGAATATTCCACGGTGGTGCATTATTTTGAAAGCCTGCAGGTCACGCAGTTCTCGCTGGACCTGAACACCGGTGTCATCACCATGAACCTCAAGGAAGGCGGCAAGAACAACCTGCCCCTGCCCGATACCACGTCCCAGAGCACCACGCAGGCCACCGGCGGACTGCTGAGCGGTATGCTGTCCTCCTCGGATGAGGATACTGCTGCGCAGAAGAACAGCGACGGCACTGTGACGGTGCGCTACAAGCTGCCCTATGCATCCATGTTCGTCAAGTATGTAGGCGACTACATTGCCGCCTATGACGAAGCAAACCCGGATGCTCCCATGGTGTACGATTATACCCCTGTCAAGGAAAACATCCCATGGATGGAGATCCTGTTCTATCTGGCAATGCTGGGCTGCACCGGCTTCCTGTTGTTCTCCATGATGCGCGGCGGTGCTGGCGGCGGCGGGATCATGAACGTTGGCAAAGCCAAGGTGAAGGACGAGCACGAGAACCAAAAGACAGCCACCTTTGCCGATGTTGCCGGTGAGGACGAGGAAAAGGAAGAGCTGAAAGAGGTCGTGGAGTTCCTGAAAAGCCCGGAGAAGTTCAACACTCTGGGCGCACGCATCCCCCACGGCGTGCTGCTGGTAGGCCCTCCGGGCACCGGCAAGACCCTGCTGGCCCGCGCCTGCGCAGGCGAGGCCGGTGTGCCCTTCTATTCCATTTCCGGCTCTGACTTTGTGGAAATGTACGTCGGCGTGGGTGCATCCCGCGTGCGTGACCTGTTCGATAAGGCAAAGAAGTCCATGCCCTGCATCATCTTCATTGATGAGATCGATGCTGTGGGCCGTCAGCGCGGTGCCGGTCTCGGCGGCGGTCACGACGAGCGCGAGCAGACCCTGAACCAGCTGCTGGTCGAGATGGACGGCTTTGACGCCAACGACGGCGTTATCGTGATGGCTGCCACCAACCGCGCCGATATTCTGGATAAGGCTCTGCTGCGTCCCGGCCGTTTTGACCGTCAGGTTTATGTTGGCCTGCCGGATGTGAAGGGCCGCGAGGAGATTCTGCGCGTTCACACCAAGAACAAGCCCCTTGGTCCCGATGTCAGCCTGAAAACCATCGCCAAGTCCACCGCGGGCTTCTCCGGTGCCGACCTGGAAAACCTTGTCAACGAAGCCGCCCTGCTGGCTGCGCGCAAGGGCAAAAAGGCCATCACCGAACCCGAAATCGAGGAAGCTTCCATCAAGGTTGTGGCTGGCCCCGAAAAGAAGAGCCGCGTTGTGACCGATGCCGAAAAGCGCCTGACCTCTTACCACGAGGCCGGCCATGCCATTACCGGCTATTTCTGCAAAACGCATGATCCCGTGCACCAGATCAGCATTATCCCGCGTGGTTCGGCAGGCGGCTTTACCATGTATCTGCCGGAAAAAGACCCCAGCTATGTGACCAAGACCGCCATGAACGAGAACATTGTCTGCCTGTTGGGCGGCCGTGTGGCGGAGCAGCTGGTGCTGGATGATATCTCCACCGGTGCTTCCAACGACCTGCAGCGTGCCACGGATACCGCCCGCGCCATGGTGACCCGCTATGGCTTCTCGGAGCGCATGGGCCCGGTGGTTTATGGCACCGACCCTGGCGAAACCTTCCTTGGCCGAGACTTTGGCCAAGGCAAGGGCTATTCCGAAAATACGGCGTCCGAAATTGATAATGAGATCCGTGATATCATGGATGAATCTTACGAGACGGCCCGCCGCATTTTGACCGAGCACATGACTGAGCTGCACCGTGTGGCCGGTGTGCTGATGGAACGCGAAAAGATCAGCGGCGAAGAGTTTGACGCCCTGATGAAAGGCGAAAACCTGGCACCCTTTGGGCTGGATACCCCCGCGCCTGCCGCAGCCCCTGCATCGGCAGAGCAGCCCGCCGCGCCGGAACAGCCCTCCGAACCGTCTGATGAAAATTGAGGCAAGGTGAAACACAATGGATCAAAATTTTTCCCTGATGGCGCAATCCCGTGCCAATTATTACACTGCCGGCAGCCCGGTCCAGTTTGTCCGTGTTGAGCTGCTGAAAGGGGATGTCACGGGTGAAGTTGCGGTCTGCCTGACCTTTAAGAATGTTGGCACAGAACCGCTGACCGGCTTTATCATCCACTTCAAGTGCAAAGATGCTTCTGGTCAGATCCTGTGCGAGGATGATTTCTATTATGAGCAGCTCAATGTGCAGCCCGGCGGACTGTTTGGTGCCGATGACGCTGTGTTTGTCAGCGATACGCCGGTTTCCAGCGTGGAAATCGAGCAGGACCGTGCTTTCCTGAACGGCCGCGGCGTGGATCTGCGTAATTATAAGCGTGTCCGCCTGCAGGCCCCCCGTGTGCTGCCTGGCTCTATTGCCCGCACACTTCAGACCCGCACCAACAATAAGATGCTGACCTGCGTCCCGCAGGATACCGAAAACGGCTGGTTCTGCGCCTGCGGCGCGTTCCACCCCAACGAGGAAGCTGTTTCCGTCTGCAGCGAGTGCGGCGGCGACCGCGCTTACATCAAGGCAACCCTGACCCGCATCCTGGAGGAAGCCCGGCAGGCCGCCGAACAGCAGCAGCGCGAAATCAACGCCGTGGCCAATGGCGTTGACCCCGCAGCAGCCCAGGCAGCCCAGGAAGCCCAGGCCGCTGCCACCGCCGCCGCGGCTCAGGCAGCCATCAGCCAGGAGCCCACCGCGCAGTTCACCCCGCCCGCCCCGGCCCAGAAACCGGAAGAAGAGGACGAGGACGACGAAGCAACCAACGCCGAAATGGACCGCGTGCGCCGCTATGTCCCCAAAGGCCATCTGTTTGCCGATGAAGAGGATGAAGAGGACGAGCATACCCGCATGTTCGATGATGAGGAAGAGGAAAGCGACGATGACGAAGAACCCCGCCGTGGCCGTTATGCGGACGATGACGAGGAGAGCGAGGACGATGTAATGGCCGAGCGTATCATCCATTGGGCACCGCCCATCACCGCAGTGGTCTGTGCGCTCATCATTGCTGTGTCGCTGATCTACCACTTTGTCATCGCCTGATCGCCTGCTGTTTATCGGCAAAGGCGGGCTGACCCGCTGATATTTATCCGGGCAGGATAAAGCAAAATAAACCAAAACCAGCCGCCGGGCAGGGGAAAATCCCTGAAGCCGGCGGCTGGTTTTCTATTTGTTCTATTCCGTGTCTGTGCTTATTGCTGCCATCAGGAATATAGGGCAATACCGCATAATTCTAAGTGCCGATACGGCGAGCGAGGTACGGCAGATGCT
>ERZ780144.2585-NODE-2585-length-15198-cov-2.495344_pt1 | contig 15198 bp, 10 predicted proteins | sample MGYA00511380_ERZ780144 | MGnify/ENA primary metagenome ERZ780144 (study PRJEB29588, sample SAMEA1965858) | human gut metagenome | biome: human gut; feature: human-associated habitat; material: faeces | place: Denmark | collected 2008/2010 ... | reverse complement strand
TTTGAATTAGATGTTTCTTTTTTAATAGGGACTTCTTGAATATCAAAATCATCTAACAAAGTTTTTTCTTTACTTTCTTTTAATTCAATAACACCACTTTGTAAATTTTGATTTTCTTGTTTTACATCGTAATCATTTGTTGTGATTACTCGATTTATTTGACTCCATAAAATAGTTTCGTCTTTTTCTAACTTAATAAACGATGAAAATCTTGATTCTAATGAAGCGTTATTGAAATCTGTTGGCTTAAATGTATACTCTTTAGATTTTGAAGTATAGACAGAAGCACTTTCTTTAGATGAAAGTACAAATGCATTCTTTACATAAATTGTTTTCGTTTTTAAATTTTTATACAATGTTGTTCCTTTAGTTGTACGTTTACATGCTGGTATATCATTCAATTTTAAACGTTTCATTTGACCGTCTTCACTAAGAATCAATACTGAATAATTTTCTAAAGGATCAAACACATCAACCGCTGCTATTGAATCATTTTTTAAATTAAGAGCTTTTATACCTGCAGCTTTTAAACCAACAATCGATACTTCTTGTTCACTATATAATCCACCATAGCCAGCTTTAGAAACAATAAATATTCCTTGTTGGTTATCAGTAAGTAAAGCACAAATCATAGTATCTTGTTCTTTTACTTTCATGCATGTGATTGCTTTTGAATATCTAGAAACTTCAAAATCTTTTAAAAGCGTCCTTTTGATTTGACCATTTTTTGTTGCCATTAAAACATAAAGAGGTAAATTAAAATCTTGAACAAGAATTGAAGAAATAATTTTTTCATCTGCACCTACTTTTACAAGATAACTTACATGTTTACCTAAATCTTTCCATTTAAATTCTTCTATTTTATGAACTGGTACAAATAAATAATTTCCTTTATTAGTAAATAATAATACATGATTTAAAGTATTTGCATGATGTAAAGAAATAAGAATATCATCTTCTTTTTTACCAAATGGAATATTCGTACTTGCTTTCATTGATCTTTGTGAAATACGTTTAATATAACCATCTCTAGTAACAGATACATAAATATCTTCAGAAATAATCATAGCTTTTTCATCAATTTTAATTTCACTAACTTCTTCTTTAATTTGTGTTAAACGAGGCATAGGATATTTTTGTTTGATTTCTTTAAGACGTTTAATGATGACTTGTCGTAAAACATCATCACTTTCTAATATTTCATTCAATCTTTGAACACGTTTTTCAAGTTCTGCTTTTTCTTCTTGTAAAGAAACAATATCAGTATTAGTCAATCGATAAAGTTGTAGCATCACAATTGCTTCTGCTTGCTTTTCAGAAAATGCATATTGTTTTATTAAATTGTTTTTTGCATCGCTTTTATCTTTTGATGCACGAATTGTTTTAACAACATCATCTAAAATAGAAATTGCTTTAATTAACCCATCAACAATATGCAAACGTTCATTTGCTTTATTTAAATCATATAAACTTGCTCGTGTTACAACATCAATTTGGTGATCAATATAACCATCTAGAATTTCTTCAATTCCCATTAAAACAGGTCTTTTATCCTTAATGGCTACCATATTATAGTTATAGTTTTTTTGTAAATCGGTATTTTTATAAAAATAATTGAGAGTATTTTGAACATTTACAGTCTTTTTCAAATCAATAACAATTCTCAAACCTTCTCTGTCTGATTCATCTCTTACTTCTAAAATACCATCAATATTCTTATTAAAACGAATCTCATCAATTTTTCTTACTAATTCAGCTTTATTGACTTCATAAGGAATTTCAGTAACCACAATTTGATTCATGTTTTTTTCTTCAATAATTTCAGTTTTTGCTCGAACAATAACTTTTCCTTTTCCTTTTTCAAATGCCTTTTTAATACCATCTAATCCTTCAACAATAGCGCCTGTAGGAAAATCAGGCCCTTTGATAAATTCCATTAATTTATCTAAATGACAATGAGGATATTTAATTCGATGAATTGTTGCATCAATAACTTCTTGTAAATTATGTGGTGGAATATCTGTTGCATATCCAGCTGATATTCCAGTAGATCCATTGACTAAAAGATTAGGATATGCAGCTGGTAAAACCGTTGGTTCATACTCTGTATCATCAAAGTTTAAAGACATTAATACAGTATCTTTATCTAAATCTCTTAATAATTCACTTGCAATTGATGAAAGTCTAGCCTCTGTATAACGCATAGCTGCAGCAGGATCATTATCAATTGATCCATTATTTCCTTGCATATCAATTAATGGTGCTCTGATTTTCCATTCTTGCGAAAGACGAACCATTGCATCATAAACTGACGTATCACCATGAGGATGATAATTACCAATAACATTCCCTACCGTTTTTGCCGACTTACGATAAGGTTTACTAGCCGTATTTCCTTCTTTATTCATTGAATAAAGAATTCTACGTTGAACAGGTTTTAATCCATCACGTACATCAGGAAGTGCACGTTCTTGAATAATATATTTTGAATATTTTCCAAAGCGATCACCCATGATTGCTTCTAAATTCATTACAATTTTTTTATCAGACATAAAAACCTCCTAAATTTGATAATTATCTTCTAATGTAAATTGTACATTTTGTTCAATCCATTCACGTCTTGGCTCAACTTTATCACCCATTAAAACAGTCACATTACGTTCAACCACAGCAGCATCATCAATTGAAACTTGAATCAAGGTTCTTGTTTCGGGATCCATGGTCGTTTCCCATAATTGAGAAGCATTCATTTCCCCCAGACCTTTATAACGTTGAACATTGTATCCTCTGCCAATTTTCTTTTTAGCATCTTCAAGTTCATAATCTTCCCAACAATAAATAACCTCTTCTTTTTTTCCACTTTTTTTAGATACTTTATAAAGAGGTGGAAGAGCAATATAAACTTTCCCTGCTGTAATCAAATCTTTCATATAGCGATAGAAGAAAGTTAATAATAATATTTGGATATGGGCCCCATCCGTATCTGCATCAGTCATAATAATAACTTTATCATAATGACTATCTTCAACTTTAAAATCTGCACCAAATCCAGCACCAATAGTATTGATTAATGTCGCAAGTTCTTCATTTTTCAAAATATCTTGTAAGGATACTTTTTCACTATTTAAAACTTTTCCTCTTAAAGGTAAAATTGCTTGATATTTTCTATCTCGTCCTTGTTTAGCACTACCTCCGGCAGAATCCCCTTCGACTAAATAAAGTTCATTTTTCTTTTTATTTTTAGTTTGAGCAGGAGCTAATTTCCCACTTAATATTCTTTCTTGTCTTGCACCTTTTCCTTTTCTTGCTGCTTCTCTTGCTTTTCTTGCTGCATCCCTTACTTGAGCAGCTTTAATCATTTTTTTAACAAGATTATCTGCAATTTCTTTATTTTCTTCTAAGAAATAAGATAATTTTTCATATACGATACTATCTACAATATTTCTAGCTTCTGGTGTTCCTAATTTTGATTTTGTTTGCCCTTCAAATTGTAAATAATGTTCAGGAACTTTAATGGAAATAATCGCTGAAAGCCCTTCTCGTACATCATTTCCTTCTAAATTTTTATCTTTTTCTTTTAATAGACCATATTTTCTCGCATAATCATTGAATGTTTTTGTAAGTCCAGATTTAAAACCTGTTTCATGTGTTCCACCATCACCCGTTCTTACAAGGTTAACAAATGATAATGTCGTTTCTTGATATCCAGAAGTAAATTGTAAAGCAATATCTACTTCCATCCCATTTTGTTCACCTTCAATAGAAATTGTTGGATGAAGTACATCTTTATTAGTATTTAAATAATCAATAAATGCTTCTAATCCATTTTCAAAATGGAATTCATCCATTTTTCCAGTTCTTTCATCTTTTAAAACAATTTTGATGCCTTTTAATAAAAAAGCACTTTCCATTAGCCTTTCACTAATTGTTTTATAATTAAATTCTATTGTTGAAAAAATTTGATCATTTGGTAAAAAATGAATCAATGTTCCCGTTTCTTTTGTTTTTCCAATAACTGTTAATTTTCCTATTGTTTCTCCGCCATCTTCAAAACGTTGCTTAAAAATCTTTCCATCTCTACAAACAGTCACTTCTAACCAATGAGAAAGTGCATTAACAACAGAAGCACCTACTCCATGAAGTCCTCCCGAAGTCTTATAACCACCATCTTCAGAGAATTTACCTCCTGCGTGAAGAATTGTCAAAATAACTTCTGTTGTTGGCCTTCCTGAAGCATGCATACCTGTTGGCATTCCACGTCCATGATCTTGTAACATAATACTATTATCTTTACAAATAGTGACTTCTATTAAATTACCATATCCAGAAAGAGCTTCATCTATTGCATTATCAACAATTTCCCAAACTAAATGATGTAATCCTCTACTATCTGTAGATCCAATATACATACCAGGTCTTTTTCTAACTGCTTCTAATCCTTCTAGAATCTGTATATTTGACTCATCATATGTATTCTTTTTTGCCATATAATCACTCCTTTTGTTATACTTGAACTATTATATCAATACTCTTGTTTTTTTTCAAAGTTTAATTGCATTTTTATAGGATAACTGTATAATTTAGCTTGGTGATAAAAATGTATGAAATATTATTGATTCTATTAGGTTATTTATACGGTTCTATCCCCTTTGCCCTTGTTATTGGAAAAGTATTTTATAATACGGATGTTAGAGAAAGTGGCTCGGGCAATTTAGGAGGAACAAATGCTGGCAGAGTCTTAGGAAAAAAAGCAGGTATTTCTGTAATTGTACTAGATGCTCTTAAAGCAGTTACTATATTTTATTTAAGTAGTTATTTATCTTTAAAATTCAATTTAAATCCTGATATTAAATATATCGCTGGATTAGCATGTATTTTTGGACATTGTTATCCTATCTTTGCTGAATTTCGAGGAGGGAAAGCTGTTTCAACAAGTCTAGGTTATTTTTTATGTATTGAACCATTATATGCAGTTGTTGCTATTGTTGTATTTTTACTTGTTTTAAAAATTTCAAAATATGTATCTTTATCTTCAATCTCTACTGCTTTGATTGTTTTATGTATTACACCGTTTCTAGCGGTGTCCATAACAGCAAAATTATGCATGCTTGTAGCTGTTATCTTATTAGTTTATAGACATAAAGATAATATCAAACGCATTAAAAACCATACTGAATCAAAAATTCAATGGATGTAAAAAAGATTAGTTTATGATAGTTAAACTAATCTTTTTTATTTATAACTAATTTTTGCTTTTAAAGGTGTTAAAAAACAATCTTTCCCAATAAAATCTATTTTATGTTTTTTATTTGCTGGAAGGATACAATAAAAACTATATTGCATATTACATGCTCCTATCAAGCGATTTTCTACAGCCATTTTCTTTTCTTCATCATGAATATTATTTTTATAATATTCAATCATAGTAAATAACATTTTTTCATGATCCAAATAATGTTTTTTCACCCCAGAGACGCTCATACTTTGTCCATCTCTTGCTACTCTATAATAATAAATTGGTTTTTCATAATAAGACATTGTTTCACAACAATTATACGATTTCACAACAAATTCAACATCCGTATAAAAACAATGCTCTGTTATTGAAATATTATTCTTTTTCAATATATCCACTTTTACAGTAATATCATGCATAGCTGGCATAAAATCCTGCAATTCATCTAAATAATATATGCTTTCTCTTGAAAAATCATCATATCCACCTATAACTCGGATAATTGCACCTGTTTTGTCCTCAAATGTAACAAAAGGCGAATACACCATATCCGAATCAATCTTCTCCAAATATTGCAAAAAATCATCCAGATTTTCCGGAGAAAAAAAATCATCTCCATCAAGTTGTTTAAAATATTTTCCTTTAGCTTGCTTAAATCCTACATTTAATGTTGACCCCCATCCACCATTTTCCTTTTCAATAAGCCGAATCATTTCAGGATATTTTTTTACATATTCCAATGCAATTTCTTTTGTTCTATCTTTGGAACCATCATCTATAACCATAACATCCAACAAATTTTTATTTTTTATACTACAAAACGGTTTCAAAACCTCTTCTAAAGTTTTTTCCACATTATATGCTGCAATAGATACTGATAAAATTTTATTCTCCATAATATTCCTTCTCTTTTATATTTTATTTTATTTCAAGATTACTTATATCATTTTCCGAAATCCAATCACTCACAACACCATCTCCTAAATATTCCCCTTTATATTCTTCAAGATCATTTTCAACAGCCCAATATATTTTTATTCCATTATTTCTTATATCTTGTATTTTTTCATCAGTTTTATATCTCAAATCCACACTAACAGCCTTAATATGATACTCATTGCAATCAGAAATAATGTCATCGAACTTATCAGGATTATTTACATATTGTCTTAACATATAATTCTTGAATGGATATATTTCTAATACTGCTTTCAAATCCTGAGAATCATAACACGAAAGAACTAAGTGATTTAATATCTCCTCTTCTTTAAAATGTTCAACAATCCAAGTATATGTTTCTTTAGGATCCTCTTTCACATCCAAAACAATATATGCATCAGAATGTTTCCTCATCCAATTAACAACATCTCTAAAAGAATAACGGCGTATATTTTGAAAAAATAAGTGTATTCTTAAATTGTTCCAATGTGGGCAACTGTTCTCTTACTATTTGTCCTACTTGATATTCATCAACATACGATTCCGTATTCATTAAGTAATCAAACTCCGGCTGTTCCAAGTCCTGCTGCCACTCATGTCTCAGAACAATTTCACCATCTGAACTAAAACGTAGATCAATATCAAATAAGCGGTCTCCTTTTTCATAAGATTGATTTAGCGCCTCTAATGAATCCGTATATGTATATCCATCAATTCCACCACATGCATGAGCAATCACATTATAATCATAAAAATTTACACCTTGCTTTTCCGAGCCACACGCACATAACATGCCCCCGAATAGCAAAATTATTGCTTTCCAGCATTTCATATGTTTTCCTCTACCCCTGTTTTACTTTTTCTTTAATACTTTGTGTTGAAATTGACTTTGTATATGGAAAATAGACACATGAAATATTTTTCTCCGCCAATTTTTCTTCTATTTCATTATACATTTCCGTGTTTTTCCAATCATCTCCATGAAATAGGACATCATATTGAATATCTTCTAATACATCTAACTTATTCATTGTTCGCTGTGGGATTGCTTTGTCTACACATTTTAATGCTCTTATTATTCGGATTCTATCTTCAAATGATATAACCGGTGACTCTCCTTTATACTCCTTTACCAGTTCATCCGTGCTTACTCCTACAATAAGATATTCACAATTCTCTTTTGCTTTTTCTAAAATATTTAAATGTCCAACATGAAATAAATCAAATGTACCCGTTGTATATCCTACTTTAAACCTCTTTTTAGTTTCCATAATATTACCTATATTAATCTTCCCCACGTTTTGTTTTACTTAAATACTCCTTATAATCCATCTCCGTATCAAAGATAACTCCACCATGCGTATTAGATACATTCTGTGGTGTCATATAATCTCCGTATCTGTTTTTTAGATAAATATCATATCCAGCAGGAACCGGCATTTTCAAATATTCAAAATCCATCCAAATTGTCTTATCATAGATATGACGATCCCGAATTCGTTTTTCTGTATCAAAAATAAAATTCAATGGAGCCACTTTGTCTGCTTCTTCGTCTTTTATTTTTCTAAACATATCATCTATATATCGCCAACAATGATCCACATCCAGATTTTCTTTTAATTCTTCTGGAAGTTCGAAGTCACCTGGCCATTCATAGGATATTCCTGCTGTTGTGTTATAAATGTATTCTTTTAACACTTCACATGTTCTTCTTTGTTTTTCTACAACTTCAACATCATTCGAAACGTTTTCCAGTACAAACAAATCAATAAAAATTCCTTGGTTAAATTCCTTATTTTGATTTTCTTCCACTGTTAATATTCCTGTTGTATAACTATTCCTTATCTGTGCATGACCATGAACATATTTCTTATCTGTATATACATTCTGGAAAAAATATGGTTCTGTAAAATATCTGCAATCTCGCACAGCTTATCATAGTCTTCACGGAACATTGCAAAATCCATATCATCGTCCCACGGAATAAATCCTTTATGACGGACTGCCCCCAACATTGTTCCTGCGTCAGCAAAAATTCTTAAATTATTTTCCCGGCATACAGTCAGCAAACGATCCGCCATCTCCAGTTCAATCGCCCACACCCTTTTCTGCTTCTCTGTTATTTCAAAGCCATGTTTAACTTCTGAGACAAAAAAAGTTTCCTTTGGATGTACATCCCATTTATGTGGCATGGCAATAAAACCGTGTTCTTTTCGTTCTGCCGTTTTTATATCCAGCACAATAAAATCTGTCAGGCTATCATGTCGAACTAAATTTTCTCCCCATATACGAGCCTCTAAATAATATTGTCCATCCAGAAGATAATTCTTATCAATATGGCATTCCATCATTCCGCAATGCTCAGAAGAAATCATTTTATTATATTCAAGTGCAGTCGATGTCCTATAGACCGGTGTATGATCTTTCGAGACAATACCAAATGCAAAACTTAATGGCATATCTTTCATCCGGCTGGCATACTGAAACCGAATTGTTATCTCATCCCCTGTATCAAAACAAGCACTGGAATTCCCATCTTTATCCAACAGTTCAATCGATGTAAAATGAACCAATCCCGTTCCTTCTCTTTTTGCCTCTGGTGCACTGAAAATACTTAACGAACTGCAGGTTTCATCCGTAAAAGAATTTTCCTTCTCTTTTTCTTTCATCTCGCCCTTATTACCGCTAAGGCTATTTAAATAAGCTCTTGATACCTCCCGGACGGTTCCGCAGCCTTTTACCACACCCTTCTCAAGCCACAGTGCATTGTCACATATTTTTCTGACTGACTCCATTGAATGAGACACATACAGCAAGGTAGTTCCCTCTTCACGCATCTTTTTCATCCGCTTTTCACACTTGCGCTGAAATGCATAGTCTCCTACCGCAAGGACTTCGTCACAGATCAGTATATCCGGCTTTACAACTGTCGCAATCGCAAAGCCTAATCTCGCCGCCATACCAGAAGAATAGTTTTTAATTGGCATATCCAAAAAATTTTCCAGTTCTGCAAATTCAACGATCTCATCAAAATGCTCTTTCATGAACTGTTCGTCATGCCCCAAAACTGCGCCATTTAAATAAATATTTTCCCTCGCTGTCAAATCACCGTCAAATCCAGCTCCCAGCTCAATCAATGGCGCTATCGTTCCATTGACGGTTACACTCCCTTTATATGGTTTTAAAATCCCGCAAATTACCTTCAACAATGTAGATTTTCCTGAACCATTGATTCCTATAATTCCCCAGGATTCCCCTTTTTTCACACTAAAAGATACATCTTTTAATGCCAGGAACTCTTCAAACATCAGTTCTCTTTTTACAAGTTTAATAAAATATTCTTTCAGATTATCAATTTTTTCTGAAGCCATATTAAATCTTGCAGTCACGTTTTTCACTTCAACTGCAACTTCATTGTTTTTATTCTGTTTCATTTTTTCCTCGTTTAAATATATAAAATGAATTTATCCTGTGTCTTTGAAAAAACAACACTTCCGATTAATAAAGAAACGATCGCAACGCTAAAGCCATATATAATCCATTTTGCATCCGGAAATACTCCCTGCAAAACAATCATTCGAAACTGCGTCACATAAGAATACATCGGATTAAATATTTTTATTAAATGCTGGACTTGCTCCGGAAGCTGTTCAATCGGATAAAAAATAGGAGTCAAATAATTCCATGCTGTTAAAATTGCTGCATAAATATGCTGGATATCTCTAAAAAAGACTGTTCCCTGTGCTAATAACAATCCTAATCCGATATTAAAAATGTAAATTTGAAGCAATACAACTGGAATCCAAATCATATAAAAATTAAAACGGACACCACATACTATAAATACAATCAGCATTGCTCCCAATGAAAATAACGTATTCACAAAACTGCTTGTAATCTTAGATAATGTAAAGATGTACTTAGGTACATATGTTTTTTTCAGCAGTGCGCTATTTCCCATAATGGACCACATAGCTTGCGTAGTTGCGTCTGACATAAAACTGAATAAGGTTGAACCAATGATCAGGTATACTGGATAATTTTCAATATTAAACCGGAACATCTGCCGAAACACAATTACCATAATAATCATGATCATTAATGGATTTAGGATACTCCATATATATCCCAGAAAACTTCTTCGATATTTTAATTTAATATCTTTGATTACCAACTGCTTCATGAGCGGTTTGTATTTTTTAAACAACTCTATTTGTTTCTTTCCCATGCTTAATTTCTCCTAATGGACGTCTATCTTATAATTAAATTTATTTCTAATTCCATGCTGATTTATTTTTCAACATTTCGAACTTTTTTTCGTATTCTTTTTGCACTTTTCCATAACGAAAGAATAATATTTCAAGTATGCTTAGGCAGTATCCGATCGCTTTGAAAAACTGCTTTCTATCTCTGGCAGCCCATCTTCTTTTTCCAGCCCCACTATCCCTTAATTCAATTTTCTTTTTTCTAAAAATTAAAAACGGTGCATCATATGGATGTAACACTCCCACTTCACTATTTCCCGGTAAAAGCCATCCATTAAATGATATTTTTTTCAAAAAATTTCCTTTATGCCGCTGTGAACTATAACACCTCTGCAATTCATTCAATGTTGGTTTATCTTCAGTCTGCATTGATTCTGTTTTAGGAAGCTGCTTTCTCAACTGATTATTCTTTTCTTCTGCATTCACATGAATTAACCATTCTGGTCCCTTCACAAAATCTTTTACTCCCTGACAAATAAAACCAGCTTCCTCATAACGCATCTTCATAATCGCCGTTAAAAGAAATTTAGAAATCCATTTCCACATATAAATCCGCGATAACTCAGGCTCATGCAAGGCTGCATAAATTAAATTATTTCTCGTATCATAATACGCGTTCGTCCCTAAGAAATTAACCTCAAAACCTTTATGCCAGACATTAAAACCATTCAAAAAAACAATTCCAGTTTCTTTATTCCGAACTTCATATTCAATATCATCACGATGAATAAACAACGGTAACGGAAGGTTATCGTTCCGAACCATATTTAACGAATAGCAGCAACACCACCAGCCAGAATACATATGATATTCATCATGCGGTCTTTCAATCAATGGTTTACGGCAATTTTCAAAAGAACGCATATCTGTCATAACAAGTGGATTTGTTACATTAAATCTTTCAAACCACTCTCCCATTGCCTGACACATATAGGGATAATCCTCCCGCATCAAGGTTCCTCCCAGGCGAATATCCTCCCACTCATCCTTCCGCATCCCCAAAAATCCATACGCCCGCACAAAGAGCTCCGGATCCATCACAGCGTCATCATCCATCATCTGCACATGCGTCAGTCCCAGGCGTTCTTTCTCCTCGATCGCTTCAATCATGCCCCTCGTAAAGCCGCCGGCGCCGCCGACATTTCGGTTGGGAATGATGCGAATTGTATCTGGATGCTGGGCAGCCAGGCGGCTGATTTCTTCGTGTTCCGAGAGTGTTCTCCCATTATCCACCAGCCAATAGCAGAGATTCATTGATGCATTTTCCGGTCGCTCTAAAAAGCGGAGAACACTTTTTAAATTTCGCAGCACATACGGTTCGCGTTTAAATGTACAGACAACCGCCGCGATGCGAACCGGCTTTTCCTCCTGGCATTTTCCCTCATACCACCCAGACAGCTGCGGTACAGCTGATTTGCTGCTTATTCCTGGTTTTACTGAAAACCAGAACACACCTTTATCTATCTCCTGATACGGAAATTCCAATGTCAGCGGCTCCGGCTGTCCGCTTAATTCGATTTCACGAATCATGGTTTCGTCATGCATCAGCCGGACTGCCTGGCAATCGCCCACTTCCAGATGCAGCGTCAGTGTTTCCTGATTTGTATATTTTTTTCTTTTTTCTATATAAAAGAGATTGAAATAGCCATTGAAATCAATCCACTCACCATTCCGGTGGAAATACAGCTCTTCTTCCCTGCAAATGTCCGGTTCTGGGAACCGTATATTCTGTAATCTCATCCGCTCTTCTCCTTCTTTTGTTTCGTCAGAACTGACGTTTCTGATGTTTCAGCGCCCAAACCGCCGCCCCATACAACCGATACCGGCTCATCCGGAGTGTCTTTACCGCCTTATTCCGGTTTGCATGATAAATTCCCGGATATTTTTCCAATAACTCCTTGTCAAACCGAACCAGCTGATTTCTCACCTTTTTATCCGCCGGAAGGCTCAAAAGGATCTTGACTCTTCCTGCCGCTACGCGGGCGATTCCGCTCTCGATATAGCGCAGTTTTTCCTCGGAGCAGTTAATTTCTCCATTCCGGCATTTCTGATAAAATGCACACAGGGATTCCAGCACCCGGTCGTAATTTTTCTTGTTCTGCACCATTTTTTCCGGGCTGACACTCTGACCTACACGTCCAATCCGGTACTGGTAGACAAAATCCGGCAGAAAGGACACGGTCCGCACCCACGGAATCGGATACAGGATGTATTCCGCATCGACGTAATAACAATGTTCGTCGATCGAAAGCGGCATCTGTTTCAAAATCTCTGTCCGCCAGGTAATCCCATGCATTTTCATATAAACCTGATCAGCGATACCATCCAAAACGTATGATTTTCCGTATTTCACGCCCTTGAATGGCTCTTTCATCTCCGCTTCACTCGGAAAAGAGGATTCTTCCCCGCTTCCATTGTCAAACCGCCAGTAAAAGCCGCTGACCACCGCATCATCGTTGGTATGCGCCAATGCATCTACTAAATTTGAAAATGCCTGCGGATCGACCCAGTCATCGGCATCGACAATCTTTAGATAATGGCCTCGCGCCTCCCGGATACCACAATTAATACCGGAACCGTGGCCACCATTTTTTTTATGAATCACGCGGACCGTATCCGGATATGCTTCTGCATATTGATCCGCGATTTTTCCGGTCTGATCGGTTGAACCATCATCTACCACAAGGACTTCCAGGCATGACTGCCCACATTTCTGGTGTTTGATATCGGATTCTGCCGCACTTTTCTCTCTTTCTGTATGTTCAAGCGAACGGCACTGTGCTTCGCATCCGGCACAGAGTGAATCCAGTGTATATTGAATATATTTTTCCGCGTTATACGCCGGGATGACGACTGTCAGAAGCGTTTCCATTGTCTGCCACTCCTTCCGTACTTTCTTTTAACATCATGATCTTCGGGGTCATCAGCATCAGCTTCAGATCCAGAAGCAGAGAATAATTCCGTATGTAGGTCAGATCCAGTTTCAACTTGTCATAGGAAGTCGTATTATATTTCCCGTAAACCTGTGCATAACCAGTCAGTCCCGCTTTCATTTTCAGGCGGTAGCAAAATTCCGGGATCTCTTCCTCTATCTCCGCCGCCAGCTCCGGACGTTCCGGGCGCGGTCCCACGATCGACATCTCGCCTTTCCAGATATTAAAAAGCTGCGGAAGCTCGTCCAGACGGGTTCTGCGGAGGAAGTGTCCGACCGGCAGAATCCGGTCATCATTTTCAGCCGCCAGTCTGGCGCCTGTTTTCGCCTCTGCGTTCTGGATCATCGTCCGGAATTTGCAGATCTGGAACTCTTTTCCTCCCTCTGTCAGCCTCGTCTGCTTATAAAACACTGGTCCCCGGTCGGTCAGATAGATTGACAGCGCCACCAGCAGAAAAAATGGCGATAAAACAACGATTCCCAATCCTGAAAAGAATAGGTCAATCGCCCGTTTTACAAACCGCTGTCCCCCGGAAATCCCTTCATTTCTGGACAGAAGAAGCGGGCTGTCGAAAATATCCAGTTCTTCGGACGTCCGAATCAGAATGTCTGAAAGTTTCGGTACTGTATAGGTACGGATGTCCTCTTCAAAACATTTTTTCAACAGTGCATTCCGGTCCTTCGCCGGAATATCGCCGATAATCAAGGCGTCAAATGCTCCTGCTTCCCGGATGATCGCCTCCATTCCCGCCCGGATATGAATTGCTTTCGCCAGGTAATATTTATCCTCGCGCGAATTGATTTTTTCCATCAGATGAAATGCCGGACGATCGCCGCATACCAGAAGCATTCTTCTCGGCGGAAACAGCAACCGGTACAGCCGCTGAAATAAATATGTCCAGACGATCGCCGCCAGAAGCTGTACCAGCGTCATCGCCAGCAAAATCCGCGGATCGTGAAATTTCTTATCCAGCAATGAGATTTGTATATAGGTAATAATATTTAAAAGCCCGATCGACAGTATCTGGGAGCAAAGCAGATTTCCCTTTTTCAGATATCCGATCCGGAATCCCCCATATGTATATAGGAAGAAAAACAAAATTCCTGCATACAGGGCGATCATCAGCCAGTTTCCTCTTCTCCAAAATGGAAATTCAATTAATTTATTGAAATAACCGTTCCAGACGCATCCATAAATTCCCGTCAGGACAGCCATCAAAATGACCGCGCCTCCCATTCGGAACAGCCTCTTGAATGGTTCGTATTGTCTCAAAATCGTATCCTCTCGCAACTGTCTGCTTTCTCACAGGCAAACTCCGCGTACAAATGTACGGTTCTTAGCAAACAGTTACTTTCTTTCATTTTTTTTAATCCTGAACTATCAGGCGTGCATTCTTTCCCGCAACTTTTTCTGATACAAATAGCCGCGAATCCCAACCGGCAGTATGCTTGCCGCCACACGCACAGCACAGTTACTTATATATTCAGGAAACGTCAAAAATCCACTTTTATAAAAATGGGTCTGCAGACGTATATTTTCTTTCGCATACGCCAGACCGCCGCGCCGCTGCATCATGCCATTTCCCGTTCTAGCGTATACCAGCACATCCGGCAGATTTTCCGCCCGATAACCAGCCTGCAGCATCCGCACCCATAGTTCGTAATCTTCGGCGCCCTTCACGGCACGATAATTGCCAACCGCTAAAACAGCGTCCCGCCGCATCATAACCGCCATGTGGTTCATCGGGTTGCGCCTGCGGGCAAATATAAGAATCTCCTCATAACCGCACGGCAGCGTCCGGGTACCGGTGATACAACAATCTTCT